>JABAOF010006133.1_pt1 | contig 13824 bp, 13 predicted proteins | sample 7062171 | NCBI WGS metagenome assembly JABAOF01 (sample SAMN14538628, study PRJNA623070) | marine sediment metagenome | biome: marine biome [ENVO:00000428]; feature: marine pelagic biome [ENVO:01000023]; material: deep marine sediment [ENVO:00002113] | place: India: Gulf of Khambhat ...
CATCCAGCTATACTTCAAGCCTTAAAAAAATTGAAGAAACATAGCGAATATTTAGAGACGCAGAGTCCTGTGACAAAGAGTAGAGGTCTCTTTTTCTTCAGTTCCATCGGGCTGAGTAGACCTGAGGTTGTTCGTCACAGAGAGAGGCTTTTTGAAAGATATTCACCGCCAAAAAAGACGAAGTTCCTCGTTTTGTTGCCTCAAACTCAAATGAAACCTTTTCATAAATCCAGAGAACATAGAAGAGCTTTGAAAGCCATTCAGCAAAGGCTAGGCGATAATATCAGTGAGGTTCACATCTGTACATACGCAGCGCCCTTCGGGGTAGTACCTCAAGAACTTGACGAGGTTTATCCTCTTTCTCAATACGAAATTGCAGCTCCATTCGATGCTGAGACAATAGAATATACTGCGAAACAAGTTTCAAGCTATATCGCAAACACGAATTACAGTGGAGTAGTTTTGCTTGAAGATTTTGAGACATGGAAGGGAAAAATTGCAAGAACTTGCAAAAAAGCTTGTACGAAAAAGAAAGTTTACTTTAAGGCAATGTCTGTGGAAAACCCTTGGAATAAAACTGCTCTCGAAGATCTTGCAATAATACTGGAAAAATTGTTTATATGAATGGAAATGAAGATGTGGGCAAAAACCAAAAGGAGATGATATGTCTATAATTGAACTACAGAACTAAAAAGAAGCAAGTTTAGGTTATATTCTACTTTCTGAAATAAGCCTTATTTCAATTGTTAAGATTCTGTGATGTAGAGAGGGATCATGATTGGAGCAGACATTGAATCAAAAAACGTTCATAGAAGTCAAAAACGCATTGAAAAAAACCCTTCACACTCTAATTGACCTTGATTTTGAAGATGGAAAGCTTGACGAAGCAATCAAAAGATTCTTGGATGCTGAAAAAATGCAAATAAACTTAACATTTCATCTTCATCCAAACGATGTTATCTTCGTTAGAAACTTGGAAAACGACAAAGTTCCTCAAAAGATATTAGAGCGGGTTAAAAAGCTGAGACGCAACCAGAGTATGTAATATTTTTTCCATCTTTACTTATCTTTTCTTTTATCATTTAATTCATTGCTGAAGACAAGTGATACAAGTTTATGCATTTTTTTATTTCAAATGATAACAAAGATTAAATAGTTGATGAACTCTTGTTAATCTAAGAATTCAACGAAAAGTTTTCCCTCTAGTGGGAAAATAAAAAACCTAGAAGGAGGCAAAGGAGAAGTTGACAAGTTCAGGAAGAGGTCGATTATTCAGAAGAAAAGACGGCAAATACCTGATATATCTCCCCAAAGACCTAGCTGAAGACTCGATGTTTCCCTTCAAGACAGAAACATCAGTGAGGGTTAAGGTGTCTTTTGACATCGGGGGGCAAACGCTTATTATAGAGAAGTATCGTGCGCCCCAATAAATAAGTGGCACACTAAATATACAGACGTGACCTCCATTCCCCTTTTTTGCAACCGCATTCCGTAGGCAATACTATATATTATAGCAAAGAACTCTAAATGCGCAGATGGAAACTAGATGATTCGGATAGATTTACACGTGCACACAATTTTCTCCGGCGACGCAACAATCAGCCCAAAATTTATAGTGAACCAGCTCTATTCTCATCCATTCATTAAAGGAGTCGCCATAACAGACCACGACACCCTTGAAGGTTACAATCGTGTACGAAAACTAGCTGCCACATACGAAGATATTCTCATCATTCCTGGAATAGAAGTGAGCACACAGTGGGGGCACATTAACATTTTAGGAGTTGAAGAAAAACCGGGAGATTGGTTGACGATAGAAAGAGTCGTTGATTTTGCAAGAGAAAGAGGAGGTGTTATTGTAATACCTCATCCATATAGAGGATCAAGCATGGGTGAAAGGATGAGAGACATACCAGCGGATGCAATAGAAGTTTTTAATCCCCATTCAACATACGAGCAAAATAAGATGGCTGAGAAAATGGCAAAGGCAAAAAACTTGCCGGGAGTAGCTGGAAGCGACGCTCATGATCCCCGAGAGATGTGGGCTGCTTACACAGAAGTGAAAGCTGAGCCAAGTGTTGAGGCAGTTCTAAACGCTATAAGAAAGGGGTTAACAAAGGCGAAATCAGCAAGGCAGCCTTAAATGTTTAAAAGTCTCAAAAACAATTCTGGGGCAATAAATAATCAAGTTCGTTGAACAATGGAAGGTGAATCAGATATCGCCAAAAATACGGTTTCTCGGAGGCGCCAGGGAAATTGGAAGAATAGCGCTGGCTTTCAGAACGGAAAAGTCTCAGTTGTTGTTGGACTACGGTATTATGGTGGGTCACGAACCAGGTTTTCCTATGCACATTCCACCTAGAGAGGTCGACGCCATCGTTCTATGTCACAGTCACTTAGATCATTCAGGCGCTGTTCCAATTTTTCACATTCGAGAGGAGAAAACTGTTTACGGTACACAACTAACTTTTGATATAGCAGAATTGTTGATTTCAGATTTAATTCATTTGACTGGTTACTATCTTCCTTTTGAATATCTTGAGTTACGTTCAATGATGAGAAGCTGTGTTCATCTTGATTATAGAAAGAAACAAACCGTAGGAGATATTCACTTCCAGCTCTTAGACGCTGGACACATACCTGGAAGTGCTCAAGTTTTAGTGGAAGCGGATGGAAAGAGGCTGCTCCACACAAGTGATTACAACACCAGCGATACTCGTCTTCTTCGTGGTGCTGACCAAGACTACGGGGAGCTTGATGCGTTAATTATTGAAAGCACCTATGCTGACGAAGATCACTCTGATAGGGCAACCTTAGAAAAGGAATTCATGGAGCATGTTACTGAGGTGGTGGAGAGAGGTGGAACAGTTCTGGTTCCAGCCTTCAGCGTAGGTCGATCACAAGAGGTTGCTTGCATACTTGCAGCCCATCATTTTGAGTATCCAGTTACCATAGATGGAATGGCTCGCAAAGTTAATCGAATATTGATGAGACACAACACGTACATGGGAGATCCTCAGTTGTTTATGAATGCGATGCACTCTTTAACTTGGGTTGAAGGATGGAGAGATCGAAGATCAGCAGCCCGTAAGCCGGGTGTAATAATATCTCCCGCAGGCATGTTAAAAGGTGGTCCAGCCGCATTCTACATACAAAAATTAGGTAAAAAAAGGGATAACGCTGTTTTTCTTGTGAGCTTTCAGATTCCGGGAACGCCTGGTCGGGAGTTGCTGGATAAGGGTAGATGTGTGATTGACGGAAAGATGCGCAAGATAAAAGCTGAGGTTCAACACTTCGATTTCTCGTCTCACTGTGGAGCCAGTCAACTTCAAGAGACCGTGAAGAGGTTGAAGGGGAACCCCACAGTGTATGTCACACATGGAGCTGAGGGAAACTGTGAAAGATTTGCACGGTGGGTGAAAAAAGAAACAGGGCTTAAGGCAGTTGCTCCGAAGACAGGAGACACCTACACCATCTGAAGAAAAATATATTTTGATGTTGTGCAGAGAGCTTTTATGATATGCGCAAGTTTTATCGTATTTTTTCTGCTAACACTTTGTCTGCTTCTTCTAATCCTAGTCGTTTCAGCACTTCTGATCGTGGTATTCCGTTCTCATCCCAGCCAGCAGCCTCATAATATTCTTTTTTCGATTCCTCAAATTTAGTTTTATCAACCTTTTTTCCAGCATAAGGTCCAGATGGCAACGGCTCATAAAACCTTGCTGGGTTGTCATCGTGCACTTTTGAGTCCCATTTGAAGTCGGGTCCACTTAGAAGCAGAAGGGTTCTTTGTAGCTGAAGTATCCTTAACGCTGATGTCTCGTACCATTCTTTATGTCCTATTTCCCAACCGGTGACTGCTTTAAAGAAGTCCCATATTAGATTTTGCGACGGCTCAAAAGTAGTGAACCAGCAATAGACGCCTGAGTCATGAAGAATTATAGCTAATTCACTGTCACCATGATCAATCGGCATATAAGCTACTGATGTGTGGTCTCCACCTTGTACAGAGCAGGCGTAAGATATGTCTGTCGTATAGTCTTTTCCGCTTCTAATTCCATGAGCGCCAAGGGCTATTCCTTTCACCTGAACTGCATACTGCATCACATCTTGTCCCTTCATTTTCTGTATTTGAAGGGCAGCCTTGTAAGAACCATCTGCTAGTATCTTGCCTATTCCTTCCCTAGCAGCAATCTTTTCAGCCAACGCAGCGAAGGCTTTTGCATCTCCCCACTTCAACTCTATGCCACCTAAGTCTTCTTTCGTTAAGATACCTCTCTGATAAAGTTCACCAGCAAACCCCAACAAATTTCCACACTGTATGCCGCAAAGCCCCAAATCATCCATTAAAGATGACAGGTAAACCGCTTCTTCCGGGGTGAAAATGCCTAGGTTTGTTCCCAAATAGGCTTGAAGCTCATAGTCAGGATTATCTCCTATGGCGCCCTTAAAAGGACCCACTTTTACCATCGCAAGTTTCATGCATGTTGTGGGACAACCGAAGTCTCCCCAATATCTTTTTATCCAAACCCTCTGCTCGAACCTGTTCACTCCAAAACTTTTTTCGTCATGCCACTCCTCCTGCCAGTTTCTAACAGGCTCAGAACTGGTATTAGCGCCCACCTCATAACCCGCGCCACTGGTTCCCCACCGTCTGAACGCGTCTCTCTTGTAACATTCCTGTGACACTTTTTCTATGAGCATTTTCACTTTCTCTATATCATCTACTTCGGGCAAGGGCCCTGTGCCTTTAACCACCAACGCCTTAAGATTCTTTGAACCCATCACGGCGCCGTATCCACCGTAGCCTGCAGCATGCGTCCATTTTCCCATCACCGAGGCCACCTTAACCCTGTTCTCTCCAGCGGGCCCTATGTAAAGTATTGCGGGTTCCTTCCACATACCGTAACGTGGAAAACTCTTTTCGAGTTTCTCTCTACCCTCTTTCGTAAGTATCTTCAGGGTTTGTTTTCCATTTTTACCCCAAACATGGCTTGCATCATTAATTTCAATTTCAGAATCTGCGATGAATAAGTAGCTCGGTTTAGCAGCCTTACCAGTAATAATTAAGCCGTCGTAGCCAGCGCATTTAAGTTCTATTGGAAACTCTCCAGCAATTGTTGAGCCAACTACGCCATTGCTCTGCGGAGACTTCCCGGATACGCAGATTCTGCCTCCTGGGAAGAAACCGGTGAGAGGTCCGGTTAAGACTAGAAGGATGTTTTCTGGTCCAAGGGGGTCAATCGTTTCCCATCGGGTACCCAACCTGTCCCATAGGATTTTGGTGGCTAGACCTCTACCGCCTATAAACTGTCTTAGAATGTTCTCGTTGAAAGTTACATTCTTTACGTTTCCTGTTGAAAGATCGACTTCCAGAAACTTGCCTGCGTATCCCCGCATTTTCAGATCAACTCCTCTCCAGCTTCTCCGTAGAGATTGATAACCAGGTCTCGCGTTATCTCCTCGGGTGTGCATGCGTACAGTTTGTAAGCGCGATCACGGCCTGAAATTTTCTCGTCTGCCTTAGAGATGACTCTAAGAGCGCCCCATTTTCCTTGCTCACACGTTTTTACGCATTGAGGTTTTCCGCCACAAAGGTCACATATTACCGCGTAATTCTCAGAGGGATGCATATGAGGAACTTTGCCTGGGCAAGCGTCAATGCAAAGACCACAGCCCGTACACTTTTCTTTGTCAACCAGAACTGCTTCTGTTTCTTTACTTACTGACAAAGCGTCTACTGGACAGGACTCAACACACGGGTAGTCTTCGCACTGAACGCAGAGGTGGGGAACTTCAGCTCCTGGAACGAGCATGAACACCCGAATCCTTGAAGCCTCTGGCCATATCTTATTTTCATGAAAAAGTGAGCAAGCTATTTCACATCTTCTGCAACCACTACATTTCAGATAGTCCCTAACGATCCAGATACGTTTTTGAGAGCTCATCTCTTGTAACCTCTATAGAAGTCTTACGAAATCTTTGATTGGTTACATTTAAATCTAATTATATAATGGGTTCTGTTAACTCTTCGAGACTTTTGCATGTAGATCAGTGAAAGAAATAACCAGCTATCTCTATGACTTTCTAATAGAACGCGCGTGCAAAAGAATAAAAGGATTTTATCCTCATATAAAAACATGTGATTTGAGTTGGTAGAGAAATACTGTCCACAATGTGGAAAGACATCGCCTGAGAACGCAGATTTTTGCTCGAGTTGTGGTGCATCATTTACAGAATCAAGGGGCAAGCAACTTATTGTTGTTACAACACCGACGGTGCCAGGTTACCAGATCGTAAAGGTTTTAGGTGCGGTTCATGGTTTAACCGTGCGGACTAGAGGAGTAGGCGGAAAAATTGTGGCTGGAATCGAAGGAATTTTTGGAGGTGAAGTGACATCGTACACTTCAGAAGCCGAAAAGGCAAGAAGAGATTCCTTGGAAAGATTAATTGAAAAAGCCACAAAAATGGGAGCCAACGCCATAGTCGGCGCAGATTTCGAAACAAGTGACATTCTACGAGGAACTGCAACGTTGTTCTCTGCTTATGGAACTGCAGTGATTGTTAAACCGATTAGAAAGGAAAGCTGAGGGCGTTAACGTTTAAATCCTCTACTCGGTGCTTTACGTGTTCAGGTGAAGGAATGAACTTTGGAAAGCGTGGACGTTGTTGTTGGAATAATTTTGAATGGAAACAAGTTTCTAGTTGAACGCCGCAGGTTGGATGAAAAAATTGATCCGGGTATCGTGTGCTTACCTGGGGGCCATGTTAAAACCAATGAAAGCAAGGAGGAAGCTTTGAAGAGGGAACTGCGAGAAGAGTTGGGTATTAAAGTAAAGGGATTGAAGTTTATATGTAAAAACTTTTACATCGCAAGTAACGGCGAAAGACAAAACGCATATTGTTTCCTTGTTACAGAATATGAAGGAAAGCCAAGTTGTAAATCGGCTCGAGAGATTTTCTGGGAAGATAATATTAAGAATTTAAGTTTAGAGGTGGATAGGAAAACAATTATGATACTAAGGGAACTTATCGATGCACCTGAATAGCTCTGAATTGTGAGGGATTTAAAAGCCACACTGCATGGATTTCGTACACGATTGATTATATCGCCAACCGTGCACTTCTCTTTTCTATGCACGTGTCCTTAAGTACGGTAAAACTTGTGTTCAATAGGGTCTTTCGAGCTGTCCCATGTGATAATTTTTTCAGGGCGAATTTTTATGTAGATGTATTCTATGCCTTGTGCGTCAGCCCATTCTATGTATTCGTCGAGGTATTCTGTTTTGACGTATTTTGTTGCCATTTTTCGATCAATTTTTCTTTCTATCTCGTTACTTAGTTTCTCAATTTTTGCTGTTCCTTCAATGATCACTGCCTTAATGGGCGCTTTGTCAGTGTCAATGGTAACTGCCACTTTGTTGTTTCGTCTAATGTTCCTTGCTTTTACGGAGTCTTTTGGAATCGTCATCAGAAGCTGGTTGTTTTCCCAAAGGTACCAGACAGGAGTGACATGAGGTGAATTGTCAGGTTTGACAGTTGCTATTCGTGCCGTGTGACCGTCAGAAAGAAAATCCTCTATTTCTTGAGAAGACATAACAATACTCATATTCTTACCCAACCCCTTTCAACATATGAATTATTATCATATTTGGATTCTGCTTCTTAATTTTTGTTGGATGTGACCGCCATTGATGTTACAACGCATGCGCATTTTTTTGTGTATTTGAAATTCATAAAACTTAGAAATCCTTCACTCAAATTGAATTCCTCAAAGGAGGAAACAAGAATTGGATAAGGAAACAGAACGAATGGTCAGGAAACTCAAGAAGGAATTACGTGTCTTGAGAGCAAAAGCCAAACAAAAGAAAGACGCGAAGATTATGAAGGCATATCAGAAATTGGCGTCAACCTTACATTAGCCTTCCTACTCGTCCGTGTTACATGTCACCCGATGTTTTCTGCATTATTTAGTATACCCTAACTACCCTTTTCTGTCTCATTCTATCTACAGATGACATGCATTTTACTCTCAGCGCGTGTGTGTGCATTTTTCAGTAAACCGAAGTAACATCAAAAAGTAGTTGGAATCTGACGAAAATAGTTAGACTTCACGGATTTCGCATTTAAGTGGAGACATCCCCGAAACTCCCCCTTTTTTCTAACTTTGAGACGACAAGACAATTTCTTGTAGTTCTTCTTCAGAAGTAGCCTTCCCAAATTTAATAAGCTAATTGGTTATCATTGTATTTGCTGTAGTCTTTGTTCTCTTTTCTTCATTTCATTGTAGAGGTATTCAAACCACTCGAATAATTTTGGCATATTATACTGTTTTCTCATGCCTTCTATTATGAGCTTCAATTTTTTCCATAAACCCGTAGTTGATCCGCTCAGAATGTACTCAATTGTTTCGATATTTATGAGTCGTTTGTGTAGCAGAAATCCAAGTCCATCATTGTACCCCGTAATTGTGTGAAGCGCTTTATCAGACAGCGGGTCACCATATTTTTCCAGATATTCTTTATAGTCCTTGAATTCCAGATTCCATATTTTAGATATGTATTCAATAACTTCGCTCATAGTAACCTTTAGAGCTGGATTGAGTTGTATAATGAGTCCAGTGTGTCTCGTTTTGGCCGCATCTCGCATCTGAAAGATAGCAAAGATCACACCTACTACTACGCTTATGGCTGCAACTATTGCTGAAATAGATGGTATATCTAACATTCTATCACCTAAAAGAGAAGATTAAGAGAAGTGAGTATTAAAAGCTCTAGTTGAGTAGTGTTTACTTCATCTTGTTTGATATTCATTTTGAACTAATAAATCTCAGAACAACCATTGTCTCTCGTTCTTTGAACTCAGACCCCATAAGATAAGAACAATTCCAGCAACAAACAACCAAATAACATTAACAGATAGATATCCTAGTGGGATCACCATCCTAAATAAGATCGAGATGAGCACTAACGAGCTAATTATCAACATAACTATTCCCAAAGCAACAATTGTCCTATTCATAACAAGTAGCTCCAATGTACATTTCAGTTGCATGCATGCAAAGCATTTCTTATCCTTACTCAAACTACTTTTACGATACGACAAGTCTTGGGCATCTATCTCCGTAAGCACCAGCCTTTAGACATTGCTTGCTTGGTTTCTGGTGTCTACACTACATAAATCTGCTTTCAACTGGAGCTTTACATACGTATTTTTGGCTTTTTCTTTTCTTGAGCCTGAATGCAGTAGTTAAATGAAGAATCGTGTAGCGCCATAAGGTTTTTGCGAAACTAGAAAGTTTTCACAACTTCTAAACCGTTTTTGTCGTAGGCTAGTTGGTTGCTGAAAAGATTCCTTAGACGAGAAACCACTTCAGCTTCGTGGGCGCTGGTGTTGAGCAGAAAGAGGCTGGTTGTCTTTTCTGAAGACAGCAGGTCCAATGCATGGCGTAGGAAGGTGAAGGTTTTCTCTTGCCCTATTGTTGCTAGTAGTTCTGATAGGATGTCGAAAACAACACAGATATTGGCATCCCCATAGGTTTCCAACACCTTGTTAGTAGCATCCAGAATTAGAGCTGTGTTTTTAGCGGGTAAAAGTACTTCATTCTCAGAGGATGATTGTGGGGTGGACGTTGAAATTGACGTTAGGAAAAACTTGATTGCTGGCTGGTCCGCCAACTGCGAGTGGATAGGGCTTGTACTGGAGGTAAAAACATAGATGGGTTCAACATTAGCCATGCTCTCCTTAGCTAGGCTGTCGATAACCTTCTCATAGTTGGAGGAGGGATCAAATTCCAAGAGAATCCTACGACCAACCAACCGTTCATGATTCCAGTCTATTAATTTCGAGAAGGAGTCCATGTTCTCGAGGAGGTCAATTGATCTTGCTGGCACGACCTTTCCTTTGCCCATAGCTTTCAGGAGTTCAGTAACTTGTGTCTCTGTCATGCGTTCCACGTTGATGGCGGTGATCTCCATGAGGAAAGGACTAAATACTATACCCGCGGGCTCGTTGGACGTCACCCATTTAGAGATATTTGGGTCGGCCCATCTCGGATCATTCCAGAAGTCTGTAATGAATTTCTGCCATTTCCCATCAATAAAAGAAAAATCGCCGTAATCTTCGATTGATCTTACGTGTTTGAATCCTTTGCTCTTCGCCTCAGCCCATCCGTTCAAACCATCGATAATTGCCCTTTCAAGGTCTAATTTGCCATTTGTCATGAAAAAATCGGTCAGGCTCCCCAAGTCAAGAGAGCCAGCTTTTTCGTACGCTTCCACGTTGATTCCGTGTTCCTTGAGTTTAGCTCTGACTATCTCATTTTCCTCGTCTGGATAATCGTACTCGATCCGATCGCCGCTCTCAAGGCCTTCACGTATAAATGCTGAGAAAATCTTCATCTTATCCGATGCTGACGTATACAATACAATAACGTTCTCGCCTTCCCTGACGTTAAGAACAGGACCAGCCTTCAAAGCATCAGATGGAATAGGATGTTTCTCTCTACGTAGCAAAGAGTTTATGAAAGATAACTTCGGCATCTTGCCATTCCTTGTTCAATCAAGGATTCTCCAAATATTTGATTGTTTTGAATTTGAAATCTGAATATTCAGTATTAGATAGCGTTAAATCTGCACGATCGCATTTATTTCAGAATGACAATTCTGGGAGTCCACGTTTTCCGTTCACCCATCCTGTACCATTAGGTACATCCCAAATCGGGTATACGGTTTTTGGAAGTCCATGATCGGTTGTCCTTTCTCCGTGGTCCGTTAACCGTCCGTTGGCCGTTCCCGTTTTTTTGGTTGGTTCCCCCGTCGTCCGTTGTGTGTGTGGGGGTTAAAATTTAACCCAACCAACCAACCGAGACGGACGACGGGTAACGGATTTTCCTATCCTGTTTACCCCTGTTTATGGAAGGTACCTAATGGAATAGGAATGTACAGGATGGTACCATAGAAAAAAGAGTGAGGGGTAAAAAACAATCGAAAACCTACCCCCATATTGTCTGCATGCATGAGTTTCTTTTGTGATGGGCTGTCGTTTTTTCATGTCAGCGTTAACGAAGATATATAAGATGAAATAGGTGAAACCACCTTTTTAGGTGAATAAAATGAATCAGGTTACTGATGCCGAAACTGCAAACTCCCGCTGGCGTTGGCTTTACAAAATCGGCGGTGGGGCTGCCCTTATTGTATTAGTATTGTTCCTTGTCGGAATCATCGGCATCATTACCGTAGGTCTGCAACCGACCACCACAAACGGCTGGTTCACGCCATTTGTCAACAATTGGCTCATTGTACTCTTCAAAATCAATGCTGGATTCAACGGGGTTCAACCGAACTCGCTTAGTGCACTTAATCTCTTGGACATTATTATCATGGCTCTTTCTGGCGTTATGTTTCTCGCGTTCTACGTTGCGGTCAGGCGTACTAATAAAATTTGGTCGTTAGTCGCTGCATGCCTACCCTTCTTGGGGATACTAGTTTTTCTCGTAACGAACACAGCGGGTCGCAGCGCGCTATTACTGAGTGGGCTAATGTTCTCAGCGGTCATGTTGCGGAGCAATATCTTCAGCAAAATTACCGCTTATGTGGGAATTGTGGCAAGTACGCTCCTGTTTTTTGCAGGTGACATAGCAACCGCCATCTATTCTTCCTCGACTATCATTGCCGTAAACATAGGCATTGGGTATGTGCTTTGGATGATATGGTTCTTCCTGATTGCCCGAAGGCTCTACCAGCTAAGGTAGGTAGCATGCATGCATGAACCTAAAGTAAGTCTTTATTCCTATGTATGACCATTAGAAGTTAATAAATGTGAGAAATATCAATACATCCTGCCTTGTAGAACTAGAAGTTTGATACAGAAGATTCTTCTAGGGCAAATTTTAACTGCAGTTGCCTAACATATGCATAGTACGAAGGGATTTTCCTAGATGATATAATTTTGATGGGATTTTCACCTTGGTAATGAAATAAGATTGAAGGAGGTGAAACAGGTGAAAAGATTGATAGTTTTACTGTTATTGGCTTTCACACTGGTGTTAGTACCAGCAGTTTCGGCACAGCCCAATAAGCCTCTTAGAGTTGAAATGTCGTGGGATATAGATTACACAATTTTCCCTGTGGGATGGCGAGGGACAGTTTCAGGAGACATCAATGGAGATATCACAGTCACCTTAGTTGATGCCAGATGGACGCCACACGACAAGACGGAACACTGGATTGAAACATGGGTGATCGTGACAGCTAGCGGAGAAATCTGGGGAGAAGAAGAAGGTGTAGCCTCCATGACCAACAATAAGGGTAATGCAAGGGGCCGAATAACATATGCGACTGGGGATTGGACGCATTTGATTGGTTGCATATTCCATTGGAAAGGCATCGCAGAGATGACCGATCCGGGACCTCCACCAGAATATCACCTCGATGCCACAATGTTCATATTGCCGAGCCGGGAAACTAACTAGCACGACATCTGAATTTCTAGGTCCCGGTTACCCACTAATTGCCACTGACACAATGCGAATACACTGATGATTTCGAGGATATGTGGGTTTGGGATTAAAATTTAACCCTCTCTCTCTAACTAACTCTCTCTCTACAAAAAACACACATAAAACAAAAACAAAAAACACACACGCGAAGATTGAAAAGCTGAACCAGAACATAAAAAGAGGAAATTTTTGGATTTGGCCAGAGTCTTTCGAATCCTACTCTTCCTTTATCAGCTTTCTGTACCTTGCCATCTCTTCAGGAGAAGATTTGGAGATGTCCTTGTTGTGGACTTTCTTCAGATGCTCTCCCCCAACTCTAAAGAGCTCTTCCTCTGTCTCACCACGAGCTACGAAATCACAGTCGATCCCAGCATCTCTACACGCAAGTGTTTTCACGATGTATCACCTCCTTTTTCCTCAAACTTTTGGACCAATGCTTTTATTAGGAAAAAGGAAGTAAGCAAAAAAGATGCGAATTTCAGGAAAATGTGCCTACACCTCACGGATTTCGCATCTCAGTTTTTTAACAATTTCCTCAGCCATAGTTGGTTCAACCTTCAAAGTATAGAGCTTTTTCGGTGTCCGAAGCTTCAATTTCACAGTTTTTCTCAACCGTTTTATAGCGCAATATTCCGCACGCTCAGAGATTTCAACAAACCGGTCCACATCGAAGATTTCTTTAGGCATACGTTTGACCTCATCAGCCATGAATGTTTGAGCTCTTCCATTTTTATTTATTGTGGTGCCCTTTTTCAAAAACCATCTGGACAGCATCCACAAATTACTAAAATAACTACAGCCTCAAACATATGCTCGAGGCACAAGACAATGCCACTAAATCCTAAGCAAGAAAGCATTTTGAACGACAAAAAAGCGATTCTAGCCCTAGATCGAAACGGCTTATTCAAAGAGCAACTTCGCTTTTCAGACAACTTAAGAAAGGCAGTCGCTAATTCTAAATCCGTTAGGTTATCAAAAGAAGTTAAGCTAAGCAATCGAGTTGTTCGTTACGGAGGAGTTAAGAATGTGGCTGTGGCAGGCATGGGCGGTTCTGCCATTGCTGGCGATATTCTGAAAGATTGGGTTGGAAGCGAAGCAAGGGTTTCGATGGAAGTTTGTCGAGGATACAATCTCCCAGCCTACATAGATGCGGATTCGTTGGTTTTTGTGATGAGCTATTCCGGTGACACTGAGGAAACGTTGAGTTGCATGCTGAACGCTGTAGAGAGAGGATGCAAAATTGTGTGCATATCATCGAATGGAGCTTTGCAGAGAGCAACTGAAACACTTGGTTTACCCTTCATTCAACTACCAAAAATGGCTGC
>JABAOF010021226.1_pt1 | contig 13822 bp, 13 predicted proteins | sample 7062171 | NCBI WGS metagenome assembly JABAOF01 (sample SAMN14538628, study PRJNA623070) | marine sediment metagenome | biome: marine biome [ENVO:00000428]; feature: marine pelagic biome [ENVO:01000023]; material: deep marine sediment [ENVO:00002113] | place: India: Gulf of Khambhat ...
CAACTTACTTCCGTCCCGCATTAGCTCTGCATCTGGTAAGGTAGCCGCGATGAAAATATAGATGAGCTATCATAGGATATAACAAAAACTGTTCGTCACCACTGCTTATAATTAACAGAGTTCACCACTTAACCTTACACAAAGTTGATGTAACGACCAATAGCTATCTATATGCGCAGAGTAGACTACAAGTTTTGAGACATTACAGCTATCCACACTTATATACTACTCAACTATGCGGTATGAAGGCTCAAACTTGAGACGACTTGGCCGCCTCCACATTCCTCTTAACAACTTCCATCGTTTTGCGCCACTCCTCCACAGGAGTGAACTCGATGAATTCCGATGGTTCCGTGATGTGCGGAATGTGCCCAGGCTCGATGTAGTAAGACTGCCCGGCAGTAAATGTTTCCACTCGATCGGCGTAGCGAGTCTCTAGGCTCCCCTTTATGACATGGCCCCAGTGATGAGCCTGGCACCGGTCATTAGGAAGACCCTTGAATAAAGGAGCCATCTCCGTACCCACCGCAGGCTCCGAAACTGATATGAACTCTGCGTTCATGCCCTCCCACTGTACTTCACTCATCTCCACCCNNATTGTAAGAAACTCAAAGGTCACATTTAACTGTCCACGTATATTTTATTAGTAATAATTTTACGTTAACTTGTCCTATGTACGTAGTCAATATAAAAGCGGAAAATTAAGGAGTTGAAGGCTGGAAAGCGTTCCTGAAACATTCGAAAATCGGAAATATGTGGAGACTACTCAAAAGATATTGCCCCGGTTAGGTGTATCTGTATAAACTTCAGAAAGTATGGGCAAAACAATTGGTGAGTTGGGGCTATGTCGCCCTGCAAGTGGATAGTTTTGGTTCACGCACCCATGATACCATTTGTGATAATACGGGAATTATTACTGATATTATGAGATCTTATGATGCCTATTCTGCTAAGGCGTATCTTTCGAAACTTGAGTTCGTTGATCCTCAGCGCATTGCGGTTATTGGTTGGTCTCATGGTGGATGGGCAGTGATGAAAATAGTGGATGGCAGGTCTAGAGAAAAGGATTCAACCCCCTTTCAGGCCGCTGTTGCCTTTTATCCTTGGTGTGAAAATAAAGTCAAATTTGATACACCATTACTTATTTTAACCAGCGAAAAAGATGACTGGTATCCCTCCAGCCGGTGTGAAGTTTTAACAAATTATCAATATATAAATGAATCACCACATGAGTTTACATTGAAGATATATCCCGGTGCCTATCATGCTTTTGATTTCAAAGGACTTAATGAAGACTATTTAGATCATCATGTGGACTACAATGCCGAAGTGACGGCCGATGCAATTGCGCAGACAGAACCATTTCTTGTCAAGCATTTAAGTGTAACAAAATAGTATAAGAGTTACTGATTCATTTTCCTAAGGGAGGATACATTTTGCATCAGCTCTGCATATAGTTTGTGCTTACTCGGTGGTAACAGCATTGCCCATTATTTATGTCTATTGACAAAACTCATTGAATGATAAGATAGGTACATAATATCAATAAAGTAGCCACCCACATCGATTCGTTCTTTGTGGTATTTAATTCTTACATGTTTATCTTGTAGGCAGTTATGTATGCTTTAGTATCATGCTGATGTTTTTCTTTATAATTTCCCCACCGAACCTCGCAGATATATGTCATTCTATTCATCTACAAGGTTACTTAAAGATACTAAGAGCACGTTTAAATATAATTGGAAACAGTAAAAGGTCATTAACGACGTAATTGATTTGAATGCGGTTTGTGCATCTGAGAAGACTTTATCAATTAATTAAAATCGGCCCCGGAAAACCGGGGCTGATTTTAATTAAATATTTGAAATTGGGATAAAACTGGGGCAAAATAATTCGGTTTGAGAACTCACGCCCCAACAATCTATCTAACTTTACGGGCAATCGTAACCAATATTTGCACCACAAATATCAGTGCTACAATAGCACATATGATACCGAGTATACTAATGGGCATCATATAAGGACCCATGATCGCCTCTAATTCTTCGCCCACTGTTCCTGCCGCAAAAGCTTTTCCCGATACAATACCTACAATAATCATCAGGATATACATTATCGGTGCAGCAATAACCCAAATCCAGAAGATTAAATTTATGAGGCGGGGTGCAGCGATAGGCTTACTGGTGAGTACCGGAACTAAATAGTAAATCAATGCTGCTAAAAGCAAGGAAACCCATCCAACAAGACCAACATGAACATGAGCCCCAACTATGATGTGTGCTGGTCCTAATTCGAGAAACTCATGTATTGGTCCTTGCGCTTGAATAGCTCCTTGAATCGTGTTCCAGAAAAAGAAGAGAACTCCCGCGACAATAAACTTCACCAATTGCTGATTCGTTGTTTTTGCTTCCATTTTCTAACTCCATAATTTTATTTTGTTTTAGCCTCAAGAGCAAATTATTGTGCATGTAACTTCCTTAAAATTTGGAATATTCCAATTCATTAATAGATTGTCGACTGATATCAAAGAACAAGTCCTTCGTGATTCTCCAATTCTTATCTTTTTTTAAAATGTGTTGGTCTTCCTGTTTTTAATTTGCATTCATCAGTTAATTCTATGTCACGGGTTTCAGGTTAATTTTAGTTAACTTATCAATAAAACGCGTAAGAAGATTCTGTTCAAGACTATCTCATCCAAATTGTCCATTATTACCCATCCTCCTGACCAATGAGAGCCGGCCCGTTATTTCCGTCATTAGTTTCGTAAAAATTATTGAAGCTGCTTATTGCAAGCGCCCTAACCAGGTAAAATAAGGACTGTAAATAAAAGGTAGACTCCGTGATAATATTCATGGACTTATAGCGATAAAGGTTTATTCTGAAAAGCATTGGTGTTACAAAGGGAATAATATAAGGAAATGAGTAATAAATTATACGGGTATATAGAACGTTCATTTTTTAAAAATCCAAAACTTAAAGCATGAAAGTAAAATCCTTAATATCGACCTAATTCGCCATTTGCGTTGCTTTATAAATGGGCGCAAAGTTGAGTATTAACGGATTTGTTATTCTTAATGATAGAGACTTGAAAGTAGTGCGCGTAAATAAGAGAACTAACTATCTTGGTGAAAAGAAATGGAGTCATTATATTTTTTGATTCAAAGAAATTTTATTACTATATCATAATAGTAATATTATAAAATAATTGAAAAACAATAAAGCTACATGGAATTATTGTCAACTTTTTTTTTCAATATTTTTTCCATGCTTAGTTGTTAACTATCTTAGAAAAGGATCCCCATATTATGTAAGAATCGGAGGATTAAACGGGGTGATACCGTATATTTTAACTTCAAGAATAATTTGATCAAAACCACTTTTAACCCAACATCAGCTCTGCGTCTGGTTAGGACATCTTAGGAATCTAAAAAAGTCCTGCCATTAATTATCTTGACAAAAATCAGACTAATGATAAGATAGTACATAATTGCAAAAAAAATATTTAACCCCCATGTTTTGTTCTTTGTTATAAATCATTTTTCTCATGCTGACTTTGTAGGATTAGTTACTGAGATTTAGTGCTATGCTGTAGTTTTACTTTCATTTCTTTCCGCACAGTGAACACCTCAACAGAAAATATCATTTAAACAGTCTACAAGGTTACTTAAAGGTATTTATAGTAGGTTTTCGTATAGCTGGAAAATAGTAAATCGTTATTCAGTGAACAAATGCTTTATTAAAGGGGGAAGTGTCATGAAAAAGTGGTATTTAGTTGTCATCACGATTTGTACCCTGTTCGCTGTATTATTGGGCGGACTCGTATTTGGTGCCGGAAAGCCTGCACAGTCGGAGGAAGAGGTTTTCGAAGAGATCCTGGCGCTTGAAAAAACCACTTTGGATGGTTGGTATGGCGAAAGCGATCCAACGGGTTATGCTGAACTGTTTGCCGACGAGGCGACCTACTTTGATCCGTGGGTGGGGCACAGGGTCGAGGACGTTGCCATCAAGGAATACCTAATGACCTTCATGGGTAAAGTCCCAAATTTGGATTACGAGATCCAAAAACCTAGGCTTGATCTCTATGGTGACACGGCAGTCTTCACCTTCAACGAGAAGACCACCGACCCAAAGAGCGGAGCAATCGTACGCTGGAACGTTACCCTAGTCTTTATACGCACCAGGGATGGTTGGAAAAGGGTCCATGCAAACTGGGCATATGCAGAACCACCAGGAAGCTGACACCCTCTCCTTATACCAGCGTTATGAGGGTGCACACGCATCGTGCAGTGCTATGTGAAAACCTCAATTCCGTGTGAAAGCTTCGGTCAAGTTCGAAATTTAGTTCAACATGCGTAGGTGAGAGGCGGAGCTGAGAGGAACCGAACACCTACGCTCCCATCGGGATAATGACCTCTGGGCAGGAGGGCGATACCCCAATGAGCTATGGGGTCGTATATGATTATATTCTCGTCTCCATCGCTCCACAAATATTTTCGCCTCGATTGGCGTGTCAAACATATCCCTGCTCAACCATCCATCTCGTAAATCCCATTGAATGATTCGATATAGACATTCGCAGTCATCCCCTCGGTAACAAGCACTTGAGCTTTTCTGAGCTTTCTGATGATTTGTTAAGGTGAGTACCTCTTTCAGGTCATTAACCCACCTCTATCAGAAGATTTTCCTCCCTGATAATATACTATGTGGACCAGTTTTTAGGTGGCAGACTAAAGGTGAACGGCGCACCGAAGATGCTTAATTCTAAGTGGTGAATTTTGCCTAGGGTTATGAGTACTTTGGCGGCCAATAGTGCCAATTTAAAATGAATTGATAATAAAATCACTAATGTTACAATTAAAACAGTAAGCATTAAGCACTCAACTTCCACTGTTTTTTTTTTATTATCATTCACTTCTCATAAGGTGACCTTTTAGGCAGTTATCTATGATTTTCTATTTTGCTGTTGTTTCACCCATTTTTTATTCTGCATCGAACTCATCAGAAAATTACATTCCAGCGATCTACAAATTTGCTATGATAGGCTTAGAATAGAATGTCCCTTAATTGTTGTTTACACAACACATTGAAAGGAGAATGTACAGTGAGGACTATAACGTTGTATGTAATCGTTATTATCTTATTGTTAGTATTAATTTTTATTTTTGGTTCATGTGAGAATAGCGGTAATGCAAACCTGTTATCCTTAACGCTTTCTCATGGCACACTTGAACCTGCCTTTTCAAAGTATATTAATTCCTATATTGCAGCTGTTGAAAATACCATTGAGTCTATCACTGTAACACTAACGGCAGAACATCCCCTTGCCACCATTACAGTTAATGGAATGAATGTTAAATCTGGACAGACATCTGACCCAATCAGTCTTGAACTCGGGGGAAATACTATCGCCATAATTGTAGCAGCAGAAAATGGTACAAAAAAGGCCTACACAATAGCTCTCGAAAGATTAGCCACATACACAAAGAAAGCAAATATAAGTGTGGATGATGATTGGTTATACGCAATGTCCATAGATGATAACTATATCTATCTAGTCGGCCATGATGGTCTTTCTGGAGATTATCAATGGCATATTCAGAAGCGTGATATAGTATCAGGAGAAACGGTTCCTGCATTTGATAATGATGGTATTATTCAGATTAATCCCAATGTTTCTGCAGATGACAAGGCTTTTGCTCTCGCAATTGATACAGAATATATGTACATCACCGGCTATGACCAGTCAGGTGCTTTAAGTCAATGGCGCATTGAGAAGCGGAATATTATAACAGGAGCGCCGGTGAATGCCTTTGATTCAGATGGTGTAGTTGAATCTGATCCGACTGCTGGACCGGACGAAGTTCATACGATTGAAGTTGATACAAATTATATTTACATAGCAGGTTATGATGCTGCTATATATCCTAATTCTCAGTGGCGTATTGAGAAACGTGATATTGAAACTGGAGCATTGGTAAATGGTTTTGATTCAGATGGTGTGATTGAAGAAGATTATAGTTCAAATAGAGATGAGATTAATTCGATAGCCATCGATGAAAATTATCTGTACCTAGCAGGTTATGATGAATATTCAGGGTATGGTAATCACAGGTGGCGTATTGAGAAGCGGGATATTGAAACAGGAGCGCTGGTAAATGCCTTTGATGACGATGGTATAATCATTGAACAACCAAATGGCAATAGTGCAATGGCGTATTCCATAGACATTGATGCAAATTATATCTATATAGCAGGATTTGATAATTCTCCAGGAAATTCTCAGTGGCGTATTGAGAAGCGTGATATAGTATCAGGAGCATTGATAAGTAACTTTGGTTCAGATGGAGTTGTTCAATCAAATCTTAGTGATTCTGAGGAATGGGCAAGATCAATTGCCATTGATGATAATTATATTTACATAGCAGGTATTGATTATTCTGTTGGAAATAGTCAATGGCGTATAGAAAAACGGAACATTGAAACAGGGGCGTTGGTAAGTGGCTTTGATTCAGACGGTATGATCCTAGAAAATCCCAGTATAGGGTTTGATATGCTCTACTCAATAGCTGTTGATACATTCTATATTTATTTAGCGGGTTATGATTTTGAATATGGCTATCCCAATAGTCAATGGCGTTTGGAGAAGAGGTACAAAGTAACAGGTGAGTTTTAAAGTCATATTATTATGTATACTCTGAATGATACGCTGGCTTTCTTTACATTGTTGACCGAGAATTGTGATCTATAGCAGTAGTTAAAGTCTAGTGATAACTCCAGTAGAATGTCTTTAAATGTCCCTTATTAGCTCCGAATCTGGTTTGTTCAGCCTCTCAATTTAAAAAAATTCCAACAGTAGGACCCCTTGATAAAAATCAGAATAATGAGAAGATAGTATATAGATTAAGAATGTGTTTAACCTTCATTGATTGGTTATTTTGATTATGCGATCAACGATTTTTTCAATGATTCGAAACTCTTATCCAATTTGAAAATCAGTTTAAGAAGACATAACTCTCCAAATAAATAGAATAAGTTTTTATTCAATTCATATCAACGTAGTTGTGAACCTTTGCATGCAGTGTCTGAATGGGAAATTTGATTAATTCATTAGGTGATGATATTAAACAATTAAAGGAAGTTGTAAATGAAATTCTATTTCATGAAGTGTAATATGAAACGGCAAAAAGTTTTTACTGCAGTGATTGTGGTGTTTTTTTATTTATTTTTACATCAATAGCTAATTCAGAAAATGGAAATTACGGGAAACCTTTCCAAAGGCTTAGAGAAAGAATATGGGAGAATGAGGTTGAGATTTTAAATTTATATGGGCTGATTGGGACTCTGCAGTTGTTAATTAGTGGCTTGTATGAAGAGATAGGAGAATTATTGGAGCAGATTGTTGAATTAATGACCATGCTTGAAGAGGAAAAAACCGTAGAGTTATATGGTTTGGGGTGACGGCACATTTAATTTTGCGTGTGGAGACCAATGTGAGCTTACTAAAGCAAAAATTTGGAACATAGGATTTGAAGAAGGCTCATATAATTTTAAAATTGCAATCGCGGGTCCTCACATTAATTTGGCTGATTTTTCGGGTGAGGATAACCCAGAATGTATGGGAGGTATACTTTGGATTGATAGCTTCACTGAATCTGAAGCACTGGTACCAGGAACTTATTTCTACCAGGATACAGGTGCTCCATTTACCTTTGGTGATTTCTTTCTGGTTTAACGGTGAGGATAGCGGTTTTTTCTGGTCAGCAGATGGGGTCTTTAAATATATGCATCCTATGCCATGAAATAATCTAACCTCTATTGAAAGCCCCTGGTTGGAAAAGTACTATACAGGGGTCTTTATGTCTTCCTATTCGAAGATGCTTATCATGTGCCTCCATGACGTAATTAGGGTATTAACTAACTGAAGAACTTCGTCTAATGTGTGGATTGTCTGGATTATGGATTAGTTCTTGCAAGATCGTTACTTAAACATTGAATCATTTGAGCCAGAGGCTGGGTCGCTTCACCTGTTACGAAGTCTGGTGGATTGAGTAGCTCATCGACCTTGAGATACGCTGCATCAAGCTGTCCGACGGCTTCCTCCACATCGCCTGCTTCGATGTAGCTGCCTGCTGTCTCGATCATATTTGTTAATGCATCTAGTCTATTTGGTGCGGATTTACCCGGTCCGAATCCTGTTAAGGCTTCCTGGCTCTCTGCATCTTCGATGAATTTCAGAATATTCGCAATCTGTACTTCAGGAGAGGTTTTATCCGTAACACCGTTTCCACCCATATTGACCAGAACCTCAGGTTCATCTGGATCATTGCTCCCAATTTGAAGGAGAGCATAGCCGCTCATTCCTAATAGCGGTTCAAAGGTTATCGGAATTTCAAGTGATTCACCTGGAAGAATTATGGATGGGATAGGGGGCGGTTTATAAATTTTAAATTCGTATCCCTCAAGAAATATCAAGGAATTAATTTGTAGGGGGAGTTCTGTACCGCTATTTGAAACCGTAAGTATGAAGGTGTTGTCGGATCCGTATTCCACCTCGCAGAAGTACATACGGGTGGGAGATAATTCAATTTCTGGTTCGGTTGAATACAGTGCCACCGCTTTATCTTGACCTGCTGTCGTCATTCCGTGCTCGCCGCAGCCTGCTAGGAGAAATAGGGTGGCTGTTGATAGTATGGAAAACATCAAATACACGGGTATTTTAATAAATATATTTCTAAATCTTCCCATGAAAGACCCTTTTAAAGATTTATTTATATTCTTACCATAATCTGAAGGATGTGCTGTCCGATGAGTTTGACACGGCAAATCCTTGGACAAATTTGCCTTTTTTCTCATGAAAATGATATTTTTCGAATATTTAAAATATTGATTCGTTATTATCCAATATAGCACTAATAACAGTATTTTCATTTTTTAGTAGCGGACGGAAGAATTTACATCATTCTCCCTGGTTCAGCCTAATCCCGTCGATTTTACTTTCAAAAAAAATATATTTATGTTACAATTGAAATGGATATTTGTATCATATAATATAAAAATTTAAACCGTTCAGAAAGGAGCGGGGGAACACCGACCAGGAGAAAAGTATGAACCCAGATCCTTACAATGCACTCTCTGAGCGGATCATACAATTAAGAAAGAAAGTACTGAGCGCAAAATCCACAGTTTGCACCGAACGGGCGCAAATTTACACTGATGTATACAGACAAAACGAAGAAAAACCTGTTGTCCTAAAACGTGCTCTTGCTCTTCGTGAAACACTGAAGCGGATGACGGTTTTCATCGAGGAAGGGGAGCTTATCGTTGGAAATCAATCATCCGAGCTTNNTCCAGAATACGCAGTTTCCTGGATCCTGGGTGAATTAGATGAGTTTCATCAGAGACCTGGCGATGCATTTTTTGTGTCTGAAAATAAAAGGAAGGAGATAAGGGAGCTTTGCGAATACTGGCATGGAAAGACTCTTGTTGAAAGAGGTTGCGGACTGATGCCCGAATGGATCAGAGAGATTCATGAGGCGCACATAATTAGAGCTGAAGGGAATCTGACCTCAGGCGACGGGCACATAGCGGTAAACTTGAAGAGTCTTCTGAACAGGGGGATAAAGGGATATACGGAGCTGGTACGAAAAAGCAGACGCCCTATGGAGAATCGAAAAGATATAAAAAGAGAGCAGTTTTACAAGGCTGTGGAGATAGTATTGGAGGGTGTCAGGATATTTATCGAGAGATTTGAAAATCTTGCGATAGATCTGGCTGAAAAGGAAAAACAGCAGGAGAGAAAAGAGGAGCTAAACAGAATAAGCAGCATCTGTAGAAATATCAAGTGGTTACCTCCGAGAAGTTTCTACGAGGCTCTGCAGCTTGTTTATATGATTCAGCTCATACTGCAGATAGAGAGTAACGGCCACTCCGTGTCCCTTGGGAGGTTGGATCAGTACCTCTACCCATTTTACAGAAAAGATAGAGAAAACGGCCTTCTGTCATCTGAGTTCGCCATGGAATTGCTCGAAAACACATGGATCAAGCTCTACGCAATTAACAAGATCAGACCATGGTCACATACGAGATATTCCGCCGGGGGACCACTCTACCAGAATGTGACGATAGGTGGTCAGCATAGAAATGGAGGGGATGCAGTCAATGAATTGAGCTGGCTTATCCTCCGCTCCGTTGGAAGGATGAGGCTCACACAACCAAATCTCTCGGTGAGATATCACAGCGGAATAGGTGATGATTTTATGATGGAGTGTATACGGGTAATCAAAAAGGGATTTGGAATGCCTGCATTCAAGAATGATGAGATCGTAATACCCTCATTGATATCGAGAGGTGTGGAGAAAGAAGACGCTTACGATTATTCGGCAATAGGGTGTATTGAGGTGGCTGTTCCGGGAAAGTGGGGATATAGACCAACAGGGATGAGTTTTCTGAATTTCATGAGAGTAATGCTGGCAGCTCTCAATGATGGATACGATACGGAATCTGGGAAAACCTTCTGCAAAGGCAGTGGGAAGCTTGAAGATTTAGACTCATTTGAACAAGTTATGGAGGCATGGAAAAAGCAGGTTGAGTATTTTGCCAGAGCGAGCGTTGCTGTAGATGCGGTGGTGGATACGGCTCTGGAGGAGCTGGTTCCCGATGTTCTCTGCTCGGCTCTTGTGGACAAATGCATCGAGCGGGGTAAAACACTGAAAGAGGGGGGTGCTAAATACGATTTGATTTCCGGTCTCCAGGTGGGTATAGCTAACCTGGGTAACTCTCTTGCAGCAATCAAGAAACTCGTTTTTGAGGAAAAAGTGATCACCAAGAGTCAGCTCATGAAAAACCTCGCGAACAATTATGAGGGTGCTGAAGGTCAGCGGATCAGACAGATCCTAATGAATCGTGCACCAAAGTATGGCAACGATGAAGATTATGTTGATGAACTTCTAAGGGAAGCGTACCTCTACTTTATTGATGAGCTCGAAAAACACCACAACACCCGTTTTGGACGGGGTCCTATTGGTGGGGGTTACTATGCCGGTACTTCGAGCATTTCTGCCAACGTTCCTTCAGGTAGTGTTGTGCCTGCAACACCGGATGGACGGAAAGCATATACCCCCCTCGCGGAGGGAAGCTCACCATCTGCGGGAACCGATGTCAAAGGGCCAACTGCAGTGTTCAAATCGGTATCAAAACTTCCCACTAATAGGATTTTAGGGGGCGTTCTTCTCAATCAGAAAATAGCTCCCTCAGCAATCAGAAATGAACGGGATGTGCAAAAATTGATAGCACTTCTTCGGACTTTCTTTGACGATTTGAAAGGCTGGCATATCCAATACAATGTTGTGTCAAAGGATACGCTGCTTGAGGCGAAAAGAGATCCTGAAACCCACCGCGACCTTGTTATACGAGTGGCTGGATACTCGGCGTTTTTTACAACTCTTGCGCCTGAAATGCAGGATGATATAATAGCTCGAACAGAACACAGTATTTAGGAAGCTATTATGAAAGATATTCTATGCGGCGTTGATCTTGGTGGAACAAAGCTTGCTGTAGGTCTTGTGGGAGATAATGGAGTGGTTGTTGACAAAACTATCGTATATGACCACTCCACAAAGAGGGAGCATGAAATTGTACTGGAGATGCGTGACATTATTCGAGCTCTGCTTCATACAAATGACATGAAAGAGGATGCATTATCGGGTATTGGTGTTGTGTTTCCGGGACATATAAGATCACGTGAGGGAATTACAATCACCTCATCCAATATCAAAGGATTCAAAAATTTTCCATTAAAGAAGGAGATACAGAACCACTTTGGGTGTGAGGTGGTTACTGATAACGATGCCAATGCGCAGGCCTATGCTGAGTTCAAATTTGGTGCTGGCACAGGGTACAACAATATGATTTTTGTTACCATTAGCTCCGGTGTCGGTGCAGGCATAATTATTGATCGGAAGATTTATAGAGGAATAACCGGCACCGCAGGTGAATTCGGACACATGATCGTCGATCCTCATGGTGAGTTGCGGTGTGGCTGCGGCAACTATGGATGTTTGATGACCTTTACCTGTGGACAAGCGTTGGGAAAAATATTCAAGAAGCATCTTATAGATGGAATGAAGACAAAATTACAGCTCAATGAAAATGTCTCTTCCAGTGAAATAAACGGTCAGGTACTCAAGAAGGGATTGGAGCTAAATGATCAAATAACAAAATTAGTCGTAGATCAATGCGCAAGGTACGTCGGTATCGGGCTCTACAATCTCTTTCAAATATTCAACCCTCCACTTTTCGTACTGGGAGGGGGGCTTATGAATTTGGGAGAATACTTTCTCCGGCAGATAAAATTTAATTTTTACAACCTGGCAAAGGATATGCTGTTCGATGACGTGCACTTTCGCCTGTCAAAATTAGAGGATGACGCGGGTATAATAGGGGCAGCATCACTTGTTTTGGAGAACAGATGAACAGTCGTCGACAGGAATTATTGAAAATGGTTGCGAAGGAAACTAAATTGTCTGTCAATCAGATCGCAGAACGTTTAAAGGTTTCAGGTGTTACAATCAGACAGGATCTCGATTATCTCCAAAATGAAGGCTTTTTAAAGCGAGTCCATGGGGGCGTTGAAATTATCGATTCGGATGATATTTCCAGCAGACTCACCATTAATTATGACAAAAAGCTCAGGATAGCAAAAAAGGCATCGAGTTTTGTCCAGCGGGGTGAAACCATACTCATTGAGGGTGGCTCCACAAATACGATTCTCGCAAAGGAAGTGTCCGAGATAGATGGAATTACCATCATAACACCCAGTGTGTTCATAGCGCGTGAGTGCGGTAAGGGTAGAAATAATGACGTCATTCTTCTGGGAGGTTTGTACCAGAAGGAAAGTGAAAGTCTTATTGGCTCCCTTACAAAACTGTGTATCGATAACATTAATTTCAAGAAGGTATTTATTGGAGTCGATGGTTTTGCAATTGATACCGGTTTTACCAGTAAGGATATGATGAGAGCCGAGATAGCCGCCTACATGGCAAAGAAAAGCGAAGAGGTCTTTGTTTTAACAGATTCGAGTAAATTCGGAAAGATCGAACTTACAATGATATTTAATGTTGATGACATTCACTGCGTAATTACCGATGATGGTATTCCGAAAAATGACAAGGAATATTTAGAAAAAAAAGGTCTAACAGTTGTGGTGGTATAAATCGAAGAAGTGTTTCTATCGGGAACCCTGTATAAGTATTTCCTTGCATTAAGATGGTTAACCCTGTATATTAATTTATGGAGTGTTGTAATGGGAATACCATTGTGGATATGGTTAATAATTGGCCTATCGTTACTTAGCTGGATTATACCGGATGGTATACCCGGTGAAGAATTTCTGCTTCCCGCCGTTGCAATCATCAGTCTCCTGTTGAGAAGAAGATTAATGAAGAACTTCTATCAGAAACAGTACCAGCAATACCAGCAAAAAGGTCAGGCCGGTACAGGTTTTACCGGATCGGGAGCCGGCTCAACACGCTCAGGTACAGGAGGAACTGGTCAGAGCAGCAGATCTTTTTACAGTAGATTCAAAAATTGGGGAGCAGGATTCCAACCACCCCCGGGTACTGAACCGCAGAAGGACCCCTACGATATACTTGGAATAAAAAGAGGGGCACCGATGGATGCAATCAAGAAAGCCTACCGAGATAAATTAAAGAAGTTTCACCCCGATAAAGTCGAAAGCCTGAAACTCGGACCTGAGTACAGAGAGATGTTCGAGGAGAAAACGAGAGAAATACAAAAGGCCTACGAAGCATTGGGTGGAAAGTAA
>JABAOF010009803.1_pt1 | contig 13808 bp, 11 predicted proteins | sample 7062171 | NCBI WGS metagenome assembly JABAOF01 (sample SAMN14538628, study PRJNA623070) | marine sediment metagenome | biome: marine biome [ENVO:00000428]; feature: marine pelagic biome [ENVO:01000023]; material: deep marine sediment [ENVO:00002113] | place: India: Gulf of Khambhat ...
AACTCCTAGTAGAATAGATCAGAAACTTATCTGCGAGGGAAGTATGGGCGCTGTCATACGCATCGATCATGTGGCAATCGTCGTTGACGACATCGATCAGGCTTTGATGTTTTGGCGTGACGCACTGGGCCTTAACGTCATTCACGTGGAGGATGTACCCGATCAGGAATCGGTAGTCGCCTTCATGCCAACGGGAGCCTCCGAAGTCGAGCTTGTCAAACCCACGAGTGATAATAGTGGTATCGCCCGTTTTCTAACCAAACATGGTCCGGGGATCCATCACATCTGTTTTGAGGTCGAGGACATCGAATCGTGCCTCGAAAAGTTGGATCAGCACGGTGTTCGCTTGATCAATCCCGAGCCCGTGATCGGAACAGGCGGCAAGCGCATCGCATTCATCCATCCTGAAGGCACACACGGCGTGTTGATCGAGCTTTACGAGCTCACGCAACAGGAGCCGCACATCCGTTTGGCACGCGCACGGGCTCTCGCCGGCCGCGCAAGGATTCAAGGACAGGTTGTGGCATCCGGGCTTTTAGGGTTTCTCCGGGGTCTGCGCAGCTCGGGTGAAGCTGAGGAAACAAACTGAAACCCCAATGCCTCCCCACATTCCATACCCCTCACCAGCTCGTGTACTATGACTTCTATGAGGTCCCGCGACGGCAATTGTTTCAGCCCAGGGTGTTCCTGCCCCTGCCTAGATGACCTCATAGCTTTGCAGATCCTCATCGAGTCAAGAACACGCTCCCTAGAGTGTGCCAAATTCCAGCTTGTATTCCTCCCCATGCTATAATCGCCGTTAATGTTTCAATCCATCAGGAGGCTTGCATGTCAGACGAGAACCCACTAGAGGAGCTACGCAAAGCCTTGCTGACGTGGGAAGAAGAAACCCTCAACCCTGTTCTCGACCGTGTTCCTGAGCGAAAAGATGAATTCATAACCACATCTTCGGAACCCATCAACCGTCTTTATACACCTCTCGATATCGCCGATCACGACTATTTACAGACCCTCGGCTTACCGGGAGAATATCCCTTCACCCGTGGAATCCACCCGACACTATACCGAGGGAAACCATGGACCATGCGTATGTTCGCAGGTTTTGGAACCGCAGGGGAGACAAACCAGCGGTTTCTCTACTTGCTCGAGCAAGGGCAAACCGGATTATCAGTCGCTTTCGACCTACCAACCCTGATGGGGTACGACACCGATGCGCCCGAAGCGCTAGGAGAGTTCGGAAAGTGCGGTGTTGCCGTAGCCTCACTCGAAGACATGGAGATCTTATTGAAGGATATCCCTCTCGACAAGGTATCGACCAGCATGACGATCAATTCACCTGCGGCGGTGATCTGGGCCATGTACATTGCCACAGCGGAAAAACAAGGCGTTCGTCCGGATCAGTTACGCGGTACGATCCAGAATGACATTCTCAAAGAATACATCGCTCAGAAGGAATATATCTTCCCGCCGGAACCTTCTATGCGTCTGGTTACCGATACGATCGAGTTCGGCACGCAAGAGCTTCCACTTTGGAACACAATCTCGATTTCGGGATATCACATTCGCGAGGCAGGATCAACGGCGGCGCAGGAACTCGCCTTTACCCTTGCCGATGGAATGGAATACGTTCGCTGGGCACTTGAGCGCGGCTTAGACATCGACCAGTTCGCCCCACGGTTGTCCTTTTTCTTCAATGCACACAACGATTTCTTCGAAGAGATCGCCAAATATCGCGCCGCACGACGCATATGGGCGCACGAGATGCGTCACACCTTCGGAGCAGAGAATCCACGCTCCCTGCTACTCCGCTTCCACTCCCAAACTGCCGGCGTAAGCCTAACCGCTCAACAACCCGAGAACAACATCGTCCGTGTTGCCATCCAGGCATTGGCTGCGATCCTCGGTGGAACGCAATCGCTCCACACCAACTCGATGGACGAAGCACTTGCACTCCCCTCCCAGCACGCTGCAACCGTTGCGTTGCGGACCCAGCAAATCCTCGCCGAAGAGTCGGGCGTCACCAACACTATCGACCCCCTAGGGGGTTCCTATTTCGTCGAATCGCTAACCAATCTCATGGAAGAGCAGGTACGGGAGTATTTTCGAAGGATTGAGGAACTGGGAGGTGTTCTACCTGCCATCAACGTCGGGTTTTTCCAACGTGAGATTCACGAGGCCGCCTACCGCTACCAGCGTGAGATCGATGACCAAAAGCGCTTCATCGTAGGGATCAACGCCTATCACGACGATCAACCCCTGCAAATCCCTCTTCTGGAGATGGATCCCCGAGGTTATCAACGCCAGGTAGATCGCCTCGAGAAGCTGCGTAAAAATCGGGACAACGCTGCCGTGGGTCAGGCGCTCGACCGGCTGCGAATCGCATGTCAGGGCACAGAAAATACGATGCCCTTCATCCTCCAGGCGGTTCGCACATATGCCACGCTGGGGGAAATTATCGATGTGATGCGAGAAGTTTTCGGAACGTTTGAAGAGCCCAATTGGTTGTGAACCGTTGTAAGATCACAGGGCGGCAAGCGAGCCATGCAAGGCTGAAGGGATGCCGGGCAGGACATCAATTCCCATAATATCTTTGCTCCTGATCTTGGTAACAGGGCTTGCCTGCGCATTTCCTTTTCCGGCGCCGAGTGACGGGGAGGAAGACCAAAAGTCAACAGAGGCGGCTGCGACCTCCTCCATCCATCTGGCTCAAACCACCATAGCATCAACGGTTACCACCCACACGACAGCACCACTCCTTACGCCATCTCCAACGCTAACCGCTTCCGCAAGCCCTACACCATCTCCTTCCACTGCTACCGCCACACCGCCCCCCGGTGGTGTAAGCCTCAATTGCGACGGCACCTATCAACGCGTGCGCATCACAGATCATGGGCCCGCAGGGAAGATGATCTCGGTAGACGATTGGGATGGGAGTTCGTGGGTTAATGTCTGGAACGTCTCCAGTGGTGATCCCAACACTCGGCAAATGATGCCGGAAGCTGGATACTACGAATTCGGTGCCTGCCAGAAGATGGTTATTGTGCCCATGAGGTATTCCGGACCACACCTGTGGTATGAATTGGGTATTTACACATGGAATGGTAGCGTTCTCGCTCAGGTCTATTTCAATGAAGGGTATCACGGCGAGTGGAGCAAGACAGGAGCGGTGATCACCTTCCGTGAAGCCTCCACACTGGGGGGATCTCCTCTAGAACCTTGTGAATGGATGACACTTGAACATGAATGGGACGGGACGGCGTTCAACCAGATCGGATCGCTCTTGGAGCCTGTCCCGGCGTGCACCCCCTCAGTTCCCTAGACCAACGAGTAGAGACGAATTAGGGTCCGTAAGGACCCCAATAATCATTCTCAACGATCGCTTAATGGATTCTTCGGATCCTTACGTAGTCTCATGTTCTAAGTCGAAAAGCCACCTGCGTCCCCACTCGTTCTCCGCATCTTGCAGTCGTAAAGCAGCAATCTCCATCGGGTCATCACTCAAACGCTCCGGCTGCTTAAATCCCTCTCGTGCCTCCTCAATCCCAAAGTGCTTCACTGCGACGTCGAGAACTCTGAGGATGTCGCGTATGAAGTAATTTCGCACGAATGGGTTCAATTCATCCAAGAACTTCTCAAGATCCGGGTAAAGAACATCGAGCTGGCGCCGCGTGCAAAAACGCAACCAATCAATAGCATTCTGGCGATATGGCTCTTGGAGTTTGCTGATGCGTACAATGATTTTTGCGATCCCTTTTTCATGAGAACTCATCTTACTTCTCCATCGGATGTCCGCCTCTAGCCTGTCTTAATACTTCATGGAAAAATGGATGCAAGGTTTAGACCAGAGCGTCGCGAACAGGGTGATACAGGCGCTACCGGTGAAAAGATCTCGATGGGACCAGCAAAGGCTTGTATCTGCAGGCGGCCCAAATTCGGAATGCGCATCAACGAAGGAAGAAGTCGAATTGAATTATTAGAATCGTTTCCTCCTTGGGAATATCTATCGCATCTACCAGGAATTAACCCTTGAAGAACCTTTCGTTTAGTGGATAATGTCTCTACCATGTTTAAGGTAAGATCTAAGATGTGGAGTTGAATCAATGGCGAACCCGAAGAAAAGAGTGCTCGGTATCCTGACTGGAGGAGGAGACGTCCCCGGTTTGAATCCTGCGATTCGCGCGGTGACTATCCGTGCGCTTCGTGAGGGCTATCAGGTCATCGGTATACGCCGCGGCTGGGCAGGTGCCATCGAGATCATTCGCGACAAGAAAGCTGACAACACCCAGAATTTTCAAATTCTCACTGAAGAGATCGTAAACAAAGCGGGGAGAACAGGCGGGACCTTTATCCACACCTCGCGCACAAACCCCAGCCGCGTCTCGGAAGTCAACGTCCCTTCCCACTTGAAGGATAGTTACAAAGATGAGACAAACGATCTGACGCCGGAAGTACTCAAGAATCTAGACTTTCTAGGAATCGATTACCTTATCCCAATCGGAGGCGACGACACCCTCAGTTACGCCGTACAGCTTTTTAAGGAAGGGATCAAGATTGTCGCCATTCCTAAGACGATGGACAACGATGTCCCTGGGACGGACTATTGCATCGGTTTCAGCACCGCAGTGACTCGAACCATAAGCTTGGCGAATCATCTACGTACATCCGCTGGCTCCCACGAGCGTTTCTTGGTGATCGAAGTATTCGGCCGCTATGCCGGATTCACAGCGATGCTTCCAACTATGGCCGGCGCTGCCAATCGCTGTGTCATTCCAGAATATCGGTTTAAGATCGAACGCTTGACGGAACTCCTGACAGAAGATCGAAACAAGAATCCAAGCAGGTACTCCGTCGTTCTCGTGTCGGAGGGTGCAACGTTCGAGGACGGCGAAATGATCTTCCAAGACACTACCAAGGATGCTTTTGGTCACATGAAACTTGGCGGCATCGGCGATCTGGTATCTGCGAAACTGAAAGAGCTGTCGCCAAAGTACAATCACGGCAAGAAAATCAATACCATCACACAACGTCTTGCGTACCTGGTACGAGGAGGTGATCCTGACGCCATCGACTCGGTTGTGCCCATGGCATACGGGAACCTCGCACTGGACTTGCTTCTTGCCGGCGTACACGGTCGTCTGGTTGTCTTGAAGAATGGGCGCTACGATAATATGCCCATCGAGGTCGTTACTAGCACTTCCAAGCTCGTCGATGTTGACCGGTTTTACAACACGGAACGACTACGTCCACAATACAAAAGCTTCGAGATGAAGCCGCTCTTCATCATGACCAGCGAATAAGGAAGCCTTCATGAGGCAGGGAGCCGCCCTCCCATGACCACTTTCGAACCGGCTTATCTCCGCCTGCACCGCGCAGGGGAACTCAAGCATCGCGCCGAACAAGCACGCGAACATGAAAAAGCATGCGACCTGTGTGCTCGCTACTGTGGCGTGGATCGCGCGGAACGTCACGGTGCGTGTCGTACGGGTCTGAAAGCCCGCGTGGCATCCTTCGGCCCCCATCACGGAGAAGAAGATCCCTTACGCGGGTGGCGGGGTTCGGGAACGATATTCTTCTCCTGGTGTAACTTGCGCTGCCAGTACTGTCAGAATGCGGACATAAGCCAGGGTCCATCAGGCCGTGAAATCGACTCAGAGGAACTGGCAACAATCATGCTCACCCTCCAGGAGTCGGGATGCCATAACATCAACTTCGTTTCACCCTCCCATGTAGTGGCTGAAATTCTGGAGGCACTCGTGATCGCTGTCGAACACGGACTGCGCATCCCACTCGTGTACAACACAGGCGGATTCGACTCGCTCGAAGCCTTAGCGCTTCTCGACGGTGTAATTGACATATACATGCCAGACATGAAATACAGCGATCGCCTCGTCGCCAGGCGCCTTTCTAAGATCGGAAATTATCCCCATGTCAATCGGGAGGCGGTGCGCGAGATGCACAGACAGGTTGGTGATCTTCAGATGGACTCACGCGGGATCGCACTACGAGGTCTCTTGGTTCGTCACCTGGTACTACCCGAGAATCTGTCCGGCACCGAAGAAGTGGTTCAATTCCTGGCAGAAGAGATCTCGAAAGAGACCTATTTAAACTTGATGAACCAATACCGACCGGCATATAAAGCCCACTCCTACCCCCCTCTCGATCGCCCACTAGGGTCTGCGGAATACACCCAAGCCATCGAGTTAGCAAAAGCAGCCGGCTTGGAACGGCTCGACAAGCGTATACGCATCCCGCGCTTCTTGTTTTAGGATCTCCAAAGATTTCCTGCGGCGGTCAACCCCCAGAACCATTGTGATGATGTACTGCGAGTAGACTCTCAGGGTCTTGAGCCTAAGAAGGCTCTCTATCATCCCCATTCAAAACTGTTAAGTTGTGCGCTATTCTCCCTTTCAGGGAGACTGTGAGGACGCTTAATTTATTATAAGTTTAACCCCTTGATGGGAACTCCAATGAAGCAAGTCCGTAGGTGAGGCGCACAATTAGTCCCAACCACTGTGTACTGAAGACCAGGTAATCCCCTCTTATACTCTCGGGGATCGCGTCGCACGTCCCTTCTAGCGTGATCAGTCAAACGAACGAAGCTGGGATTAAATGATCGCTCTGTTGCGACCTGAACATAGCATACGATGCATTCGTAGGCGATGGAAAGTGGGAGGTGGCCTTATACAAAGCCTATCGTCACCGTGCAAGCATCTTCGCCATTGCGAAGTATTCCGGATTGGGTGTATGAGAGCGGCTGATGACTTCTTCAAGAGGCACAGTGACGATATCATTCCCTTGGAGGCCGACCATCACATCGCTCTCTCCTGCGAGAAGTGCCTCAACTGCCGCCACCCCCATCCTGGTCGCTAGCATACGGTCGAAAGCAGTGGGGCTACCGCCGCGCGGCACATGACCAAGAATGGTCACACGTGTTTCGAAACCAATGTTGCGTTGATTTAAATGGATCGCCAGGTCTTCAGTCTTGACCGACGCACCCTCTGCGACGACGATGATGGCGTGCGTCTTACCGCGGGCATAGGCGTCTTCCAATGAGTCTGCAATCTCATCCAGATCGAATTCTTCCTCCGGGGTGATAATGATCTCCGCTCCGCACACCACTCCGACCAACAATGCCAGATAACCACATCCACGACCCATAGTTTCGATCAGAAATGCCCGTTGATGCGATGATGCGGTATCCCTCAGTTTATCTACCGCTTCCATGGTTGTGTTTAATGCCGTATCCACACCGAGGGACATATCGGTGCCCCATATGTCGTTGTCAATTGACGCCGGCGCGCCCACGACCGGAAAATCATATTCAGCCAGGACATGTGCTCCACGCATGGAACCATCCCCACCAATGATGATCAATCCTTCGATACCCGATTCATTCAGTTCTCGTAGAGCTTCGCGCTGTCCTTTCTTCGTTTTGAATTCCGGGCACCGTGCCGTTCGCAAGAACGTCCCCCCACGCTGGATGATCCCTCCAACATCCCGTGCCCTCAGCTCTTCCATTTCACCCCTGATGAGTCCATCAAATCCTTCCTGAATGCCGATAACTTCGACATCGTTGAAAAGCAATGTGCGTACCACTGCCCGAATGCAGGGATTAATTCCCGGTGCATCACCACCGGAGGTGAGTAAACCAACTCTCTTGAATTTCATTGCATCCTCATAGGTTCTAACCGGACAGCACCTTCTCCCAACAAGGCTAAGAGCTGAGCATGTAATTCCGGACAATAGCCGGTTGTTGAATTGGGGAATTCAAGATGATATCGACGCGAGTGTTCGAATACCTGGAAGGTGAACTTATCCCGGCCGGGGAAGGACGTAAGCAAGCCATGGACGCGACGCAATCGCAGCGTATCCTTGCGACGATCGCCAGTCGATTTGATCACAACGATCACCATCTGAGATTCAACTTCCTCGGATCTTTGAGGTCGTACAGGTGAATACTCGGATGCACGCAAACTTTCCTCAGGCGATACAGGGCGGTCCTTTCCATTCCCAGAAGAGGGCTCCGAAGCTTCAGCCTCTTCCGATTCCTCCATCTCAGTCAACTGTCGATCAACTGCTGAGGATAGCAACGTCACAGCGGCACTCTGCTCCGTTGAGGCAGGGCCCTCATTCTCCAAACTCGGAAGCACAGCTCCGGAATCGAGACCATCCTCCCACGGAGGTCCATCGGGTATTGGAGCCAGCTCGACCTCATGCAGTTCCGTAGGGTTGGGGTCTGATACCGCTCCCAAATCCTCCGGCAAATCTACGGAGATTGGAGCCACCCCTCCTTTGTCGAACTCAACATTGACCTCCGGGATATCCGCCGATATATCATCAACCAAGATCTTTGGCTCACCCCGCTCCCGATCGACGCGTCCTTTTACCATTGCGATCATGTCCGGCTGAAGCCAAGTGGATACTTTCGCCCATACGTTACTGAAAATTACCAACTCTATTTTCCCCTGCAGATCCTCAAGAGTGACAAACCCCATCTCCCTACCACTTCGCGTTTGGTAAGGGCGAACATGAGAGATCTCGCCCGCCACAGTCACAGAATGGCCATGATCCGCATCCGCCAGTTCGGCACTGTAATGCGTGACCACCCTTGCAATCGCCTCCATGTAGGGTGTCAACGGATGATCCGATATGTAAACACCCAAGAGATCTTTCTCCCACCCCAATTGACGTCGGCGGGGAACATCTGAAGGGGCTGGCGAAACGTCTATCGCGTCGCTCACATCGCTTGAGGCGCTGAAGAACGACATTTGCCCCACTTCAGCTGCACGGAAGTGTGAGCTAGAGATGGACATTAGGCGCTCGATCGAGTCAAGGATACGTATTCGTGAACCCAGGGAGTCAAAAACACCCACACGAACCAAGCTTTCCAGCGCGCGCCTTCCAACTTGTCGCAAATCCACGCGCTGTGCGAAACTGGAAAGAGTTTTAAAATTTCCGCCGTCTTGACGTACTTCAAGGATCTTCTCGATAGCACCCTCACCAACATTCTTTACAGCACCCAATCCGAAGCGGATCGAACCTCGAGAGTCCTCTCTCCCCTCGATCTGGAAATCAAGGCCGCTTTTGTTTATGTCAGGTGGAAGGACATCGAAACCCATGCGGCGACAATCTGCAATGTATAACGAGACTTTATCGCTGTCATGCTTGAACACCGAAAGTAGGGCAGTCATGTACTCACGCGGATAATTCGCCTTGAGGTATGCGGTTTGGACACAGATCACCGCGTAATCCGCAGCGTGCCCTTTTGGGAAACCATAGCGGGCGAACGTCTCCCACTGATCGAAGATCGTGTTGGCTGTATCCTCTGGGATGTCATTTCCCACCGCGCCCGCCACGAAGGTCTTTCGCTGTTGCTTCAAAGCGTGCGCTTTTTTCTTGGCCACTGCTTTGCGCAGATTATCGGCTTCGGAAGCCGAATATCCGGCCAGATTCATGGCCGTGTACATGATCTGCTCTTGGTAAACGGTAATACCGTAGGTCTCCTTGAGAATCGGCTCTAAAGCGTGGTGAAGGTATTCCACCTTCTCTTGACCGTGCATGCGACGAATATAGTCCGGGATTTTCTCAATCGGCCCTGGCCGGTAAAGCGCGACCATGGCAACAACGTTTGCCAATTCACGAGGTTTCATCTCCATCAAATAGCGACGCATCCCGGCGCCTTCCACCTGAAATACACCCAAAACATCACCGCGACCTAGTAACTCGAAGGTCTCAGGGTCGTCTAGGGGGATGGAATGAATATCCAGATCGACGCCGTAGCGTTCCCTGATCATGCGACAGGCGCGCGCCATTACCGTCAGCGTCGACAAGCCAAGAAAATCCACTTTGAGCAACCCGAGTGAATCGAGCACATTCATCTCAAACTGTGTAACAGCGCCTATAGGATTGTCGTCTTGGCTTCCACCAGTAGGCCGGTGCAGGGGGATGTAATCGGTGATTGGCTTGTCTGTAATAATAACGCCGGCCGCGTGTGTGCCTGCGTTGCGCGAGACACCTTCCAAATTCGCAGCGGTGTCAATTAATTCTCGTAAATATGGAACTTGATCATAAGTTTCTCGAAATGCAGGGACGCTATCTAGCGCCTCCGGAATGGTAATCGGTTTCCCTGGAATGTTGGGCACCATTTTGGCGATCCGGTCGACTTCGGGTAAGGGGATGTCGAGCACCCTTCCAACATCGCGGATCGCCGCTCTTGCGCCAAGGGTTCCAAATGTGATGATCTGGGCAACCTTATCATGGCCGTATTTGTTAGCAGTATATTCTAGAAGCTTGTATCGAAGATCGTCCTGGAAATCAAGATCGATGTCCGGCATGGATATGCGACCCGGATTAAGAAAACGTTCGAAGATCAATCCATGCTCAACAGGATCTACAAGCGTGATCTCCAAGCAATAGGCCACGATGGATCCGGCGGCTGAGCCACGCGCGTTGTACCAGATCTGCTCTTCCCGAGCGAAGCGGCACAAATCCCAGACAATCAGGAAGTAGTTGTTGAAACCCATTTGATGAATGATGGAGAGCTCGTAATCTAGTCGCTCGCGATAGACAGATTCTTTAGCGAGCGAGGCGTACCTTTTTTGCAGCCCCGCCTCACATAACGCTCGCAGGTACGACTCAGGGGTATGACCCGCGGGTACTTCAAAATCTGGAAGGTGGTAACCTTTGAACCCGAGATCAACCTCACACCGCTCTGCAATCCAAACCGTATTCTCTAGAGCACCGGGCACCTCCCCGAAGAGTGCCCGCATCTCATCGGGAGTGCGTAGATGGTATGTGGGGTCCGTCATACGCATCCGATCCGGGTCGCTTCGAACGGCACCTGTTTGGATGCACAAAAGGATGTCCTGAAGGTCCGCGTCCTCTGGGTTCACATAGTGGACATCATTCGTGGCGATGAAGCGAGCGTCGTAACGCTTTGCCAAGTCGAATAACTTCTCATTCACTGCTGGCAATTCTGGGATATCGTGATGTTGCAGCTCAAAGAAAAACCGATCGCGCCCAAAGATCTCAAAGTACCAATCCAGGAGATTCTGCGCTTGCTCCATACGCCCATGTTGAATAGCCCTCGGCACCTCACCAGACATGCAGCCCGTGGTGCAAATAAGGCCTTCGCTGTGTTGCGCCAAGAAATCGTGATCTATGCGCGGGTGGTAATAAAACCCCTCCAATTGTCCCGCGCTGGCGATCTTCAGCAGGTTCTCATACCCCGCCTGATTTTCCGCGAGGAGCAGCAGGTGGAAGGATCGACTATCGAGTTTTGGTTCGCGATCGGTCATCCCACGTGCCGACAGATATGCTTCCACACCGATAATTGGCTTGATGCCGGTCGCTAGCGCTTGTTCATAGAACGACACGGTGCCATACATCGCTCCATGATCCGTTAGGGCGAGGGCGGGCATGTCCAATTCTGCGGCCCGTTTCACAAGCTTCGGGATCCGACTCAGTCCATCTAATAAGGAAAACTCAGAATGTACATGCAAGTGTACAAATGACATCAGCAACCTGAGTCCTTGGGGATGTGAGGCATTATAGCCCAACCTATGGGGGTCGCGCTAGTTTCCTGCCTTAAAGATTGGAATTTTTTAAGATTACCACACTTCATCCATGGGATAAATGCAATGGTCGTTCTACATCCACTCCGTAGGGCATTTCACGAACAGCTCGTTCCCTTACATCGCGCGGTTAACAAGCAATAGGGGCAATTCGTGAATTGCCCCTATTACGAAGGATTACCGCTTTATGCTCAGAGACTTATTCTTCTGCTTTAGATTCTTCAGATTCAACCGCGGTCTTCGCCTCTACCTCCGTGGCTTCGATCCGTGCTTGCGGGGAAACCATGCTCTCCATATTCGGATAAGGTCGGGATCCAAATCGGGTCAGCAACACAGCACCCAGCCCGAAGACTCCCACCAGAAACGATGCCAGCCAACCAACGCAGGGGATGAAACCGATCCCACCTACTACAAGGCTCAGAACCAACGTCCCTAGACCGGCCGCCATGACGGGTTGGAACTCCTGATCGAGTGAGCGTCCCATGCGAGTTCCAACCTCATATCCGAGCCCAACAATGCCGAACAGCCACGCTAAGCCAAGGATAAGGAACCCCAACATCGACACTGGCAAGAAGCATATCGTGATTGCAATGCCAAACAGCAAGGGTATGGCCACGATAGCCGTTAGCAGTCCAAAACCGCCGGCGGCCGCCGGTTGATCTATCACTGTCGTGCCAACCTTAGCGGTGGCCTCAGGCCAGAGGAGCACCACCAAAACGGCCAGCGCTGCCAATACAAAGCTCGTGAACAGATAAACAAACACCCGCGCTTCAAAACCAAAGCGAAAGGTTTGGAATGGCACCGCAAACCATCGACCGAAATCGAAATCGAACTCATCGAAGTCATATGTGGCGGTAAAGTCCGTCACTTCCTCAAAAGTCCCATCGATGCGAGCGTCATTCCGATTTATGTTGCCACCCAGGGTCACAGCGTCACCCAACACTACGGTGCTTGGGCTGAGATTGGCATTTCCCCCGACGACAACCAGATCGCCGTTAATCAGTCCGTCGGCATCGATGTTACCCCCTAGCACGATAATCGATCCGTTGACCCGCGAATCCTCCTCCAGATAGGCGAAACCCCCGAGGATCGCCAGATCACCGTCCAGGACCTCCCCGCTCTCCAGCCTAAAAGTGCCCCCAAACACCACCTTCCCATCCTGCAAACCTCCCGCGAATGCAGGAATCGGCATCGCTAGAACCAGAACCAAGAACAAACAAACAACCATCAACATCCGCCTCATTTCAAAACCTCCTTCTCATCGGTAAATACACGAGACGATAGATTGAGGATAACCATAAGATTGCTAACACCACAAGTAGCGCGGGGACACCGACACGAAAGATCCACGGCAGCCCCGATATCAAAATCCCGAGGATCACTCCCCAGATCTCTCGAACAACGTTCAGATGGGAGATCACATCGACCACCTGCCCCATCCAAGCGATGACATCAGGAAGAATCGCCTGTAGCCCGGCTGTAAGTTGAGCTCCGGCAACCGTCCAGAGACCAATCAGCCCGACTGTTAGTGCGAAAACGATGGATAATGTCTGGCGTTGATGTCTCACCTTTCGTTCTTCAAGCAAACGTGCACGCCAGCGGGTCGAGAAACCAGCAGCGGGGGCCACGGAAGGTGCACCCCGTAACTTTCGTTCAACCGCGCTCCAGGCTACCGCAAACGTACTGCATGACTCACAGATCTTCAGATGCTCATTCAACGCTCGAAGCTCTTGCCCTGACAGTTCCTCTTGCTCGAACAACCAGGTCTCAAAAGGCTGATGCCTCATCACGTCTACCTCTCGATGTGAAAACGCGAGATTCGCGCTCCATCCAGTGTGTTGCCAATTCTCGCCGCGCTCGGTGAAGGCGGCTCTTCACCGCTGAGACCGAGATCGAGAGAGACTGTGAAATCTCCTCGTACGACATCTCGTACCAGTAGCGCAGAACGATCGCCGCTCGGTCTATCCGCCCCAGGTGTTGCAGTAGTCCTCGAACCGCCTCCTGGCTTTCCATGCTGACCAAGACGCCTTCCGGTCCCGGCACAGCGTAGGGCTTCTCCTGACTCGGCAGGAGATCCTCTAATGGGAGGGTCACGAAACGTTTGCGCCTTAATCGATCAATACAATGGTGGGAAGCGATGGATAGAAGCCACGTCGTGAAGGAGCGCTCGGGGTCGTATCGACTCAAACCACGGTACGCCTTCAGAAACGTCTCTTGCGCTGCGTCTTCGGCCTC
>JABAOF010026674.1_pt1 | contig 13808 bp, 10 predicted proteins | sample 7062171 | NCBI WGS metagenome assembly JABAOF01 (sample SAMN14538628, study PRJNA623070) | marine sediment metagenome | biome: marine biome [ENVO:00000428]; feature: marine pelagic biome [ENVO:01000023]; material: deep marine sediment [ENVO:00002113] | place: India: Gulf of Khambhat ...
CTCGGTAGAGTCAAGAATTCTAACGCAAATCAATACTTTTCGCTTGTCCCCCGGTGATCGAATACGCCTTTAATGGATGTATTCAATGAAAAACGCAGGTTTTGATTTAGTAGCTCCCTAGTAAAACTACATCATGATAGGCGAGAAATGGTAGCTTCGAAGTCATCATTTCAACAAATAATGGAGACACAGAGGAATAATACCAGAATCGTTTGGTCCTGACGGTGAGGGCCCATGGCCCTCATCTCCTCTGTCAGGTCGCTCAGTCCACAATTTTCACGCAATTCTGATCCCCAAAAATATTGGCAACCCTTTCCTCAGCATTTCGATCCTTTTGCCATGTCCCGTCAACGAGGAATCGATAATCATACCTTCCGTGGGCGAGACTAATACTGATCTTCCAGATAACTGTCTAGTCCTTGTTCATGGCCAAGCTGTTGAGATCCCAGCAGTTGAAGTCCCCCGCCAGCCTCACCTTCTCGGCATTGGGGGGAATTCAAAACTAACCCTTTTAGTCTTGAGCCTTGCTTGCCCGGAAGATCTCTTCGGCATTTTCCACCTCCTTCTCTCTGTAGTCATCTTGAGCCATTTTGGGCTTGAGTGGATGCTATTTGTATCCAATAAGTCTTGGGATAAATAATGATGTGGAAGGAATGTAGGTAATCAATATTAACACCGCTATCTCAATCGCGAGAAAGGGTAATATGTTCTTAACCAAATTTTCCATTCGAATTTTTGCCACTGAACAGGTTATAAATAAAATATTTCCAACAGGTGGGGTTATCATCCCCAAACAGAGGTTAAAAACAACAATTAAACCAAAGTGAAGAGGGTGTATCCCAAGCAAATCAGCTACCGGAGAAAGGATAGGCACAAAGATCACGAGAGCAGCTACAATGTCCAGTACGGCACCCATAAATAAAAGTAAAATGTTTGTAAGTAACAGAAATATCAAGGGATTTCTAGAGACCTCTAGAAAGAAAACGGTTATCTTTTGGGGAACTTGAAGAGTGGCGAGCAGCCATGATAAGCTATTGGCCATACCGATTATTAATAGCACAACGGATGAAGTTATTCCGCTTTTGATTAGTATTCTCGGAATGTCCGCGAGTTTAAGTTTCTTCAGAATTAAGAAACCCGTACCGATTGCATAGACGGTGGCTACTGCACCAGCCTCAGTTGGCGTGAAAACACCCGAAAGTATACCTCCGATAATAATGAGTGGCATGAGAAGTGCAGGCAAGGCGCCAATAAAGGAATCACCGATCTCCTTGATATTTACCCTTTCTGTCCTTACTGGATAATTTCTCCTCCACGAAATGAAATAAGAACCAATCATTAATCCCAGCCCGAGCAAAAGACCGGGCAAGATGCCGGCTATGAATAAGGCTGCGATAGATACAGAAGGTTCAACAACTGCATAAATCACCATCATGATGCTTGGAGGAATTATTGGACCAACTACAGCGGAAGCAGAGGTAACGGCAGAACTGAAATCCCGGTCATATCCACCTTCTTCCATCATTCGAATTTCTATGGGACCCAGACCAGCGGCATCAGCAAGTCCCGAGCCACTGATACCGGCAAAGAGCATACTTGCGGCTATGTTCATGTGTGCCAATCCCCCCCTGATACGTCCAAACAGTACATCGGCGAACTTGGTAATTCTTATGGTAATGCCCGCCGCATTCATAACTTCGCCCGCAAGCATGAAGAACGGGATTGCCATTAGGGGAAAACTGTCAATTCCCGTTATAATTCTCTGAGGAATAACCAAAAGAGGAACTTTTCCGGATGTGATTAATGGGATCAAAGTACTGAATCCCAGAACAAAGCAAATGGGCATTCCGAGAACCAAAGTGAAAAGAAATGTTAAGATGACCACGGTTAACACTATATCTCGCCTCCTGGGATAAACGGCAGATGGTCCCCATCTTTAGTTCCCTTTAATATAGCGTACACAAACTCAATGACCATAAGAATACACCCTACAGGGACTGCAAGGTATACATAACCCATGGATATCCGCAAAGCAGGTGAAACTTGAACCCATATTAAGAGATTGAGGTCATACCCCTTCTTAACAATAATGAGCAATAATACTATTATAGAAATCATCGTAATTATTCGCACAGCCTTCCTCAATTCGGAAGGTACCTTAAGCATAAAATATTGAATTCCGACGTGGCCTCCAATTCCAACGGCCAAAGGCGCCCCAAAGAAGCACAACCATATCATCAGGTATCTTGCCACTTCCTCAGTCCACGTGGGAGAAAAATTCAATAAGTACCTACAGGTAACTTGAATGGAGATTGCCACCAGCATCGCAAACATCATGCTGCAGACCATGACCAGTAGAATTTTATTAATGACTTTCTCCACTAGTCTTATAAAAAACAACATGACTTCCCCCCACTGAAGTCAGTTACGTTCAAAATGATCATTAGCTTGCAAGCGTTTTCTCTTCCATATGGAACCGACTCTTGTTGGAGAAAGGGCCAAGCGTAGTTTCTGTCATATTTAACCTCCTCTCGTTTTTAAAAATCAAGAGAAGCTATAACCCTATTGGTGCATGGTCAATCACAGTATAGTCGCGGAGCAAGGGATGATCTTGAAGCTACTAACATCCATAGGATCTACACGAAAGGGGGCCGGCAGTTTTAACTGCCGGCCCATCTGCCTGAGCAAGGTGCAATGAACCCAAACCTATCCAATAAGGAACTGGCATTTATTTTTGATACACTTCGGCCTCAGCTTGGCGAATGCCTTGAAAGAGCTTGTTAAGCCATAGATCAGCTGAAGCAGTACCGATTTCTTTTTGAAGATATTCGATGACAGGTTTCTGTGCTTTTTCTTTAAAGGCCTCTTGTTCAGAAAAAGTTGGCACGTAAACCTGAACACCCCGCCGTACTGCTTCCATAACACCGAGATAAGATGTTGTTACCTCTACTCCGCGGCTCACCGTTGCACAAACCTTAGCTGCGTTGGTGATTACATCTTTTAGTTTTTGGGGGTAATTTTGGAATATCCTTTCGTTAATAAGCATGAGTTGAGGACTGTAAAGGTGCCCATCGAGAGTAAGGTACTTTTGCACCTCATCAAACTTGTTCATAACAAAGGTACTCACAGGATTCTCTTGACCGTCCACAACACCCTGCTGTAGCGACGTGTAGACCTCCGGGAAGGCAATGGGCGTAGCACTTGCTCCCAGCGCTCTTACCATGGAAATATACACCGGGCTCTCCATCACTCTTATTTTGAGCCCTTTCATGTCATCAGGATTACGGATTGGACGTTTTGAGTTGCTAAAATGCCTGAACCCGACCTGACCATAAGAGAGCACTCTGCAGCCAGTAGCCTTCTTAATAGCCTCTGCGAGTTCTGTACCGAAGGGTCCATCGAAGACCGCCCAGGCAACCGGTGGTGACTTGAATAAGAAAGGTGTGGACAGCACCATTATCTCTTTGAAGAATTGAGACACCGGTGATTCCGTCGTAAGACACATTTCAATCGTCCCGATCTTTACTCCTTCCACCAGTTCTCTTTCGCCACCGAGTTGGCTTGCGGGGTAAATCTCAACCTTAACCTCACCACTTGTTCCACTCTCCAATAGCGCCTGAAAAACCTCACTGGAAGCTTGCGACTTCGATAGGGTCCATTTTCCCGGATCAACGTGGCCAATCTTAATTGTGGTGACAGCCAGCACATTGCTCGCAATGATAAAAGGGATAAGAAAGATGGTTACAACCAATAGAATTTTAATCTCCTTTCTCAACATAGGCTATACCTCCCTTCTAAAATAAAATCGTTTTCCGGTCATCTCCCTGAAGCTGCTGTCTTCACATGAAGTTCAGGTTCGCTGGAATTATCACCTCCTTTCTTTGTTGAAGAACAAAATCTTTTTATCAAAGTTGAAAGATTTTGTCAAACAAAATAAAAACTTTGTTCTAAAGAATGGAACAATCAAGGAAAAATCTGTTAAAAAGTAAAACCCGTGGTCCCCCTGAAATCAATGTCACTGACAATAGATCCCGCCTAACAGTATTTGAGGGTAAGTACATCACTAACCAAAATTGACAAATTGCGATTCTGTATATAAGATAAGAGAGGCAGGATCGAGGCCAGTCCACTTAATACATGTTTTTTAGACAAACCTCCGACCACTTATGGACATTTCAGCGCCGCATTACAAAGAGAGTGGAAAACCGCCTCAGGAGGCGCTTGAAACCTAAGGAAGATCGTCTCCCATGCAATCTGCAGCCCTTTATAGTGTCGATCAATGACCACTCTAGTGGAAGTATCGGCCACAGTCCATTACTAAAGTTTGACCAGTAACGCTATCCGTGCGACAGAACGCCACCACCTGATCAGCGATATCATCCTTGTCAACTGCCCGTTTGAGAAGCGAACTCTCCACAGCCTTCTTTCGAAAGGGGGGGTCCAAGGTTGCTGTTGACCTAGTCCCTTCAATGTATCCGGGCGCTATGCAGTTGATAAGAATCTCAGGCGCCAGCCCAACGGCCATGCAGCGCGTAAGATGGATGAGACCGGCCTTTGATACTGCGTACGCTATGGAGGACCCCGATGGGTGGAGACCTGCGCGAGATGAGATATTGACGATGCGCCCTTGGCCCTGCCGCTTCATCGCAGGAGCCACGGCCTTGATACAGAGCATCGGCCCCGTGAGGTTTATGGCCAGTATCCTATTCCACTCCTCTTGGGTCAGGCCGTCCAAATCGTCAAAAGCGATCCATATGTTATAAGCTGCATCGTTCACCAGAACATCAATTCGGCCGAACGTATCGAGTACCTGGGAGATAAGATCTTGCACTTGCTCTGGATCTGCCACGTCACACTGCATAGCTTCAGCCCTTACACCCATCTCCTGTAAATTGTGAGCCACGTCCCGGGCCTGCTCACCACTTTGATTGAAAACAACCGCCACATGACTTCCGACCTTGGCCAAAGAACGGCATATCCGCTGCCCCAATCCCCCGTTCCCCCCAGTGACAATGGATACAACTCCTTTCAACTCCATAGTCGTCCTCCTTAATATAAACAAATTGTATTTGACATGGAGTAAATATAAAGGGGAGTTGTTCTTATGTAAAGAGGAAACTCCCTTCTGGATATGGAATATGACTACATCACCACTAATTTCCACTGAGAGATTCTCATGTCGTTGAAAAGCTGAAGAGAGCGGTTAGGCTGCGGAAAATTATCAAAAAAAACTTGCTTTTTATATTTCCTCATGGTATGAGAGGGCTTATGCATTCTTGGATATGAAGTACGCTGGCTATTGAAGAAAGCAACTCCTTGGCTGCAACCCGATAAACTGAGCGCAAATTGGAGCTAGCCAGGCATGGAATTGAAAAAAGAAAGGAGGTGATCGTTACGGCAAGGTAGGGTGAATTTAATAAGAGGTTGGGTTTTCAAGGAGGTATAAGGATTACTTATTAGGCTTAAAATTTGGGGGGTCTTGACATGATGAGAAGACAAATTATAACTGGAATTATGGCGATAACCTTGATACTGGTTATCACACTCGCATTTGGTCCTTGCGCGTTGGCGGCAGAACAGAAACCGATAACTCTTCGTATGGCCTATATTTATCCAGCCGCTAGCGCTGTTGGCCAAGCTGCAGTTAAGTACAAGGAGCTGGTGGAAGATCGTACGAATGGGAAAGTCAAATTGCAGCTATTCGAAGCGGGACAATTAGGGAGTGAGATCGAAAACAGGGAGGCTTTGACGAGTGCCACCCTGGACATGACTATCATCGGAGTACCTCACTTCGCTGCTTTTGTCCCCGAAGTGGCAATGACGGATCTCCCTTATTTCTGGAGGGGTCCCGAGCATTTCCTTAAGTTCTGGAATAGCTCATTAGGTAAGGATTTTACGCGTCGGTATGAAGGTCCTGCTAAGATTAACGTCCTCGCGGTCAACTGGTTGACTTCCAAGCGTCAGATCTTGGCCAAGAAACCAGTCAGGACACCTGCCGATCTCAAAGGGGTCAAGATCAGGGTGACCCAAGGGTTTCAACATCACTATGATGGTTTTTTAGCGATGGGCGCCACGCCCGTTTTCCTGGCTTTCACGGAAATCTATTCTGCCCTACAGCAAGGAGTAGTCGATGCTATGGAGAACCCTCTTGAGGACATGTATACAGCCAAATTTCATGAATTGGCCAAAAATGTCAGCCTGACAGGTCATATTTTCAACTCCCGCACAGTGCAGATTAACAAGCGCGTATGGTCCAACCTTACACCCGAGACTCAAGCGATTATGGCCAAGGCAGCAGTAGAAGCTGGCGAATATCAGAATGAGATTTTGGGAAAACTGGTCGAGGACGTGAAAGGCAAGATGGTCAAAGAGGGCGTGGAGTTTGTGGAGCCCGACCCCGAACCCTTTGCCCAAAGGGTCCGCAAACAGGCTCACCCCAAGTATATCAAGAAGTATAAGAACGGCCGGGCCCTGTACGATCAGATCCAAGCCATGGGCAAATAGGGGGGATGCTACGAGTTAGACAATATCGGGCATAAGACCGTTGTAACACTGGTGCGGATCATATCTGCTTGGGACACTGAGCATGCCGATGAACCGCGATTCGTAGTGGCTTCCCAATACCTGAATGGCAGAGAGAGATTATGGTAAAGGTGGGGCCGCGGGTAACCGAAGGGTTCCGGAAGTTATACAAAATTTATAACTCTAATTTCTTGGAGTACATTTGTGGAGCTTTGTTGCTCGCCCTGACCGCAGTTTGTTTCCTACAGGTCACAGCTCGCTACTTCTTGGTAACACAGTGGGTCGGGTGGGCGGAAGAGTTCTCACGTTTGTTCTTCATCTGGGGCATTTTTCTAGGTGCCGTTGTTGCCGTAAAACGTGACGTACACCTAGGTGTTGATATTATCATCAACCGCTTACCAAAAGACGGAAGGCTTTGGGCATCTGCGTCCCTATTTAAGCATCTTTGTATGGGGTGCATTGCCGTCATACTCGTTCGGTATGGTCTCGAATTTGTTGACATTACGGCCGGGGACCATCTGACCACCCTGGGTTATCCGCGAAATTTTTTCTACTGGCCTGCTCCCGTTAGCGGATTCCTAATTTTGATATACATGCTACCTTGGTTAGTCCGCGATATTAGATTTCTCCTTGGCGGGAGCAGTTGAAGCAGCATCAGCGAGTCTGCTCAGGTATCGCAATGCAGCGGCCCGGGTGAGCATTGACCAATTAGCGATTTAGGGAAAAATGTGCGATGGCGCTCGCGCTCGTGATACTAATACCCATGGCCGTTTTCCTCATGCTGGGGGTGCCGATCGCTTTCGCATTGTCAGCGATCAGCGTTACCCTCGTTTTAAAAGAGGGCTTGCCTCCAATAGTCGTTGTCCAGAGAATGCTGGCGTCGACCGATTCCTTTCCGCTCATCGCGGTACCCCTTTTCATTTTGACCGGGAATCTCATGAACATTGGTGGTGTGACTGACCGCCTCTTCAACCTAGCAAATTGCCTTGTTGGACACGTACGCGGCGGTTTGGCCCAGGTCAATGTTTTCAATAGTATGATTTTTGCTGGTATGTCAGGTGCAGCGGTTGCCGACGCTGCTGGAATCGGTATGGTCGAAATCAAAGCTATGGTGGATAGAGGTTATGAAAAAGATTTTTCTGTGGCGGTAACGGCTGCATCTGCCATCATCGGGCCAATTATCCCTCCCAGTATTATCATGGTGATTTATGGTATCACCGCTGAGGTTTCAATTGGGCGAATGTTCATGGCTGGTTTCTTGCCTGGTGTTGTTATCGGGTTGAGTGAAATGGTTCTATGCTATCTCATAGCGATTAAACGGGGTCATCCGCGAGAACGGTTAGCCTCGCTCCGCGAACTGCTCCACAGTTTTAAACATGCCTTCTTTCCGCTCATGGCGCCGGTGATCATCATTGGGGGAATCCTGAGTGGTGTCTTCACAGCAACGGAAGCCGGATGCATTGCTGCTGTGTATGCGCTGATCCTGGGCGTTTTTATCTATAAGGAGATCAAGCCTAGGCAACTCGTCCGCATTTTTATCGATTCGATGTTGACATCGGCCAGCATTGTCTTCATCATCGCCGCCGCTGGAGCCTTTGGCTACTTGCTGAGTTTTTACCGCGTACCTCACATAATGGCAAAATTTATCGGCGAGATTACCACAAACCCTCTTATTCTCATGCTTCTGATTAACGGAACTTACATAATCCTGGGTTTTTTCTTGGATGCTGCCACAATCATTGTGATGACTGTCCCGGTCATCCTTCCGCTTTTGAATCATTTTGGGATCGATCTTATCTATTTCGGTATCGTGGCGATGATCAATATGTCCTTGGCAATGGTTACTCCACCCGTCGGCGTAGTCCTCTATGTTTTGTGTAACGTCACGAATACATCTATTGAAGAATATACACGGGCAATTTGGCCATTTCTTGTCCTTTTAGCCGCGACAGTACTCTTGATGATGTTTTTCCCCAAGATACTGCTATTTTTACCCAATCTACTGATGCCTGTCGGTGGATAGCTCCGTAAACGGTGAAAATCTCTAGAAGAAGAGGAAATGAAATTCAAATACCTGGACCAAGATATTTCATTGCCGCCCTTGATTTTGATCAAGCAGCGGATAGTGGCGCCCCGAATTGAGGACGTTGGTGGCGCGTTAATAAAAGAATTGAAAAGGGTTGGCCCAGAACCCATAGTTAAGCCAGAAGAGAAAATTGCTATTGCTGTTGGCAGCCGTGGTATGGCTGGGCTTGTTGAACTGGTGAGCGGTGTTATTACCCAGGTACGGGCTTGGGGAGGCAACCCTTACATTGTGCCGGCGATGGGCAGCCACGGTGGAGGTACCCCTCGCGGCCAACTCCAGGTTCTGGGTGGTTATGGTATCACTCCAAAAGCTGTCAATGCCCCGATTGACGCGGCCATGGAAGTGGACGAAATTGGGCGGGACGCTGACGGTTATCCCGTCTTTTTCAGCCGGGCTGCCAGAGAAGCTGACGGAATCATCGCGATAAATAGGGTGAAGGTGCATACTGACTATCAAAGCGATCTGGAGAGCGGTGTTACCAAGATGCTGGTGATCGGTTTGGGAAAGCGTGCGGGAGCAGAAAGTATCCACAAACGTGGTTTGCGGGGTTTAAGTGAAGGGATTCCGGCAGCTGCACGAGTGATCATGGCCCAGGTACCTTTCCGTCTAGGGGTAGCTACCGTTGAAAACGCCTACGAAGAATTGGCAGTGGTGAAGGCGATTCTGCCGCGAGATCTCCTCCGGGAGGAAAAAGAGCTCTTGCAGTATTGTCGAACCTTACTGCTGCAGTTGCCTTTTGACCACGCAGATGTTCTGATAGTGGAGGAGATTGGCAAGGAGATCTGTGGTACGGGAATGGATACCAACGTCATCGGGCGGCTCATGATCACAGGCGAGAAGGATTTTGAACGCCCTTTTATTCGCCGCATAGCAGTCCTTGACCTTACGAACGCCTCGCATGGCAATTGCACTGGATTGGGGTTAGCTGACTTCATTACCGAAAGAGTGTATCAAAAGATCGATTTAAAGGCATTTTATGTTAACACTTTGACGGGAGCGATGGTAGAACGGGGAAAAATCCCAATGATCATGGCTAGCGACGAGGAGGCGATTAAGGCCGCTGCCCAGACCGCCTGGGATGTTGATCCCGCGAAGGTGAAGATGGCCAAGATAAGAAATACCCTGGAGATTTACGAATTACAGGTATCTGAGACACTCCTGGGCGATATCCTTTCTGACAAGGAGAAAGCACAGGAGATCGAAGTCGTTGGTCCTTGGGAAGATTTTCACTTTACAGCACAGGGAGAGCTGTTGTCGCCCACTCCTCTATTGCCGAAAGAGGAGAAACTTTAATTCATCAAGATCCGCGTCTAGGTTATAGGTGAAACCTGGGTTCAATTTCATGTCACGATTTGAATTCTGGCGATAAGAAGCTCGCGGTAGGCGAGTAATACAGAGGAGGAAGTTCATAATGGCAACACGAACCGGAGAAATATTGGATCATATTATGACCACGGATTTGCGTATTTATTTTGAAACAGAAGAAGTCCGTTCAGCATTGTATCAGAGCGCAAGGGAGGCTAGTACCGAACGATTAGACGATTCGATTACCATGGTCGCCGCGAACAAGATTATCGAAAGGGTGACAAAGGGGGACATCTTCGTTGTTACTACGGGATGGAGAGCTCCTTATCGGCCACCGGGAGAGTCGGATGGCCCGTTGGGGGCGGTGATTCTTGCCAGGGCCATAGCAACGGCATGCGAGGCTACGCCTGTTTTGCTTGCTGAGGAAGAGATTGCACAGAGTCTCGTCCCTCTGTGCAAAGTGGCTGGCCTCAATGTTTTGGATTTGGAGACCGCGAAGGTTTTTCCTTCTACAGTGCACATTAGGAGCATTCCCATAGGGGAAAATGAAAGTAAGAAGGCCTTAGAGACCATATTTTCTGAGCTCAATCCCTCGTGTGTCATATCCGTGGAAAGACCGGGCAGAAACGAAAAAGGCGTTCATCACTACACGAGGGGAGTGAGTTGTTCAGAAGGAATCGCTTACATGGATTATCTTCTCGAAGAGGCGTGGCGTCGAAAGGTCCTTACTATTGGAATTGGAGACCTTGGAAACGAATTGGGCTTAGGGAAAATCAGGGAGGCGGTAGGTAAGTATATAAAATACGGATCCAAATGCATATGCCCTTGTGGGGGTGGCATAGCAGCATCAGATCCTGCCGAAGTCACGGTCTTTTCAACCGTTTCGAATTGGGGTGCTTATGGCATTGCTGCAGCTCTTGCCGTACTGAAGGGTAATGTGGATGTATTTCATACGGGGGATATTGAGCGTCAAATGCTGAAAATATGTATTACGCAAGGTGTTGTGGATGGTGCTCTCAACTTTCCTTCTTATTCGGTAGATACAATACCTGGGGAAGCAGATGTGGGGGTGGTAGAGATGATGCGAGTGGTAATTCAGAAAAGTTTAGAGAAGAAGAAAGGATAATGTCCACCGGTTAGACATGTATCAAAATGTTTCAATGCGACGTGTTCATTAGAAGGCTTAAGGCTTCCCATTACTGCTACCAACGATAGGGCATTAATAATGAAGTATAAGCTCTAAAATGATTTAAGGAGGTGTAAAATGTATAGATACCCCGAAGGAAATGTTTTGTACAGGAAACTGGAGTGGGATTATCCGATGATTGAACGAAGTGAAGGTGTTTACCTCTACGATCAGGATGGAAAGAGGTATATTGATGCAACAGGAGGTCCGATGCTCATTAATATAGGGCACGGAGTCGGAGAAATAGCAGACGCCATATCAGAACAGGCAAAGAAAATCGAGTATATCCACGGAACCCAATTTACAACTCAGTCCATTGAGGATTACACGAGAGAGTTCGCGGAAGTTCTCCCAGGGGACATAGAAAAAGTGTATTTACTGGCAGGCGGATCAGAAGCAATGGAGGCTGCATTTAAGCTATCAGTCCAGTACCAGGCTTACTCTGGCAATCCACGAAAGTATCGAGCGATGGGCCGATGGATGAGTTTTCATGGATGTACCCTGGGAACATTATCTCTTGCGGCACGACCTAGTATGCGCACCTTTTATGAGCCGTTAATAATGAACTTTCCACACATTGTGGCTTGCTATTGTTATCGGTGCCCGTTTAGCAAAACCTACCCCGATTGCGAAATTCTGTGTGCCTGGGACCTAGAAAGGATGATCAAGTTGGAGAGGGCTGAGACCATTGGGGCCTTCATTGCGGAGACGATCAGTGGAACCAGTCTTGGAGCTGTGGTACCTCCAAAGGAATACTATCCAATCATACGCGAGATATGCGATAAATATGATATTATTTTTATCGCTGATGAGGTGATGTGCGGGATGGGAAGGACTGGGAAGTGGTTTGCCATCGAGCATTACAACGTTGTTCCCGACATGATTGTCACTGGTAAGGGCACAAGTGGCGGATATCTCCCCATAGGCGTTATGACAACATCGGCGAAAATCGTTGATGCAATCAAGGAGAAGGGGGCGAGTTTTCAGCATGGACACAGCTATACAAACACACCCATGACGGCGGCATGTGCCTTAGCCGTGTTGCGGTATATAAAGAAGCATAATCTCATTGAGCAAAACAGGAAAAGGGGAGAATACCTAGGCAAGCAACTTGAAAAATTATATGAATTTCCTTTTGTGGGTGATATTCGAGGGTTGGGAGGTTTCCGGGCAATCGAATTCGTGCAGGATCAAAAGACGAAAGCTCCCTTCCCCAGGAGAGTCAAGTTCATAGAGACGCTCTTCAAGAAATTGTTCGACAAGGGAGTAGTTGCGTACACAGGTACTGGATGTGCCGACGGTATAGAGGGAGATGTGTTGATGATTTCACCTCCTTTTGTTATTACCGAGGACGACATTGATGAAGTCATAGAGGTCTTGCGTGAATCCCTAAAGGAAATGGAGAAGGAAATGAAGATGTGATCAAGAAACTGCACTCTACCCCCAAGATCTTTAAGCATTACTCCAGAAATACAGGTAGATTCAAGAAACCTCTAACCATAAAACTACGGTGGAAGTTTCTTCGCTACTATCCTTTACAGATCATTTGAGGCAGGGGCCAACGACGCCTCTGCCTTTCTTCTTACACGCTTGAGGCATATACGATCTCATCACTATCTTACACGGACTCCTTTTAGGATTTGAAAAAGTATCCGATGATAATGAGTTACCCGGAGAAGAGATCACGGACTCGGCTTTGGGTCGAGCCACAATCGGATCTAGCCCATGCGATGGAATGCAATGGCCGGTCAATCGGACCAAGGATAGCAAGGCTACCCATAGCGGTTCTCTTTTGTATCCGGGGTTCCGTCATTATTTTCTGATGTCGGCACAAGCTGGATTGAAGACCTTGTGCTCTGTACCCAGTTCAAAGGATTCTGTAAAGGTCTCACTTATTCCGAGAATTTTTTCCATAATCCTGAGGGCGTGCCCGAAAATTAGACCGAATATCTCCCAGTACCTGACTTCGGGATCCTTCCTTGGTAGCCGATTAACCGAATGTTTTGACACCAAAATACCACTCAGGTCGAAGTCCGCAAGTAGCCCGGACGAATTTCGCCGCCAATTCTGCTCAATACTAACCGCATATCCATACCTAATGGAATAGACAAATGGAGATGTAGGGCTCGCTATGATCATGTAACCTGCAAAGCCAGATAGTTCCCCGCTAGATGAATGTTGATTTATCGAGTACTCCGCCTCTCTCTCAAGAAACTTGGGACGAATTGAGTAAGTTGCTGATATTTACGAGGATATGCTTTTATGTTGTGTGGGGGGGGAGGTTAGGTTGGAAGTTGACCCGAGAGCAGAAACACAAATGCCCTTATGTAAAGGAGACAAATTTGCGTTGGAACAGGAATAAGGTCATCCNNTTTCTTTATTAATAATCTCTCGAACGGGATAGCCATTCGGCTTCGGCAATGTGGTAAACATTAGAACCTCGGGCCATGCTCCTAAACGCAGGCATTAAGCCACCAGAGAAATATCGGCCATAACTGCTGGATGAGTTGTTTTGGGGAAAAATAACCAGACAGAATGGGAGCTGTCAAGGTTCTTTCATTGGTAACTAAGGCACAATGGTGATCGAGTCGGGTACTCCTCTCAAGAAACTGGAACTGTTTCTTTCTGGAAAAAAAAGCCGCGAACTAGTGGATGTGATTCTTCTGTGAGACCGCTTGCTGTCAAGCTCCTTTTTTGTTGTAGATATCG
>JABAOF010022876.1_pt1 | contig 13792 bp, 12 predicted proteins | sample 7062171 | NCBI WGS metagenome assembly JABAOF01 (sample SAMN14538628, study PRJNA623070) | marine sediment metagenome | biome: marine biome [ENVO:00000428]; feature: marine pelagic biome [ENVO:01000023]; material: deep marine sediment [ENVO:00002113] | place: India: Gulf of Khambhat ...
ATGGTTACGTGTTTTGATTGGTAGATATATGGATAAAACGGGAACAATAGTGCTCACTTTCTCATCTTCTGACTTCTTCTTTTCTTCTTCGTGTTCCTTCGTGTCCTTGGTGGCTAAAAATAGAAACCAGTGCCGCCGCAACTCAATCGCTGAATTCAATTGAACCGCGGCCAGGCACCGGCTTTTAACTGTCTGCCAATGAGTCGTTTTACTAACCATAGGCAGATCAAAGAACAAACGTATCAAATATCTGGAGGGTCTGTTATGAAGCTCAAAGGCTCCGTAACAAACTTCCAGCCTTGGTGCTGAATTATTAGCAGCAGAACAAGTCCGCTCGTTTAAAGCTGCTGGTCGATATACTAAACAACGAAAAACCGGTAGTATATCTGCTTTTTCTAAGATTAAGGCATTGTTTTCAAGTAAAATGGTTGAAATCGGGGAAAGATAGAAAAAAATTAATGAAAAATGAATCATTGTTTCCATTAATTTCCTGTTAATGGATACCTGATAAAAGGGGTTTCCCGGTCTTATTCCCCGGGCAATATTTTTGGAAATTGTCATCCGAACAGGTATTGACAGATACCAGTGGTTAGTGTAAAATGGAAAATCAAACGGATAAGGCTGAAGAGTGATGAAATTGGCTGAAAAATGGTCGTTGATAATACCGGCTTCCATGTTACTGACTCGCCAGTTAGAACATTCAAGTATACTTACCAAATTTTCCATGGGCCTATTATATTTAGGCTTTTGGTATTTGTCAAGTCTTTTGGCAAATTTTTTTTATTTTTTTCGATATGTTCGCCAAAATGTTTACATACCGGACATTTTGAAAGGGTGAAAATGAAAGAAGAAAAAGAAACCCACCCCGAACTCGCGATGCTGGGGCAGCGAATTAAGGAGATCAGGCTCCGCCTCGGTAATATGTCGCAGCGTGAATTTGCCCGTGAAATCGGCCTTTCGCACAGTTACATGTCGGGAGTCGAAAAAGGAAGAAACAGCCCCGGTTTCTCCTTTTATTACAACATTGCAACAAAATTTAAAGTAAGCCTATATTATTTATTCTTCGGCAAGGGTGACATCTTCCTGGAGAATGAAGGTCACATCCCGGAAATACACCTGGAAACAACATTCGGCACTGACAGCGCCGAAATAAAAGAAATGCTGTGGTACATGGAACATTCAAAACTTGTCCGCCATTCCATACTCAGCGTCTTTGCTAAATTCCTCTACGAAAACCAGGAAAACATCGTAAAGGATATCCAACGAACAAAAGAAAAACAACATACAATTGAAAGCTTAGAGTCAAATGCAAATAAAAATCCAAAAAAGGATGATTAACATGACTCTGGAAAAAAATGAAAACTTTCAGAGCGTATTTTACGTATAAACCTTTTTACATGGAATCACGGATAATGGAATACATTGTGATCGAATTGGGAAAACAACAGGGCGCCGCTAACCGGTCAACCGGTGCCCCCCAGGTTTTCTCCCCCTTATCCGTGCCGCCCACGGGATTAAGCGTTACCCATTTAAAACCGTATTTTCTTCTAGAGGGAGGCCGCGATGAAATTTTTTGCATCTATATTCAAGATCAAGCTCAAGAGCTTTTTCAAACTGCAGTATGTGGTTGCAGGTGTTTTGTTGATTGTTTTAGCACTGGCATTTTGCCTGGTTGGCATCATCCAGTTTAAAGACGTGGAAAAATCCATGAAGGAATTCCGCGAATTCGAAGACCTCAAGGTCCTGATGTACTTTAATTATACTTATTACGGTGTCGCGGGTTTGCAATTATTAATGGTGCCCGGTCCCAACATGGTACTCTTTCACAATTCCACGGCAGCCAATGAATTGAAGGCCCATATCGACGTCGGCGATATTCTAAATATTTTCAGCACCTATTTGGGAAAAGAGTTATTCCGGGAGAAACCCGGTGGTTACAAGGATTTTGCCGGTGTTATTCTCCTGTTCGGCAGCCTGCTGGCCCTGTTCATTGGCTTCCAGACACCGAAGCAGAAGGAATTCCTGAGATTTATCTCCGGTATTACCGGCCTGAAAAAGACCTTTACCGCGATTGTTCTTGCCAAGGTCATCCTGTTTTTTATCTACCTGGCAGTGATACTGGCATTGGCAGCAATACTGATGGTCATCTGCAATGTTCCCATTAACATGGAGAGTATCGGTTATATGCTCTATTTCCTGCTGGTAATGACAGCGGTCATCATATTTTTCGATGCCTGGGGCACGCTGTTGGGGTCTTTAAAAAACAGGATAACCGGCGGTGTTTTGTTGTTCGTGGTCTGGTTTGTTTCCATTTTTCTTATTCCCGCGGTTATTAATTCATTCATGGCCAACAGCACCGCGCAATTTACCTCGAACAGCACAATCGATATGACTAAGTTAAAGGTTCTAATGGATTTTGAGAATTGGGCTAAGAAAGCTAATGGGAAAATGGATCTAGCGAAAAGAAATAATATAAAAGTAAGGGAAATTATAGAGAAATACTGGAAAGACGATTTTACAGCCATACAGGATAAGGAAACGAAACGGCGGGACCAGATGAAGAAACAAGTGCATCTGTTCCATATTATATCGATGCTTTACCCGTCGTCATCCTACCTGGCAGTCGGTCAAGATCTAAGCAGCGGCGGGTATAAAAGTGTTATCGATTTTTATGATTATGTATGCAAGGTAAAAGAGAAATATGTGCGGTATTACCTGGATAAAAAGTTCTATACCAGGGAAGTTAAAGTGGAAAATTTTGTTAAAAATGAGAGCAATTTGTATCGATCAAAAAGCATTTTATCGCTAAGCTCCTTTGCCGGATTGGGGCTAACCGCTCTTTATACCATGCTGCTGTATTTTGCGGCTTACCTTGGCTGCAAACAAAACCTGTTTTCCCTGGAAGAGAAAGAAATTCAAGAGGTCTACAATGCAGCTAAAGGGAAAATCGAATTTACCAGGACCGAACCCAATGTATGGAAGGTGACGGACATGTTGTTGGCGATTTTCCTTTACATCTTCTTTACCCTGGGAAGCAAGGCATTTGCCGCAAAAAAAGGGGGGGAAACAAGGATATTGGTGGATGACAGGGATATTACCGAAAGGGAGCCCGGGGACGGCTTCCTTTATATCTGCAGTTGTGACGACATCCCCGGGTGCATATCCATGGATGATTTTGTCCTGCTGGTTTCGGCCGGCATGAAGGTCCCGGTGGAAACGGTCATCGACACATTCAAAGAGCAGGGAATCGACGATTTCCGGGGAAAGAAATACGGTCAACTCAACGCCGACGACATGAGCAAAGTACTGCTGGCCCTCACCTATTTAAAAGGATTCGCTGTTTACCTGGTAAACGATATTGCCCGCGGCCGGTTCATGGATTTTGCCATTCAAATGACCCGGCGGTTTGATGACCTGCAAAAACAGGGCGCGCTTGCCGTCTACCTCACCACCGTTAACCTGGAAGAACTGGAAAAGAAACCGGAAGATAAGCCTTTCAAGGATGCAAGGTACTGGAACGGCGACATAAAAACCCGGGTTCATATGAATAAAATAAACGAAAATGAACAAAAAAAAGAACAACGTATCAAATAAAAGGAGGAAAAACATGAGAGGTATTCAAAAATTTATCTTAGGTATGCTAATAGGAATGTTCCTTTTAGCATTATTTAATTTTAATTTATTTCCGTATATCAAGGCTAATTCAACTGATTCGGGATACGATGGTCCGGACGGTGAAAAATCAGGCGCATCCATCGGGTTTCTTATTGTCCAGGGTGCCGGGTATTCCCTGACAGCCCAATCGGAAACGTTAAAATTCATGAACAGGATTGAAATGTCGGAGATAAGCGGGATTGACTTTAACGAATTGGAGGTTATTATCGCCGCTGCCGTGGATAAAATGGACAGGGCAAAAGATGTTTATTGGATGTTAAAGGTAACGGCTGATCATACACCCTACAACCCGGAGGTGATTGAAAAATTGGCGTCTTTCGATTACCAGGGATTTCAAACCCGGCACGGGCTCAATGGCCCCATATTCGCGGAAGTAAAAAACTTCCTGAAAAACGGGGATATACGGGGGCTTTATGCCAGGATGCTTGCCGATGCGGAAGAACTGTCTGGACGTCTGCACGGCATTAAAACCATGGTGGATGCCGGGCAATTCCCGGAAATCTACGATCTCTGGCGCCTGAACCAGGAATTTTCCGAATCCTTGCTTTTGGGCCAGTACGCCTCCGAGGTATTTTTTCAACTGGACAAGTAGATCACCATTGAACAACAATAATGAGACGGTTTACAAGAAAATTAATCGTTAGCGAATTTCAAGCCGTTGAGCGCGGAGCGCGAAGTCTCCATCGCTTTGCGCCCCGCACCCTGCGCTCTTCGTTTTGGAGGTTTTATGAGAACACTTAAATCATCGTTACGATTTGAATGGAAAGGACTGTTCACCAGGAAGAACGTTATTGTGATGCTCCTGTTACTGGTGATTGCCCTCTATTTTTGCCAGGGAGGGATATACCGATACAAGCATATAGTGGATGCCGGGAAGGAATTCCAGGAAGTGGAAATATCGAAAGTTGAGTCCTATTTCAGTTACACGTATTACGGCGTTGCCGGGCTGCGCATCTTGTTTTTGCAGTGTCCCCTGTACATATTTTTTTATAATTCCGCCGGTATAACAGAATTAACCTCCCACATCGATTCGGGCGATGTCCTGGATATCGATAGTTCCATGGAGGGAAAGAATTTGTTTATCCATAACAAATTGGGATTCAGGTACACCGACTTCTCAGGAATTTTGATCTTGTTAGGGAGCCTGCTGTCCCTGCTGCTGGGTTACGAGTCCTTTAAACACCTGAAATTTCAAAAGTCTCTAAACTGCCTTGCCAACCCGTTTAGAACGTATTTACCTGTGATTCTTGCCAGGGCATTACTTTTACTGGTGTTCCTGGCCGTCACCCTGGTTTGCGCATTTTTTCTCATCATGTTAAACGGTATTTCCTTTACCCCTTTTTTGCACCACTATTTTAGTTATTTTGCGGTGTTAAACGGGGTAATCCTGTTCTTTTACGCCCTGGGCGCCGTAATGGGGGCGAGACGGTTAAAAAATTACGTCTTTTTGAAATGCGCCGGCCTGTGGTTTGTGTTTGCCATATTGATCCCGGTTATCATTAATTCCGTCATTGAAAAAAAGGCGGAGAAACTGGAATCCCAATACCGGGTCGAACTGGCGAAATTGAATCAATTAATGGGATTTGAAAAGCGTGCCCTTGATGAGGGAGGAAAACTGGATTTATCAAAAAAAAATTCTGACATAACAAAAAAAATTATTGAATCATATTGGTGTAAGGAATTTAAGCGAATCCAACAAATAGATAAGGCATATGAAAAGGCGATGCGCAAGATTTCCCAATTGTATCATAGATATTCGCTTTTTTTTCTTTCCACGTTTTATTTATCCTCTACCAGTGAGATCAGCAGTGCCGGTTATGAGAGCGCATTGGATTTTTACCGGTATTCCCGGAAGTTAAAACAGGAGTATGTTCGTTATTATCTCGACAAAAAGTTCTATACCAATGAGGAGAAGGTAGAGAACTTCATCAACTGCGATGAGAACGTGTACATGTCTTCCGGGAAATTATCGCCGTATTTTGGTTGGGGATTGGCCTGGACTTACCTGGTTACGCTGCTTTTGTTCGTATGGGGTTATTTTCGTTTCAAAAAAGCGCTTTACAGCCTGGAGCTGGAAAGAAAAAAAACAAGAAAACGTAAAAAAAGATCGAAACCGGGCAAGCCGGGAGCGGTCAAAGAGGTTCAACCGGTTCAACCGCCGGAAATACCAGAACTTAATCTTGCTGCCGGTCAATACCGGGTGTTGGAATCGATAAGAAGCAATCAATCGTTTCCAGCGGTGTTATATAACCTGTTTTCCGGTCGAATCAGCGAAGCCGTAAAAAGCCGGTACAACGGAAAAATCCGTTTTGAAGGCAAAGATATCACCACCTCTCCAATTGCGCTGCAATTAAACCAATCGTTTGTTTACCTGTGCCACCCGGATAACATCCCCGGAGAAATCATAACCGGTAATCTTGTCAAACTGTTCAATGACTTTCTCCAGGCCGCCATAAAGTCCGGGGCAAAGGAAGCAAAAACAGGAACCTTAATAGAAAAACTGCGTGAGAGTGACCTGTTGGACATCGACGAGATTCTTGAGGAGAAATTCGGAGATTTAGAGGATATCGAGAAATTTGAAATCATGGTGACGTTTGCGGAACTGTACAATGCGCGGATATACTTATTTGATCATATCTTGCATGACATGCCAGTGAAAGCATACTTACGTCTCAAACAGGTGATGGAGAAGTTAAGTGAAGGGGGTTCGCTGGTAGTCAACATCGTGGGAGACGTACTGGTAATCCCGTCCGGTGAGCCAAAAACCAGCGAATACAGCGAGCACAAGCGTTGGTCCAAAATCGTAGACGGTTACCAGGATATCAAAACAACGGGATGATTTACAGGAATGCGCATCCTAACCATTTGATAGTGAACCGGGTATGTATAGCCATAAGGCACACCTTCATCGAGATTTATCGGAAAAACTTTGGTGTTACGACACCTCCTTTACTTTCTTTATTGAATTGGCTCTTCATAACCACAAAAACTTTCTATCAATTCACCTCCACTACACACACATCCCCATGAAGTTAGGGATTTACCTGCTTTCTCCTTGCAACAACACTTTTTTCCTAATGAGCAACAGCTCCCAGTCAAACTATTGACCATCAGGAAACCAAAAACGATAATACTTACTAAGACTAAAACAGTCAAAAGTTTTAACTTCATTTTTTCCTCCTATTTGCTAAAATTAAAATTAGATCATGGGTTGCAAAAACAAAACTATCTTTTTCACAACAGATATGCTTTACCTGCATTTTAGTAAAGAAATCGAGTGGCTTTTTATATAGGAGATTACCATATGGAGAAAAAACAAATAGTTTTTGAATCTCACCCTTTTTTCTACCTGAAGGAACAGCATATATTCTATTTAGATAATCAACACAAAAGCTATTAAAATGACGAAACGTTACTTTTCTTTTTGGGTATCCCTTTTCTCCACTATCTTTATATTCCGCTTCCAATTCATCGCAATCCCGGCTTATTCTTTCGTCATATGCATTGAAATTAGAAACAACATGCCCAGACAGATCAATTTTTGTAAAAATTCCTTTGTATAAATCAAAGTGTAAGATATGGTTATCTATAATTTCCAGACGTGAAGGTATCCCAATTGCCAGTGTATTCTTTGAATAATTTTCAAGATCGTCTCTTTTTAACAATGTTTTTAAATGTGAACCATTGGCATCATATACCGCAATTATATTTTTAAAAGACGAACTGATAATTAAGTTTTTGTCTTTATCTATTATTATGGCTTCCGGTAATATCCCGAATCCTGGTATATCAAGTCTAATTGATTCAATTGGTTTTCCTTTAATATCAAATACTTCAATACGTTTTGGCATCGAGTTCAATACGTATATTTTTTCATCCCCTGAGATGAAAAAATCCCATCCGTATTCCAAATCCCCAGGCCCCTGGCCCGGCCTTCCTATTGTATAAAGGTAACTTCCCTTTTTGTCTATTACATACAGCTCATTTCTTTTGCTGTCCAGTATGAATATATTGTTTTTATGCAGTGAAATCTTCGATATATACTTAAGCGGTACCTTATCGAAATCAAAATTGATACGTTCAAAAGATACAAATTCTATCTGCTTCTCTTTCTTATCCTGCCATATGCCTTCTTTCTGATTAAGCTTGAAATTTTCCCCGTGAAGCTGTGGAGAAATCAATAACACAAAAATCAAGATGATTCTGGCGAATCTTTTCATCATTTTCCTCCTCTACTTTCAACATCATACCTGTCTGTAATACTTTTAATATAATAAAAATCAATATATGATGCATTGTACCTAAGTTTGCTTTCTTTGTCTATTATGATTATCTTATTGCATTCACCGCATGTATAATCAAAAAACGAGAGGAATTTTTCATCGACGTCATTCACAAAGCGGAATTTGATATTATATCTATCTACCAGACTTTTAAAATCTTTTGGTTCGCCTTTTGATATGTATATGAGATCAACTTTTTTCCCTTGATCAACCAGGTTTTTGAAAAAGAAATTGAATTCGGAAACAAGCTTTTGATGAGAGGTAATTTTTACGTTAAAAAACAACAGGACAGTAACTTTTCCTTTTTCCGGAATTTCAATCTTTTTATTGTTAATATCAACGGAATTTATCTCCTTAATCTTTGAACCAAACCCTATTTCATCGGAGTACAAGATCCCAACTAGAAGAATGATTGTTATAAAGAATGTCGTTAGCCTGATTTCCTTTTTTAGAAATTGCTTATCTCCCATTTAAAATTGGTCCTCCCTCTCGGTCTACTGCCAACATCATTATCAAACAAACATATCAGCCAATTCATCTTAGTCATGGGTTAATTATAAGTCATAATTAATTTAAATGTCAATAGTCATGGATCTTTATCCTTTTCAACGTCTGGCATCTAGCCTTCGCCCGAAAAAAAAAGAAAATGGCAAGAAAATACCACGTAACCCCGTGACTCGCAACCACGCAGTCCCGCAACCCGCTGTCTCGTAACAAAATTAATTTCTTTTCAGGCGAAAAATCCTGATTCTTTCAATTGACTTGTTCGGACAAATCTGATAAGATAACTTTGATGAACCTCAGAAACGAAACCGCAGCCCCCAGGGGTCCAGAATGGCCAGCGATACAGCCAGAGCTCAGCCACCTCACTTTCAACAAATTTCCTATCTCCAGGCACGATGATCGCTAGCAATCACTATCATTAAAAATTAACAAATCAAACATCGGAGGACAAACATGAAATATATGAAAGTATTCTTATTTATGTCAATTATTTTATTTCAGGTCATACATTTGGTAGGCGCAATCTGTTTGAATGACATTGCAGAAGTATACCCGGACGGCAAATCAAGCGAAATAGAGGCATATATAATAGATGGCGCTGAAAAATTTCTAAGTTCATATTCCGATTCCTTATTATTAATGAAAGAATATGAAATATCATCTAATAGCTCCTTCAACTCCACTATGGCATTACTTAGAACAGAATCCGCATTAAAAAAATTAGAAGAATCAAGGTCCAGTTATGCCAAGGCACTGGAAATGGCAGAAAATGTTCCTTATGTGAAGGCTTTTAAAGACAAGTTAGAATCCTTTAATTATGAGAAATACATTAACGATGAAGGTCTAAATACTGGTCTCGCAAATGAGGTAACCAAATTTCTAAATGTAGGAGATGTAAAAGGATTGTACATTAGAAATTTAGAGAGAATTGATAAAATTATTGAAATTCTCAGCAGAATAAAATCAAGTTTAAATGAAGGTCGGATCCCCATTGTAAACACTCTCTGGTATTTACTACAGAATTACTCTGAGACTGCTTTATTTGGAAATTATTCAACAATTTTAGCAAAAGTAGCTTTTAGTGAATAAGGAAAATGATTGAATGTATGGAATAGAATTTGATAGAGTCTTTAAGAATAAGTACAATTACGTATTCATTCTTTTCATAATATCTTTAACTCTATATTTTAATAGTTCTAATATCAGTGAATTTAAATACTTTTTAGATAACAAAAAAACATTTCTTTTATCAGAAAAGAATAAGGTAGAAAACTATAGCTCATATGATTTATATGGGGGTTTTGGGTTCCGGGTATTATATGAGCCATCAGCTCTAATTATTTTTTTCGGCAGCAGCAGCTCTATGCAATTAATGGAAAGTAACGTAGATACAAAAGAAATTATAAGAATCTACAATGTATACAAAGGTAGAAAGATATTTAAAAAAGGAGAATATAAGGATTTTGGTGGGACTATTTTTTTGTTTGGAAGCCTATATATGCTTTTTGCTGGCTTAGCATCTCTTAAAAGTGATTTCTTTAGTAGATATCTAAAAAATAGAATCACTATAATTGAATTGATTATAATAAGATTTTTTTTCTTAATTTTAATTTTTATTTCCATATACATTGTAAACTATCTTTATGCTCTTCTAAATGGCATACATTTTTCTCCCATTGAAACGAAAGCATTTTTTCTATACTGCCTGTATTCGCTGATATATTTTTCTTTCTTTTATTTAATCGGTATTGCCGTATTTTTACTCTTTAAATCAAAAAAGATTATTAAGTTATTAATAATTTGTTTCATTTTTCTTTTTGTACCACCTGAAACAAGTAAGGTACATGTGTCTAATATTTCTAAAATAATCCCAACTAATGAATCTTTAGACAAGGATAAAATAGAGACTCTAATGAAATTTGAAAAAGATACCCAAAAGAAAATTAATAAGTTGGCAGAAGAGAATAAAGATATTAAAGTAATAAGACGTGCATTAAAAGAGTGTGCTAAATCATACCTAAAAAATGGCTATATTTTAAATAAAAAGAGAGAAAGGGAATTTAACGATATAGTTTTAAAAATAATTGAACATAATGAGAAAGGTTCAGTAATATTTCCAACAATCTACCATAATTTTTTAACAAGTGAAATTTCTAGTATGGGATACTATGGACATAAAGAATTTGTTAAATATTTGATTAAAATTAGAGATGATTTTATGAAATTCTACTTTCACAAAAGATACGAATCGGGTGATAAAAAGATCGAGTCGTTTGTAAAAAGCGATGAGAATATCTTTAAAGCCCAGCCCTATATTCCAGAAAACTACTGGATAGGTGTCCTGTTTACAGCAGGTTATACAATCATCATATTCATTATCATCTACCTCATCTTACTTTATCGCAAGAAAAAACAACCGAAAGCTGAATTGCCGGATTTTCAGTTCCATAAAGGCAATACCTACTTTATCCTGAGAAAAAAAGAAAATGAAAGAGAGGCTTTATTTAATACCTATAAAGCCATGGGAAATACCGCATGCATCGACAGGTTTACCAGGGACGATATCGACGTGGGTATCAAACCTGCCAGCCAGTTCACCTATTTCTGTAAATTCCGGGGCAATGACATCAATTACGCCCTGGAAACCTTAAGAACCCTGGGAATCGGAAATATCTATACAATGAAGCGAAAAGAAATTACCGGGGAGATCATGAAAAAAATCTACGCGGCAGCCGTCCTGGACCAAAATGCTGAAATTATCGTATTAAACGATTTCATAAAAAACGAATCCAAAGATTTTGAAGAACAATTCCGCAAACTGCTCAAACATATGGAAAAACAGGAGAAAATTATCCTGTACCTGAGTTCAGAGTTCTATGAAGCCCGACTGCAACAGGAAGCCCAGAAAGATAAGATCCCTGATAAAAAAATAGTCAGGATAGACCTGGATACAGTCAGCCTGAGGTGAGAAAGTATGAAGTATGAAGTAGGAAGTAGGAAGTAAGTAGCAGGAAGGGAAGCCAGTATGGATAAGTCCTTTTTTATTCATCACTGCTTATTTCATGGTTAAATCTGTCCCATAATAGATGCCTGTCCTTTGCCTTGAAATTCTGTAATACCATTTCCCGGTAAAAAGGAAACGTACAAAAATAATGCAAAAATTCACATGCTTCCGGGTCCTGCAGTATAATTTCCACCATTTGCACCCGGTTCTTATTCATATGAATTATTTTTTCCTCATCACCCACAGGCGACTGCGAGTCTTCAGTTTCCAACCCTTGAACACCCATTATTTCACCAACTCCGGTTATGAAATCTCGTTCAATGTATTTAAACTTAACGTTAAATTCCAACACCCCATGATTCGGGGTACAAAATTCCCTTTTTTCAATATAATACCATTCATACTTTGTGAATGTATGTCCTGTTATGCGTTCGATCAGATCATCCGGCATCAGGTCTTTAAGCTCAAAACAACTTTCGCTTAAATCAACCACGGGTTTCCACTGGTTTTCCCTGTAAATGAGGTGAAAATCAAACCGGTAAGACGATTCATCAGGTACCTTTTGCGCCTTTTTCCCTTTAACCGCTTTCCTGGATTCCTGCAAATCACGGGAGCCGCGTCCATTCGCACTGTGCTTAAAACCAGGTTCACAAGGTTCATGGGAGTTTTCAAGGTATTGGTCAATATAATGCGCAAATTGAAGCTTACATGTTTCCCTGGCATGATAAAGAAACTCCCGGGTTTGGGGAATTTCCAAAAGCATTTTGTACTCATCCAATAATTCTTGTTCAACATGCAATCGATTCATCCCTCTTCTCCTTTTATTTTTTTTAGCCACGAAGTTACACGAAGGGGCACAACGTTTCTTTGTGTATCTTTGTGGCTTCTATTATGTTCTCTTTCATTTAACTTTTGACACCATCCTTTTCATACTACTGTTGTGACGCGATTTTTCCTGTTTTACTGAAATAGTCTTCAATAAAGTTTTTATATTTTTCCCTCTCCGCCAGGTAATGCATCATTAAGGTATGCTTCATGATGGGAACCTGGAGGACTTCTATTAAAGGACATGTTTCCTCCGGGATTCCGGGAAACAACTTTATTATGTCTTTTATATCTCCTTTTTTTGTCCCGGTATTATCCAGGGGCGCCTGAAACTCCCCGGTTAGCAAATAGTCGATGCTTAAATGGAACTTGTTCATTATGTCCAGGAGAGTATCCGGTTTTGGGAACCTTGTGCCATCTTCATATTTATAATATGAGTTCTTTTCAATGTCCAGCATCTCACTGGCTTCCTGTACATTGATACCCAGTTTTAACCGGGCTTGCTTAAGACGTTTACCAAATTCTCTGGTCACAGCAAATGCCTTGCTTGATTGTTTGATATCGGTTTTTTTATCCATTAAGTATAACTATATCACATGTTTGAATAAAATTCAAGGGTTATGCTCCCCAAATCCACGGCCCCGTCAAAGTCGCCCAAAATAAAATATTTTCGGGTGAACACAAGGTTCACCCCTACGTCCGCCCGGAAACCCTTTGTAGGGGCAAATCTTGTATTCGCCCAACCTCCGCTTTTGCCTCTATGGTGACAGGTACAGGTTGCAGGTGTAGGTTCCAGGTGAAGGTGGTGGAATGAAAGACATCCTCAGAAACAATACCACCTCTAATAGGCCCCCCGCACCGCGGAGCCCCCTGAACCGTGAAACATCCACAAAACTTTTCATACACAGTCAGCCATTGTACTTTGCTTCTTGATATCGTATCCCATTATGATCGTCGTAATTCGCTTCTTATTAATCTTTGTAATTTTCATCTTTACTTCTCTTCTCTCTTGCCAACTGCCTACTGCCCACTGCCAACTTTCTTCTTCCTTCGCGTCCCTTCGCGTTCTTCGCGGCTAAAATTTTGAACCCCAACTCTTTCCTGGCATTTTTAAGCCTTGAGCCAAATCCTTCAAAAAAATTATTCTTTTTGTATTTTTTTCTTGACATTTTGGATATTCTCCGTTATAATTGTTTGCATGAAAAACAGAAAAGGTTACTCGTTTTGTTGCGGCCCAACAAGGTTGACAGGCAAACATCTGTTTTTGTCAGCATATTTTGGTTTCCCGGCTCTTTTTTATTCATGTTGTATATTATACTTCAAAATGAATTTGATTTCAAGGGGAAGCCGCACAATAAAATATCGACATCCAGGAGGTTTTTATTTATTGCTCCAGGGGTATTTCATGGGTGGAATCAATGGAAATGCTGAATACACCAATGTTTTAGAAATCTGCACACCCTTTACGGTATCTAGCACAACTCCTGTGCTAGCTAGCAGA
>JABAOF010006281.1_pt2 | contig 13785 bp, 15 predicted proteins | sample 7062171 | NCBI WGS metagenome assembly JABAOF01 (sample SAMN14538628, study PRJNA623070) | marine sediment metagenome | biome: marine biome [ENVO:00000428]; feature: marine pelagic biome [ENVO:01000023]; material: deep marine sediment [ENVO:00002113] | place: India: Gulf of Khambhat ...
TTTCTCAAAACTTCCCAGATCGATGCCTCGTGCTCCAAAATTCCAGGTTCAGATTCACCGAGGCCTTTTGGTATTTCTTTCTCATTATCCAATTTACCACCCTCTTACCTTACCCATTCTGAGTTTATTAGACCCTCAATAATACTTCCTCCATCCTTGATTTGCGGTCTAATATCGAGATGAACTTTATAGTTTAAATATTTTTCAGCCTTATTTCGCATTTTTTATTCTGTTTTTAAGCCTGTAAACGCATCCAGATAAGCCTTCCACATCCTTTGTCTCCTTCTTACAATAACCTGCGAGTTTTGCTCTCATTTCCGTATTGAATTGAACATCATTGGCTTTCAAATTTTCCTTTAGCAACTTACAGAGATGTCCACCCTTACGATCCCAATCCGTGAGTATCACAACCTTCCCATATTTTCTTGCTATATCCTCACAGAAATTGAACAAAGACTGACCCCTGTTTATCGGGATTATCTCGCCTTCGAGGCCCAATTCTCGCAGTGCCCTAACATCTGACTCTCCTTCTACTATGATAGGCATTTCAATATTGATTTCCTTCAATTTTTTTAGCACCTCCTCGATCTTTTCTAACAGTTCTTTTTCCTGCAAATACACACCTCTCTTCAAATTACCCTTTGAGTCTCCTGGCCACCTCTTCCGCTTTTAATCCTAAAATCTTGATGTTTTTTCTGCGAGACTTTTTACCTCCCACAATTACGATACTCGAGGTAGGCAAAGATAGCAAAGATGAAAGCAATTGAATCAATTCCTTGTTCGCCTTTCCTTTTTCAGCCCTTGCTTTTAGCCTCACCTCTATGTTTCCCCTCCACTCGTCAATGCCCTCAATTCCTGTAGTTCTAGCTCCAGGTTTAACCTCGATATTTATCAAAATGCCATCATCCTGTTCTTTCATACATTTTAAGAGAAGTTCTGGGTTTAAATCCTTCATCGCTCATCCCAATCAAGCAGTGGGTTTTAAATGTTTTCCCACATTCGAGTCTTAGGCTTCTGTTTCCAAGGAGGATTATGATTTTTAGATTGAAATAAGATTAATGGATGGGAGGAGGGGGAAAGGAGGAGGGTTAATATAAAATTCCCTATAAGTTTAGACCAAAACTTAATATAGCTTTTTCAATAATTTATCAAAGATGCCCAAGTGCCCAATTTGTAGCGAAGAACTCAATGAGCATGACGATGATAATTGGATATGCAATGAATGTGATGAGATGGTACCAAAAGAGTTTGCAAAGGAATCTAAGATACCATGCTGCGATCCCTTAACCAAGTGTAAGTAGGTACACCATCAAATAAAAATAATTGGGTCTCTTATGCTGCTCCAACCTGAAAAAAACCTAAAGCAATTCTTCAACTTTTAACCTTGCAGCTTCTATAGCCTGGAACAGCTCAGAGGAATACTCCTTTTCCTTGAGCAAGCATACCAGCAATGCTTTAAGACCTGCACCAGCAAAGATAAGATTTCCCTCATTGGTTTCGATGATAATCTTTGTGGGTCTGCCCATCTCGCTTTTTTCGGTTATGTTCTTCGCTGCTCCAATAATTGTGGCGCTCATCATGCCAAAAACCTCTTTTTTCATTATATGCGGAGGAAAGTTCGAGGCCAACAGAATTCCATCCCTTCTTATAATCGCTGCCGCATCAATAATTCCTGAGGTTTTCAACTCCTTAACGATGTCTTTCAACTCGCTCCTTGTAGATATCATCTTTCCACCCCTTAATTGGGCACTAACCGCCACCCTGATATGGGATTATCGATTATTATTTTTTTGTAGTAATACATGGCTTTAAGGCAATTTCCTCGTATTCTGAGTGTATAAGAATGTACTTCCCATATAATGTTGCCGATGATAATCGAAAATTAAATACTAAATATAGGATATTACCTAACGAGAACATGGAATTGCCTGGTGCTCTATACATCGAATGCCCCAACTGCGGAGAGGAGACACTTCACAGAATTATCAAAGGTAGTATCGGAGAAAAGAAAGGGATAGTGGTGGATGCTCTCGTAAAATGCTCAAAATGCGGTCTTAGGCACCCTAGTGTGATAAGAGGTGAGAGATTTACCACCATCCCAGTGATAGTAAGTGAGTTGAGTAGCTCACAAAAAAACGAGATCGAACTATCAGAGCAGGAAACTATACATTTGGGAGGCGAATATCAACTGGATAGAGGGTTGGTAAAAATTACAGCGATCGACACAAAAAAAGGTAGGGTCAAGAGCTCTTTAGCAAAGGATGTCACCACGCTATGGGCAAAGAAATTCGATAGACTTAAATTGAATGTATCCATAAACAAAGGAAGTAGAACTCTAACCAGGACTATTTGGGCGGTGCCTGATGAGGAATTCTTCATCGGGGATGTTATGAGAATAAAAGGTCTGAGCTTTACAATTCACCGCATCAAAACCCATAACAAAAGCCTGAAAATAGGTAGTGCTGTGGCAAGGGATATCGTTAGGTTATACGGAAAGATCGTGAGATAGGTGATGCATCTGGATTTCGAATTGGAGAGAAATAAGCTCGTAGAAAGTCTGTTGCGAAGAGGCTATATATCAAAGCCTGAAGTTATCAAGGCTATGATGAAGGTCCCCAGACATATTTTTGTGCCGAAGGATATCGAACCTTATGCATATCACGATTGTCCCCAGCAGATTGGTGAAGGCCAAACAATTTCTGCGCCACATATGGTTGGCATCATGGTGGAGAGACTGGATCTTCAACCTGGTCAAAAGGTACTCGAAGTGGGCGGTGGGAGTGGTTATCATGCTGCTGTGGTGGCTGAGATCGTTGGAAAAGAAGGACATGTTTATTCTATAGAATATGTCGAAGCATTGGCAAAAAGGGGAAGAGAGAATATAAAAAAGGCGGGATTAGGAGACATCGTCACGATAATTCATGGGGATGGCTCAGAGGGTTTGAAGGAGCATGCACCTTATGATAGGATTTTTGTGACCTGCGCTTCGCCAGATGTACCTCCTCCTCTTTTAGAGCAGCTCAAGGATAGAGGCAAACTTCTTATTCCTGCGGGAGGAAGGCGTTATCAAACCTTAATATACTATGAAAAGAAGGGAAAAAAGATCATAAGAAAGGATTATGGAGGATGTGTATTCGTGCCTTTGAGGGGGAAGTACGGCTTTAAGTTGTTTTGAGTGTGAACCTTATATGTTTTTTTCTTGACTGCAAAAATTTAATATCCACCCATCCCCTTTCATAGCTTTGGGAGGTAAATCATGATAAAAATCGCTCCTTCAATATTATCGGCTGATTTCGGAAATCTGGCAAGTGCTGTTAAAGAGGCTGAGCAAGGCGGTGCAGATCTCATCCATATCGATGTTATGGACGGTCATTTTGTACCTAACATCACCATAGGCTCCTGCGTGATTGCGGGTATTCGAGGTATAACAGAATTGCCTTTTGATGTGCACCTCATGATATGCGAACCTGAAAAGCACATTCCTGACTTTGTAAAGGCCGGGAGCAATATAATCACAGTCTCTGCTGAAGCGACCAACCATCTCCATAGAGCGATTCAGGGAATAAAGGAGCATGGTGTTAAGGCTGGCGTTGCATTGAATCCATCCACATCCATTAACTCAGTGGAGAATATTATGGATGATATCGATATGATCGTGATAATGACGGTAAATCCAGGCTTTGGAGGACAGAAGTTCATCGAATCCATGCTACCCAAAATCAAGTATACAAGGGAGCTCATCGAAAAGAAGGGCATGGACATCGATTTGGAGGTGGATGGCGGTATAAATCCGAAAAATGCGAAGCTTGCAGTTGATGCTGGAGCAAATATTTTAGTGGCTGGCAATGCCGTATTCAGGGGAGAGGGCAGCGTTTCGGAGAACATAGCCAGGTTGAAAGGTTCTTTTTAACATCAAATGAACTCATCGAATTTGTAGTCCTCCCATTTTTCCTCTTCCATAACTATCCTAAGTTCTTGAGGAGTAAGAATCGGAACATGATACATCAGATAATCATCGATGGCGATTCTGGGACATGCAGTTGACACGTAAGCATCAATTTTAAAAGTTTTTAGGTTCAAAGGAGCGAATTCACTCATTACGAGGATGTAGGCCTTCATACCCTGTTTCTCCACCAAATCATTAAGATTAAAAGCAAGTTTCATCCGGATTTGCCCAGGCTTTGTGCCGACGAGGATTCCAAAGCTTTTTGCCTCCTTTGCCTTGGCGATCGCTCCATGTCTTTGCCTCATCAATCTGTCTTTTAATTCTTCGGTTTCCCTTACCTCATTCAGATAGGGGTCTGCAATGATTACAGGTTTCTTTGTGACTATTGCCACTCCTACAGCGTGAAAATTTCCGCTTCCTATGTAAAGATAGCACTCTACTGCATCGGAGATCGATGTGGCAGAGGATAGGTTGCATCCCAATACCTGGCCATCATGAGCTATTCTTCCTGAGCCTCTTCCCACCACAACTTTGAATCCTTTCTCCTCAAGAAAATTCTTGACCTCTTCCAGTTTATGGATATGCTGAGCTGTTGTTATTAAACCTACCTTACTTTTCAAATGCTCAACTGCCTTCTTTACAACAGGTATGACATCCAGTTTAGAATGGGCTTCTATGAACATCGTTGGCACAGGAGATTGAAGATTTGACATTTTTGCATGGCCGAATTGAACGAGAAGATCTATTCCTAAATTGTCCAATGGGAGAGGTAAGTCGCATGCACCATAACAGGGATCTGCAGAAATGATAACATTCGCGTTTGTTCGCTCTTCCACCAAGTCCTTTACCTCAGTGGCCAATTTCTTCAAACCTTCAGAGAACTGAAGCAAGACGGTTCTGTATTCTTTTTCTTTTATGGTTTTGCAAACTTCCTTAAGCTCCAAATCGTAACCGTGTTCTTCATCATCCATTATTTTTGCCATACCTACCATATCCAAATACCGATTAAACCTTTAAAACCACGGTCTTTGCCACCAAATCACCGATCCTCTGCTTTTTCGGATAAAGACCCATGATCAACAAACTGATCAAATAAAAGAAAAGCGCCATGTCCAGAAAACGAACGACATTTCTTGTGAAAGCATCCATGTAACCGCTTTTCGTTTGCTCGTCCGTGGTAACGGTTATACCTACAAGTCTCTTTCCAGGGCTTTGCCCCTTCCAACCCTCAAAAATTGTGAAGTATATAACCTGAGCGACCCATAGCCACATGATGAGGGCAAGGAACCAGATAAAATTTTGTTCAGATAGGATATCGTATAAATTATAGATACCTAGGACACCACCAAGATAAAAAATTGATATCACTATGCCAACGATTATTGCCATATCAATTAAAAAAGCCACTATCCTCTGTGTATTTGTTGCGTACAGTTTCGTCTCAACCTTTTCCAAGTTTTTGAGAATATATCTGGCAGTTATTATGGCTCGGAATGCATCATTTTGAGTTTTGTACCCGGATTTTGAGATGTTAACGAGCATCCAATAATCGTTTCTTATGTATGGATGCACTTGAAGCATGTCCAGGGTAACGTAAGGGCTTTGTTTAACACGGAACTTCAATCCCACATCCCGTATCTTCATTTCAACGGTCCTAACTGCGCTCTCCAATGCCCCATCAAAATTGCCCTCCTCATACATTTTCTCTGCCATGGATAGAGTTCGGTTTAGATCATTTTCAAAGGCCTTTGAAGTCGTAATTTCTTCAGTGGAATGGCGTAAAGAGCGAGATGCTAGAAAGAATAAAGGTGCTATTGCCATCAATCCTCCAAGAAAGACAAGGTCAAGGCCACCTGCTCCTCCAATAGAACCTGCAGCAATTGGCAGGCCCATCTCTTCTCTAATTTCTTCAAGACCTACAATGACCTGGGGTATGCGAACTATATCTGCACCTATTAGCACCCCAAAGGTTGCGGTTGCGTAGGCAAAAGGAATTCCTGATGTGATTCTTTGCCTATATACCAACAGAGCCAGGGCAATGGCTGTGAAGGATGGAAAAAGATAGAAAGGAAACTCTGAGACGATACCCAATTGAGGCCTGAATTCAGATGACATGTATGTAATAACACCGATGATAGCCACAGCACCAATGAATGCTGGTAAGTTCAATTTCTGTTTCTTTATGAGGTATATTGAAAGAGCCAAAGGTATAATAGCACCGCCTAAATCTATGGCTAAAAGAGAGCCCTGGTAAATAAATAATGGCACGGTATACAGACCGGACAGGCTTAAAACTGTCCCCACAAGACCTCCAACTAGAAGCAATCCCACCTCTCTCCTCCCAAATCCGCATTTTTGAAGGAATCCAGTATAGTCCATGTGGCCTATGTATATCTCAACATAGAGCAAAATTGGGAGGGCTATGATTGCAACGCCTTCGATTACATAAATCCATTGTTCTGGTTCCATATAAGGACCTAATAGGCGATAATAATAGATATCATTTGCCCTAGGTCACGGAAAAGTTTTATTAAAATATTTCATGCAATATTATTTTTTATCACTCGGTTTTTTCATTCCTGCTCCATACATCGTTGGATATCTCATTGTAAATTGTGTATTCGTCATCTTCTTTTTCCCTGTCCTTGAGATTTGCTAGTCTAAGAATCTCGTTTTTTTTCAGCACCCAATAATGTATGCGCCAGATCTTGCCCTTCTTGATGGTTATCTGATCCTGGAATGTGGTGAGTATCCCNNCTCGTCCTTTGCCATCCCCTTCTTACCCAAAGTGTTCAAGAGGGCATTTTCAACATCCCCAACAGTTATAACAACCATTTAAACATCCCTTTTTACCATAAGCCAACAGATTGCACTTCCTCAAATATCTATACTACCTCATTCACCTAATTGAATATGTATTAATGTATCTTTCGATTGGGATATCATAATTGAATTTTAGTTCAATTTTGGGTTTAATGGTATCTAATTGCTAAAAAAAATTCACCCGTACGCAAAACCATCGTACTCCTTCCCTTTTTTCTTTCCACCGCTTCTTTTCAATGGTTTGCGTTGCGTTACTTTCCTTCCGATGAAATGGAAATCCCTTCTAACGAGTCTGATATAGATCTTGTCTGGAAGAGGCTCAAGAGCTATTATCCCCCTGGTTTGAAGGCGCTTAAGACCTCTTTCCAACATTTTCTCCGAGAGAGAAAGCTCATCCCTGAGCTCCTCTATAGTAATTGGATAAACCTCCAAAAGAACCTCGATTATTCTCGCTTCCAGGCTACCTCTTTCTATTTCTATCATCGTAGCCTAATCTAATTGTAGGTTTAATAATCTATCTGGGTTTAGGGAAAACAAGGATCTTTATAATATAACCTGGCCTTATCTTGGCTCCACCTTTTCAGATGCCAGCTTGCGTAATTTTCTGACCTTCTCTCTTACTCCAAGGCTCACATAACTGGGGAAATGCTTCAAAAGTACCATATCGCCTACAGCATCTATCCAACGAAAGGGGATGAGCACGCTTCTTGATTCTTCAACGAGCAGGGGATTCGTGTTTCTAACGTATATGCCATGAATATTTCTGGAATCCACATCTACGACGATATTGTCCACATTACCCAGATATAGGGCATCGTTCGTGTAAACCTCTAACCCTATGATCTCTAAAAGTTCTGTCATCATGAATATCAGCCTTTGGGTATGGTTTTCGTATTATATCAAAATTACGCAGGTTAGATTACCTGTAATTAATCAAAGAATTAATAACAACGTACAACATTTCCGTATCAGGATTTCAGAGGGGATTAATGTATGGATGTAATGAAGAACTCTGTTGGAAGGGAAATTCCCAAAAACATCGATGGTAGAGAACTCAAACCCTATCAAGGGGCTTTCGCCACACCTCCAAAGCCCTGGAAGGCTCCAATGAAGGCTGGATTCATAAAACCAGGAGAAAGCAAAATACTTGGCTCTTTGGAGGAGGCCATAGAAAAAACTGGTTTGAAGGATGGGATGACCGTCTCTTTTCATCATCATCTAAGAAACGGAGATGGTGTTGTAAATATGGTGATGGACGCCATTGCCCGAAAAGGAATAAAGAACATCAGAATATTTCCCACAGCCCTGTTTCCAGTTCATGAGCATCTAATTCCACATATAGAAAGCGGTGTTATAACAAGTATAGAAGGCAGCATGAACGGACCTGTCGGAGCAGCAGCATCCTACGGTATCCTTCCCAAGTGTGCAGTGCTTAGATCACATGGTGGAAGAATAAGGGCCATACATTCTGGAGACGTTAGGATCAATGTGACCTTTTTAGGGGCTTCAACAGCAGATCCCTACGGTAACTGTAACGGCATCTTCGGAAAGAACTTCTTTGGGCCTATGGGTCTTGGAAGGGCGGATGCGATATTTGCAGAACATACCGTGATTATAACCGATAACCTCGTGGATTACCCAGCCTATCCAATCAGCATATCTCAGAAGTATGTGGATTACGTGGTTGAGGTTGAAAGCATAGGTGACCATGCCGGCATAGTTTCTGGAACCACTGAGGTGACAAAAGACCCAAAACAATTGGCATTGGCCGAGCAAATAGTGCAGCTCATCGAGCATTCTGGTTTGCTAAAGGAAGGAATGTCATTTCAGGCTGGGGCAGGTGGAGTTTCTCTCGCTTCAATGAAATTCCTCCATGATTATATGAAGGAAAAAGGCATAAAGGGAAACTTCGCCATTGGAGGAACTACAAAATATCTTGTGGATATGCTAAGGGATGGAACCATCAGAGTTCTATTAACTGGCCAGTCCTTTGATTTAGAATCTATTGAATCCATAGCCAAGGATTATGGCCATCAGGAAATAACCACAGATTTCTATGCAAACATTCACAACAAAGGATGTGCAGTTAATTGGCTGGATGTTGTGATTTTGGGGGCAACAGAAGTTGATGTCAACTTCAATGTGAATGTGAATACGCATTCGGATGGAAAACTTCTTCATGGTATCGGTGGTCATCAGGATACCGCAGCTGGAGCGAAATTGACAATTATCGTGGTGCCGTTGTACAGAAAAAAAATACCCATTGTCCGAGAGAGTGTGACAACGATCACCACACCAGGGGAAACAGTGGGTGCAATCGTGACCAATGAAGGTATAGCGATCAATCCGAAAAACCAAGCCCTTGTAGAAAATCTCAAAAAAAGTGATCTACCTATTGTTCCTATAGAGGAATTGCAAAAACGAGCGTATGATATTACTGGAGGACCTCCAGAAATTGAAACCACGGACAGGATCATCGCCCTAATCGAGTACCGGGATGGTACCATCGTAGATGTTGTCAAGGGATTGAAAAAAGAATCTTGAGGTGTTGATAATATGGAAACCATAAAATGGAAAACCGGGATAACGAAGGTCGAGCCAAACAAAATCGTTACCAAAGGTTATCGTCAGGATGAACTCATTGGAAATGTCCCATTCTCCCATGTGGTATTTCTACTAATCAAAGGTGTACTACCAAATGAAAAAGAAGGGAAAATGTTGGATGCCATTCTCACGGCCTGCATCGATCACGGTGTCACACCTCCTTCCTCTCAGGCTGCAAGGGTTGTTGCTTCTGGTGGAGTTCCGATGCCCACTGCAATAGCAGCCGGTCTAATGTCTATCGGGGATTTTCACGGTGGCGCAATTGAGAAAGGCGCCCTTTTTCTAAAGGATGGAGTAAAAAGAATGAAGAAGGAGGGAAAAAATATCGAAGAGATGGCAGCAATACTTGTTAAAGAATCAAAAGAGAAAAAGCAACGTATTCTTGGTTTCGGTCATAGGATCCATACTGACGATCCACGCACAAAAAAATTATTGAGTTTAGCGGATGAGCTTGGCATAGCGAAGGATCATGTGGCCTTATCTAAGGCCATAGCAGTAGAATTGGAAAAGAGCCTAGGTAAGAAACTACCAATCAATGTGGATGGTTGTGTCGCCGCACTAATATCCGATATGGGCTTTGACTGGAGGCTGGGAAAGGCTTTTTTTGTTATCGGAAGATGTGCAGGTTTAACTGCCCAGGTCTATGAGGAAATATCCAGAGAAAAGCCAATGCGGAGAATGTGGAGCGCGGATGTTGAGTATGATGGGCCTGAGGAGAAAAAAGTAGATTAGGATAATTTAATTGCTCACAACCTGCTGTCATATTGTACCTATAAATTACTTCTTCAAATTATTTGTTTATCATTGTTTATCTTATATTATTATATAATGAAATATATTATAGGGATAGGGTTGAGGTGAGTACTTAATGGATATGAAACATAAAAATAAGCAACCTAACAGATTAATCCACGAAAAAAGCCCTTACTTAATACAGCATGCCCACAATCCAGTTGACTGGTATGCATGGAGTGAGGAGGCTTTTGAAAGGGCAAAGAATGAAGATAAACCAATTTTTCTTTCAATTGGTTACTCAACCTGCCACTGGTGCCATGTGATGGAGAAAGAATCCTTTGAGGATGAAAAAGTTGCAAATCTTCTAAACGAAAATTTTGTTTGTATCAAGGTGGACAGAGAGGAAAGGCCAGATATAGATAATTTATACATGACAGTGTGTCAAATGATGACAGGAAGAGGCGGTTGGCCACTAACGATTATCATGACACCAGACAAAAAACCCTTCTTTGCAGGGACATACATCCCAAAAAAGAGTCGGTTTGGATTGACTGGAATGCTTGAATTGGTTCCGAGAGTAAGAGAAGTATGGATGAACAATAGGGATGAGGTTCTAAACTCTGCAGAGCATTTTACAAGCAACCTAATAGGATATTCGAAGGATTCTGAGAGAGAAGAAATTGATGATTCCGTTCTTAAGATTGGATATGAAGAGTTTCTTCTAAGATATGACGAAACTTACGGTGGATTTGGGGGAGCACCGAAGTTTCCCACACCCCATAATCTTCTTTTTCTTCTCAGGTATTGGAAGAGGACTGGCAAGAATAAGGCACTTCATATGATTGAAAAAACGCTGGGTGAGATGAGTATGGGCGGTATTTGGGACCATGTGGGGTTTGGGTTTCATAGATATTCTACTGACCGTTTCTGGCTTGTTCCACATTTTGAAAAAATGCTCTACGATCAGGCAATGATGGCCATGGCCTATACGGAGGCTTATCAAGCAACAGGGAAATTTGAGTATAAAGAAACAGTAGATAGAATTTTTGAGTATGTTCTTAGGGATATGACATCTCCAGAAGGAGGATTTTACTCTGCTGAGGATGCGGATAGTGAAGGAGAAGAGGGTAAGTTCTATCTTTGGTCTGAAAAAGAGATAAAAGAGGCCTTAAATGAAGAGGCAGAATTGATCACCAAGGTCTACAATACCTCAAAAGAAGGTAATTATGGGGATGAAATACATGGTAAAAGCACAGGTAAGAATATCCTCCATCAAAAAAAGTCTCTTTCTAAATATGTCAAAGATTTTAACCTTACAAATCAAGGATTTTTTGAACGCATGGAAGGAGCAAGAAAAAAACTGATCGAGATCAGAGAAAAGAGGGTTCATCCAAGTAAGGACGATAAAATACTGACTGACTGGAATGGTTTGATGATAGCTGCAATGGCGAAGGGTGCACGAGCTTTTAAAAATGATTTATATGTAGATGCTGCAAAAAAGAGTGCAGATTTTATTATTAAAAATATGACAGCCGAAAAAAAGCGTTTATATCACAGGTATAGAGATGGGGAAACCATAATATCTGGTTTCTTAGAAGATTACGCTTTCTTTGTTTGGGGTCTACTCGAGCTGTACGAAGCAACTTTTGAAGTGAAATATTTAAATTATGCCTTAGAATTTAATCGATATATGATTGAACATTTCTGGGACGCTGAGAATGGAGGTTTATACTCAACTTCAGATGATGGCGAAAGCCTATTGGTCCGGCAAAAAGTCGGCTATGATGGTGCAATTCCATCTGGCAACTCTGTGGCCATGTTGAACTTGCTAAAATTGGCAAGAATCACAGCAAATTCTGATTTAGAGAGAAAAGCTTCGGAGGTAATAAAGACATTTTCAAAAAGTCTAAAAAATTCACCTTCATCACATACTCAATTCTTGGTTGCATTGGATTTTGCGTTTGGGCCTTCTTTCGAGGTGGTCATCGCTGGTGATATCGATTCGAATGATGCAAAAGAAATGTTGGATGTATTAAGAAAAAGTTATGTTCCAAACAAGGTTGTAATAAATAGACCTATTGAGGAAGAGCCAGAAATTCTTTCAATCTCACCATTTATTAAAAATATGAAGGCGATAGAAGGAAAAGCCACAGCATATGTATGTCATGACTATAGTTGTGAACTTCCTACAATTGATATAGGGAAGATGCTTGAATTACTCGATTTAAAAAAGATGAAATGACTGGATACTTTAAATTTCCCTCCCCCTTTTTAAATTTGGCACCCGAAACTTTACCATAAAACCTCGATTTACTGCTCAAGAAAGAACTCAGCGTAGTTCAATCCTCGCTTTGCGATCATGGAGGTTGGCTTCAGTTCTAAGGCCCTTTCAAGGTAATTTTTTGCGCCAGTGTAATCACCGAGGCTCTCCATTGCAGTGCCCCTTCTCGCTAATGCATCAGGATTAGAAGGATCGAGCTCTATGGTTTTATCGAAGCATTCTATTGCCCTCTCAATCTCGCCTAGATTAAGATGTGCAACGCCATACTTAAACCACAACTTGGGATCCTCACTATTAGAACCCATTTTTCTTTCGATTTTAACGATTTCATCCCGCGCTTTTTCTATGCTCTTCAGCGCCTTATTATGGGCAGGAAGTGCGAGTTCATGAACTGGAACCAATTCCAATGCTGCTGCATAGTACTCAACAGCTTTCACCTTGTTTCCATAGAAGTCCTGAACCCTCCCTTTGAATTCCAGCTCGTTCGCCTCTGAAAGTTTTATTTGATATCCGTAATGCTTGGATTTCTCTTCCTCTCCAAGTTCATCGGCTATGGAGATCAGCCTCTCGTATACATCCTTCGAATCGATGGGTCTCCAGAAATATTCTTCGATCTCCTCTACCTTTTTATGAATCTGACCCAGCTTCTCCTTTGCCTCATCTTGGTTCGCTGGATTAACGGTATCCATAGCCGTGAATAGGGCCTCGATGTTACTCTTCATACTATCTGACACATCCAATTCCATGAGCTGCTCTATCTCGTTCATGGATAACGGAAAGGTGTTACAAGGATTAAAAGTTAGCTGTTTATTTTTGGTAGACATTTTTCAATATATCGATCCTGTCCTTCTAGTAATATTGATGGAGGAGGGGGACGGTGGGTGGGTTATTTTGTTATAACGGTTAATAGACACGACCATATCCAATGTCCACCAAACATTTAATACCAATCATGGCATTAGCTCCTCGTAATCTATTGGACAGGGGGAAGCTGCATGGCAGATGAGTTTAGAAACATTAAATTTGAAAAGGATGAGCATGTCGCAAGGATCACCCTGAACAGATCGCCTTTGAATGTCCTCAATATCGAGATGATGGAAGAAATCAACGTGGCTTTGGAAGCCTTGAAGTGGGATACTAAGCTAAAGGTCTTGATTTTTCAGGCGAAAGGCAAAGCCTTCTCCGCAGGTGTGGATGTGGAGGAACATGCAGGTGATAAGGCTGAAGAGATGATCCATGTTTTCCACCAGATTTTTTTCAATTTGACGAGGATCAAAGCACCCACGATAGCCCTTGTAAAAGGTTCAGCACTGGGTGGAGGATGTGAACTGGCGGTTTTCTGCGATATTGTATTGGCTTCAGATAAGTCCAAGTTCGGTCAGCCAGAGATAAAGGT
>JABAOF010031581.1_pt5 | contig 13785 bp, 13 predicted proteins | sample 7062171 | NCBI WGS metagenome assembly JABAOF01 (sample SAMN14538628, study PRJNA623070) | marine sediment metagenome | biome: marine biome [ENVO:00000428]; feature: marine pelagic biome [ENVO:01000023]; material: deep marine sediment [ENVO:00002113] | place: India: Gulf of Khambhat ...
TCTTTGATCATGGAGCCGTCCAGCCACTTTAGGTATTCAGCGACATGTTGCTCACTGTTACTCATCGGTTGGTGTTCTCCGATTTTGGGAGACCGGCTCCCTGCTGGTCGAAGCCCTCGGGCTGTATCCCCCTTGTGCCCGGGGGACCCGCAGAGAGCCGGTTCACGATAGGCGATTTGATTTCCTTGGGCAGTGCATTTAATCCGCTACCATCAGAGTTTATCGCGGTTGCTAATTTTTGTTTGCAGGAGTTCAGCGAAGCTCAATTCCTGAATGGAGAAAAAAATGCTCCGCGCCAATAACCTCGGTTGAGCGTGGATTGTCGACAGGTTGTTTGTCGAAATCTGCTGGCTTTGCAGCCTGGATGACCATCAGACCTGCCAACGTTATGGTTGAGAGTGCCATGATTAGGTTTCGGCTGATGACGCNNCGTTCCACCAGTGTGGGAGCGATCGTTTATCCAGCGTGTTTTCTGAGAAAAAGAGGCCGAATCAGGTGAAAAAACGATTCAGAATGTGACCAAAAATCGATTAGGTGCGGCCAAATGCCCGGTGAGAGTGTTTATTGAATGTGGGAAAGTTGTAGATCTNNGATCTTTCTGATGCTATACTCATGAATAACTGTATCGAATGCGTAAACGCGATCCTTTTCATTGAGCACCATATACAGATCAACGGTTGAAAAGAGGATGTTAGAGATCCGCTTACTCGGGGAATTCGATGTACGTTTGGATGGGCAGCCCGTCGAGATTCCCTCACGTCCAGCACAATCGCTTCTAGCTTACCTCGCTCTCAACCCAGAAACGAAGCATCGTAGAGAAAAGTTGGCAGGATTGCTGTGGCCAGATTCGGAGGAAACCAATGCGCGCAGCAATCTACGCCACGCGTTATGGCGATTACGAAAGGCGATTGGTGATGAGTATTTTGATGCCGACAAAGTAACCATCGCTTTCAAAAGCATCGTGGATTGTGAGCTTGATGTCTATTGTCTAGAAGGTGAGCGGATAGAAACGGAGACATTTGATGCATTAATCAAAGCTGCCTCGATATATGGTGGTGATCTTCTGCCAGGTTTCTACGAGAGTTGGGTCGTCCTCGAAAGAGAGCGGTTACGATCCGCTTTCGAGCATGTGGTTCAAAGGTTGCTGGATCTGTTAATTGAGAAAGGATCTTGGCTCGAGGTCCTGGAATGGGGAGAACGATGGATCGCACTGGGACATGTGCCTGAACCTGCATTCCGTGCCTTGATGACTGCATACAGCGCCCTGGGAGATTCCTCGGGTTTGGCCGCGGTGTACCAGCGCTGTTGGGATGCCTTAAGAGAGGAGTTAGGTGTAGAGCCCTCAGAACAAACGCGTTCGACATATGAATGGCTTACCAAAGGGGGAGATCCTAAAGCGGCTAGACAAACTTTCCTAGAGCGTGAGGATTCCTCAGCGACCGCGACGAAGATGCTGTTCAAGCAATGGCGAGAGAGAGGTGTGGAAATTCTCGAGCTAGCCAGTCTAGCGATGGTCCATGCGGCGAGAACAGATGAGTCCTATGAGCCAGAGGATGCTTCATTGCTTATTCGAAGTGCATTACATCACGAGGTGGATGTAAAACCTTGGATTAAGAGGACAAGCTCACCACAGGTGGCAGTTGCAGCATTAAATGCTGTGCTTGAAGGTTATCCAAAACCTGCCACGAGAATGAGGATCGTGGAGGAATTGGCTGACCTGAAGGTTCAAGAGGCTGAGGAGGCTTTACTCCAAGTCGTCGATGGTGAAGATTCCTCCGCAATTCGGTCCGAAGCTGCGGTAGCTGTCGCTCGAAGAGGACAGCGGAGGAAAGTATTGGAATTACTCTTGAAAGATCTAAATACACACGGAGAGGATACGGCGTTGGCTGCACTCGCCGCGGTAGCGGATGAGATTGGGCTTCCTGAGGATATGGGTCCATACCCTAAGCTTCCCGTCTTCATTGGTTTTGCTAAACGCCGTTGGCAGTTTCATCGGGATTCCATCCGCAGGCAGGTGATACATGGATCCCGAGGAGCAGCTCTATGTGCGGCCTTGATTGGCACGACAGCCCCTTTCTTCACCGCAATTACTTCACCAGAGTCGTTCCGCTTGGGTGTGGAAATAGTTCCAATTCCTCCCTGGATACTCTTGGGTGCGTTTACATTGCTGATCATAGGAGGCGTACAAGGGGCAGCATCGAGCTTGGCTATGGGATTAGCGGATGTGATGTGGGATGATTGGCGAAGGAGAAGACGGCGGATTTTACTTGGGATTTTCGCCGGATTTGTTTTTTCTGGCTATCTTATTCTTTTTACGTTGTTAGGACTTTATGACCTACCCACAACCCCTGGGGTTTTTATCCCGGTTTACCTTGTTTATGGTGTTGTGCTCGGAGCAATGTTCTCTTTTATGATCCCTCGGCTGGGCGACCATGTATCGCTTCGAGTACAACTTAAGCGTTTCTTTGTGGTAACAACGGTGATTGGATTTGCTACCATCTTCCAAATGTATTTTTGCTACCGAGAATTGGATATTCCATATCTGATTTTTCGTGCTCTATTTCCTATAATGATTGCATTAGGCTTGGGATTATCACTTCGAGAATACAAGGTCAATAGATGATGCCATCGTGGTGATAAACTAAGAAAAATTCAGTCATCTATATTGTATGTATCAAATGGGGAGGGATACAAACATGAAGGAGAGAGAACTACGTACGCTGAACAAAGCAGAAAAACTCATCGCCTTGCTTAAAGATGACAAAGAACTTAGGGAAAAACTAAAGAGTGACAGACCGGAAATTAGACGAGAGGTTCTAGATAAGATTGATATGGAAGAGGATGAAATGGAAAGATTTCTAGCAGCTCTCGAAGCCATATCCGCTCAAACAGCTGGCGCCGTGTTTTGGGGCTAATAAACGACATTGTCACTCATCGATCCTAATATTCGAAGAAGATAAAATCAATCTTCATCCATCCCTAGATCCATTAGGTGAAATCTTTTGGTATTTCTAGAGCTGCCGGAAGGTAGCAGAGCAGATCGTCTCCTTACGATTCATAAAAAACGATTGATCGAGCTTTTCCTTCAATTTCCACCACCACTGAGGGATCTTNNCTTGCTCAATCCAACAGGGTCTTCAGGGATTTCGAACCCAAGACATCAGATGGCGAATTAAGCGCATCCCAAGATCCCTCTGCCTCGCCTTGGCTTTTCTGGGACACGTTCTGTGGCCTGGAAGATGATAAGTTTCTAAAGCTTGCAGAGGCTGGAGCAGTGTTCTATCTCTCCTCGATGGTTTTAGATCATCTTGTTGATGGCCATTTTGAAGAATCCGGAGCGATGGCTCTGCTGTATAAGGCACTTCATGACCATGCTGTATCAATCCTTCATGACAATTTTCCTCGGACATCAGAGTTTTGGGCGCACTTCGAACGTTTGAACGCCGAACATCTAAAAGGGTTAGCAGCTGAAGTTGAAGCACGAGCACAGCCGAAACAATTCACTCGAGAGAACATGATCCTAATGGCACAGGGGAAGGTTTGCCCTGGGATTGTGACAATTGCAGCGATGGCGGAGGCTTCAGATCAGCAGGATGTCTTTTGGCCTGTTGAGAAATCGTTGAAGGCCTTGGCCGTGGCATCTCAATTGATAGATGATGTGCAGGACTGGCAACATGATATCGAGGTGGGTCATCTAACCTACTTCCTCGCCTGCCTCATTCCTGTGGAAGAGTGGCTTGCCGAAGCGCGACCATCCATTGAAGAACTCCAACAGCGTATCAATGATCAATGGATTGACGTCGATCATTGGCGAGAGGCAATGCGTTGGCACGATCGATCAATTGAATCGGTGTATGACGTCTTTTGTCCTACTTGGACCGATCATATACACGATAAGCGGACCAGTGCGGATAAGCATTTGGAGATCGCCATTGCCCGTCATTTAACAAGAGAATTACGGCATCTTGGACCGATAGATGAGCATGACGTCCAAGCGAATTCTTCCAAGCCGAAAGAACCAATGAAATCCTCAAGTCGTGTTCGTAAGTTAACTGCTGCTCCTGAAGAGGCCGTGCGATCTGCTTTACATACGCTTCTTTTATCACAGTCTGAAGATGGGTCGTGGTTTGATTTTGATCTTCCAACAGTAGGCGTCTCGGATGCTTGGGTGACTGCACATGTGGGTTTCAAATTGGCGACTCTGCCAGAGGCATGGACAAACGATACATTAAAGGTAGCCCTCGAAGCTGCAGTGAAATTCTTATGCAAGAAGTGGCATCATGGATGGGGATATAACGATACTGCTCCTGTGGATGCAGATTCGACCGCGCACGCTCTCTTAATGCTACAAGCAACTGGGAACATGCCACCTGCTAGCACGATTGATGCTCTCTTATCTTTCCAGCACTTAAACGGTGGTTTTGCCACCTATACAAGCTTTCGATGCGAATCATTACCTCACAATTGGGTCGTCCCTCATCCGGATGTGACCCCCGTTGTTATTCGTGCGCTGGCTCAGTATTCAAGTGATCCGCTTGTTGAAGAAGCCCTCAACCGGGCGATGCACAGGATGGAAGTCGATCGCTTGAGTGATGGAACGTGGCCGGCGTTTTGGTGGCATCTGCAATGGTATACAGCCTCTGCTTGGGTGAATGCTGCGATTTCTATGCAAGAGCGATTGCCCGCTTTCCACTGGCCTGAGGAATGGAAAATAGACTCTATAGGGACTTCCGATCTTGACGCAGCCCATCTGCTAGAATTCTCGATCAACATGGGGCGCATCGATATTGCTGAACAAGTAGCTCAAGAACTCCTCCGAAACCAGCTTGAAGATGGCTCCTGGCCACGAGTGCCTGTCCTCCGTCAACCAAAACTCGGAGCAGTTCATCCCTGGGAGTCTCCCGATGACGAAACTTATTATGCTGATGAGTATGGAATATATTCCACCGCAACCATCCTCTCAGCGATCGCAAAATGGTTGTCATTTAAGAGGGAGGGCTCGTAGTTTACCAGACGAAACCGTACCTAATGGAGCCAGGGAACGCGGTGTGTGATTTATTCTTCCGTTGATTTGGGCAGGGTCAGGATAATAAACTCACCACCAGCAAGGGGGACAAGGTCTGAATGAAAACCACAGTATTCAAAGTCCAGAAATAACGGGTAAGAAAATATAAAATTTAGCTCTTCGGCAGCTTTTCTTTCTGCTTCTAACGCATAATCAGGTTTGGTTGTTTTCTTACAATCCCCGATGATGATTTTTCCGTCTGGATCCAGGTGTGTCTTAAGTTTACATAGTAATTCGAAGGATGTATCTTTTGGAAGTAGCCCCCAGAAATTGTTCATGATGACATTCCCGAGAGGTGCCAGAGATATAAAATTAAAATCTTCAACTTTGTTGTGAAATACCTCTACCTCTTCGAATGCACACAATTTTTTTCGTGCCGCTTTCACCATGCCAAGGCTTCTATCAATCCCATAGATGGGTTTAACGCCTAGCCTTGCTAATCTTAGCATTAGGTCACCCTGACCACAGCCAATCTCGACAACAAATCCCGGCTGCAAAATTGGAAGCATGCTCGTAGCTAGCTCGCTGTAGTCAACGTCCTGAAACGCCAACATCCATTCAGACACATGATCATAAAGATCGGCTGAATCTTGAACCTGTCCATTTAAAATAAGATCTAAAAGCAGATTCTTCTTAGCAAGAGTGAGGATAGGCTTAGGAAGGAAATAAAGCATATCCTCAAGGATCTTATATTTCTCTTCCATAGGGATAAATCCGTCTTGTCTTCACCTTTTAAACGTTGTTAGATTAGATGTCAAGAGATAGACAGTGGTGATGCATTTCGTTCGGGTGTGCGTTTCCTCAACAAGTTGAGGTTCCAGAATGGGTCTGCATTAAAACTTATTATTGGATAATCCTCAGCTCCCAGATCATAAACTGAGTCGGAACCTGAAATGTAACAGCGCCGGTATACCGGCGCCATTGGTGTAGAGACGACTTGCTAATCTTATTCCCTATATCCCGCAAGATGTGCAATTATAAGTTCTGCAAGTGTTGCAGGTATCCCCTGCACTAGCAATAACACGCCCCTCGCTATGCGCGGCGAAGAGCGAGATCGTGCGTGAGGTGTGTCCGCTCTCGCAGTTGCTACAAAGGATAGGAGCATCCGCTTCGCTCATCGATCTCAGCGCGTCAAATTTAGTCTCACAATCCAGACAAATGTACTCATAGATCGGCATACCAACCCTCTGAAGTGATGGATCTGTATCGATTCTATCGACAGTGAAGCAGTAGGTCAATGCTCATTCAAGTCCATGAGTTTCAGACACAGATAGCATTCAAGTGCCAGAATGATTATTCAACATCGTGTTTACGTCGACGGATTGTAAATTGGTCGAAATCTCGCACCACGGTTACATGAGGATAGATCGAGCTCGCCTCATCAACCACCTCTTTGACGCGGTAGCGACGCGAGATATGTGTCAGGTAAAGGTGTCCTACCCTCGCTTGTAGGGCGAGTTCAGCGGCTTGTCTTGCGGTGAGGTGACCAAATTTGCGAGCCAATTCCGCCTCAGATTCTAGGTAGGTTGCTTCGATAACCAATCCATCGGCCTCGTGGCAGGTCTCAACTAAGTTGTCCACACGACCACAATCACCGACATGAACCAGACGTGTACCGCGGCGAGGAGGTCCTAGTACCTCTTCAGGTGTCACGATGCGCCCATCAGGTAGGGTCACACTTTGGCCTTTTACCAGGTCACCACGGATAGGACCTGGGGGAATTCCTAATTCATGAGCACGCTCAGGGAGAAATGGTCGATGTGGCAACTCCTCAAAAACGAAACCGAAACAGCCCGGACCTCGATGAGAAACCGGGAAAGCTGAGAGACGCATGCCATTCTCGTCCAGGAGAACACCGGTCTCGATTGGCTTCATTTGGATCTTTATCGGAGGATGAGTGCCCCGTAATACAACACCGAATAACAAATCCTTGATGCGTTCAGTTGCCCAATCACCTGCCCAAATCTCCAGGTAGTCGATCGCTTCCCACCGAGAGAACGTAGAAAGCAAACCAGCTAAACCTAGAATGTGATCCAGATGCCCGTGTGTTATAAGGATCCGATTCAGGCGACGGAACCCTATTCCTGAACGTAAGATTTGGCGCTGTGTTCCTTCACCGCAATCGATAAGGAAGCGTTGATGCCGATAGCTGACCACCTGGGAGGTGAGTCCCCTATGAACAGATGGGGCTGAGGCGGAAGTGCCGAGAAAGATGAGTTCGAACAAGAGCGACCCTGGCTTCTATTAACGTGACCCCGTTGACCGGGTGGTTCATTGTACCTTAAACGAAGGTTCTTCAGGAGGAACGGAGAGCAGTTTGCCAGGAGGCAACCCCTACGAGACAAGCGGGGATGGAGATGAGAATCGGAGCAAAGGTATGTGTGGCTATAATCGTTACGATTCCCCAGAGGCTGATGAGAGCTAACGCAACTGTGAAGTATCGCTGGCCGAAGGCTCTTTGCCAAATCATCTTGGGGATCCGACCGGGTTGAATAATACTCAAGACCATTACGACAATCCCAGCGCTGAATAAGCCGAATCGACCAATGAGCGACCAATTTTGATGACCAAGCAAAAGGATGGAAGCGGGGAGGAAGAAAAGTAAGCCGTGAGCAATTGCCAGTTCACAATAAGGATGCTTATTAGGCTTGGATAAGACCTGCTTCAACAATATACCCATGACGGATCCAAACCCTATATAAAGGGTGGTCAAACTTAACCAAAAAGAAGCCTGTTGGAATAACACCATTTCTCTCTTCTTTATTAACGTCTGGCCATATTGGGTGCAAGTTGTATGCCCAAGAGGTTAGGAGGTCGATAGAAATACCCGGTTTGATTTGTGCTTCACCAACTGAAATTCAATGAGTATGCTAAAAAAAAACAACCGCGAGAAGCAGTGAGAACTATGTGTGGGGTGTGGTTATCAGCCATTCCTCACATATACCGATCCTCCTCTCGTAGTTGATCTATTTGAGTGGTTTCAATAAACGAGCTTAAACACATCATGCGCCCTAAGTGTATCTTCAGCCATATTTCAAGATAGGGGGATCATCTTTTGCCGAACTCGAGATCCATACGATCTGTCTGCTTTACCATTGCAGATATCGTTTCACTCTCGTGAAGCATGATCGTGGCGTTCTTTTCTGGTCAAACCATTCGGGCGAATGCGGTCAAGGACAGGACCAAGATGCAATAGGTGAAATGGCGTCGCACAATCTTTACCTGTCGCATGATAAACATAGATTTTTCTCTGGTTCACCATCCGTTATTCGATCATGTTGTATAGAAAACATACGATTAGGCGCTGCTGAATCCCGGTTTGATAGCTGGTGGCGAAAATTATAATAATGATTTGTTTAATCAAGATGGCGGGTGATGCGGATTGCGAGAAAGCCTTCATGGGGGTTTGATGTCAATTGAATCAGATCTGTCGCGAAGAATACAGCTAGACTGAGCGAGTCGTTGGTATTGGCGATGAAGTCTTCCTCATAGGTGCGGTTTGAGTATCGCGGCGGATGGGGTCAAAGGTAAGGAACAGGAGAACCGCAAAGAAAAAAGACCACAGATCTTAACCACGGTGGCACGCATGTGGAGTCAGTAAGCCAGTGTAAGAATCCGGGCAGGCAGATGATCCCTTCTATCTCAAAACACTAAGTATCAAGGGCTTAACGTTGGGGTAGCAGTTGATGTCGGTGGTGGTGTCGCAGAAGGTGGAGGAGTAACCGGTGTGGGTTCCTCGGGTGGCGTGCCTTCTGGTGTTGGTGTTTCAGAGGGAGTAGCTGAAGCTGGTGGAGGCGCTAGGGCCGTCGCACATATATTCGCCGCTTCTGTTGCGGTGGGGAAACGTACGTCCCACTCCCAGCTTGACAATGATCGGTCATACTGTTCCATAGCGGAACATGGATCGGAGGCCGACATCAATTGATCGCCAAAATACCAAGCCGCCTCACCAAATTTATAACAGGAATCAATCGTGGCACCTTGCGCGCAAAGCGCCTCGAACAAATTAGCTGCTTGTTCCCAGTTCAAGCCGAAGAAGCTATTGGCAAGTAAATACTGTTGCGCAAGTGTCCGTCGGTAGCCTGCTTCTCGATCCAGCGGTCCGAATCGCTCGGCTAAGCTGAGGTCGTAAAGTCCTTCTTCCATTAGGCCTTGGGCGATGAGTTCCATACCACGGTTGCGTAGAGCGATGTACATCATTCCATCCGCTTCGACGGAGCGATAGGTTGGATCCTTAGATCGCAAGGCCAACAACTTGTTTATAACTGTGGTCCAGTCACCCTCAGCGAGCGCTGCTTGAGCGTGGGCGAATAATTCCTCCGGTGGGGAGGGATCGGGTGTGGATGTGGGTTCAAAAGTGGGAGTAATTGTGGGGACATTGAGAACCACATAGATTTCAATAAGGATCTCCTGGATCCCAGGGAAAGAGGGATCATAGCGCGCAATAGCTTCGAAGCGTTGCTTGGCTAATTCGTATTGTCCTGTGTTTAGGTCCTCGATACCAAGTTCAAACTGCTCTTGGAGGAATTGTGTAATTTGATCCCGTTCATGTGCTTGTTGTGCACTCGTTCCCTGGAGGAATGCTATACCTCCCACCACTACAACGACTAGAATGTAAAGTAACACATACCAGATCCATCGTCGCCTGCTAGGAACTTTGTTTGATGGTTCGACGACTCCCGATGGCGGATTGATTTTGGGAGAATTTTCGCCGGGTTGGGTGCCGTCGAGTTCTGGTGGAGAGATGTTTTGGGACATGGATGGCATTATACCCCAGATAAGAATCATCCTACATAAATGAGAAGGCAGGTCGATGAGAGGGGGTATGGTTTGATAGGTGATATCTAGCGTATCAAGATCAATTCTCACGTCAACGATGTGAAAGGATGTGGGCACTTCCCTCAAATGCGCTTCTTGACGTTGTTTGGGAAGGGATGGTAAGATGCAGTGCTTTGTCCATAATATGGTCGGATTTGTGAAATGCTATGTATCTTCGTGGCAGTAAATGGGATCTGCGGAAGAAGCGAAGCCGGTCTCGGCCATGGCGGATATTGTTGCTCCTGATCCTCATTGTGGGGACGGTTTACGTTTGGCAGATTTACATCCCCACAGTTCCACCGCTGTTTATCCCCACATTGACCCCAACACGTAGCCCTGCCTCCTTCGTGCTTGAAGCCGAAAGCTTGTTCCACGCTGGGAAATTATNNAATCCTATCTGGAAGCGATCGCTGTCAACCCACGGGAGACTGCGTACTATATAGAATTGGCCCGAATACGGGTGTTCGCAGGGAATTACACTGACGCCGAGACAGCCGCTCGAGATGCTTTGGTAATTGACCCTAACTCCGCGCTTGCTCATGCCGTGCTAGCCTGGTCACTTGATTTCCAAGCTGGACAGGAACAAGATCCTGCGAAGAAATCTGAACTCCTCGCTACTGCGATGGAGGAAGCCGAACTGGCGGTGAAAATCAATCCAAATTCAGCTTTAGTGCATGCGTACTACGCAGAAATCCTGATTGATAGCAATATCGCGGATTATGGAAGAGCTCTGGAGGAAGCCCAACGGGCGATGGATCTAGATCCAAATTTGTTAGAACCCCATCGAGCGATGGGATATGTTTGGGAGTTGACAGGCAACCGCCAACAGGCGCTTGAGGCCTATCAAGCAGCAATGTTGATCAATCCTAATCTTCCGAGGCTGCATATCGATATCGGGAACATGCAACGAGCATTGGGTGATACCGAGGGCGCTCGTGATAGCTATCTAAACGCCGTAGCGCTTGCACCGACTAGCACTGAGCCTTTAACCCTTCTGGTGCAGCTCTATGCTGGGATAGGGGAGTTTGGTAGAGCAAGCCAATATGCAAAAAACGCGGTGGATTTAGATCCCACAGATGCCCGCCTGCGTGGAAACCTTGGACGAATGTATTATCATAACAATGCCTTGGAAGAAGCGATTGTCCAGTTGGAATTAGCTATCCGTGGAGGACCGACGGAGGACGGTGTTTGGGTCGAGGGATTTCCATTGAACCCAATTGATGAGAGAGTGATTGAATTTTATTACACCTATGGATTGGCCTTAGCTAAAATGGCACGTTGTGAGGAAGCGCTTCCGATTTTTGAAGCCTTGCTGCGTGGAGTTCCTGAAAACGAGGTTGCCTTCTACAATGCTCAAGAAGGTTTGATTTTATGCGGTCAGCTTGAGCGGACACCCACACCGGAAAGTGAAGAAACCCCTTTACCTTAACGACCTAAGAGATGACACGCGATGCGGCTGAAAGGTGAAAGATTACGTCTGAGCCGTGGTGGGAGGCGTTCTAATCCCTGGCGAATATTGGTCTATATTGTCATCATCGCTGGGGGTGTGTTTATCTACCGCCTCACCCAGGCCGGCGAGGTTCAGCCACTTTTCCTCCCCACACCCGGACCGACCCGTGGTGCAGAATCGTATGCCGAAGAGGCTGAGGTTCATTTTTTTGCGGGGAACCTTACGGAAGCCATTAATGCTTACGAGATTGCCACTACCTTGGAGCCCGGTAATGCAGAATTGCTTGCGAAACTTGCACGCCTCCAAACTTACTCGAGCAGTCTTCTGACGACGATCGATGAGCGTAGGACTCGTTTAGCAGACGCCAGGGATACCATAGACCATGCGGTCGAGATCACTCCGGAAAGTGCTACGGTACATGCTATTCGTGCCCTCGTCTATGATTGGTCGGCGACCGCGGAAGTCAGAGATACCCTCGTGGTAGGAGATGTAGTCAGAGTGCAGGCTAATATAGATGACGCAGGGCGTATGATTGCTCGAATCATCGAGTCGGAGGACACTGTCGAACCCGGAAGCAGCGAGGGTATGGTAGAAGAGGGGCCGATGTTCATCTTCTCTGGTGTAGTGGAACGGAAGAGTCACGATGAATGGGTGGTGGGGGGGAGAACGGTTGAAGTGACACCTCAAACCCTGGTCCGAGATCCCAACCGGAGGGAGGAGTTTCTTACCGAAGCAGAGAATGCAGCGAACCGGGCATCTAACCTTGACCCCGGTAACATTCTTGCCCAGGCTTTTAAAGCCGAAGTTCAGGTGGACCAAGGAGAATTTGCACTGGCGTTCGATAATATCCAGCAAGCTGCGCAAGCCGTGGAAAACATGGGTGGACAATTCGCGTATGCCATGGATGTTCATCGCGTATACGCGACGGTGTTAGAGAATTATGGGTATTACTTGCAGGCGATCAATGAATATCAGAAAGCGGCAGAAATCAGCCCCAATCTGACGTTCCTTTACTTGCAAATCGGCGCTAATTATCGGGAACTTCAAGATATCGATAATGCGCTTTATTACTTTGATAAAGCGGTTAAGATCAACGAGCAGCTGAAAATCGAAGATCCGACGCCCTACCTAGCGATTGGGAAGACCTACCAATGGGAAGGGGAGTTCTTCATCTCTGCCATCAATATCGAGCGAGCGTTAGAAATTAACCCCGGGAACCCTGATATTTACGGTCGCCTCGGAATCGTCTATTTTCAAGCTCGCAATTACGAGAGCGCCATAGACATCTTGAAATGCGCTGTTCGAGGGTGTACGGTCGAGGAAAATCGCGAACGGATCTGCAGATTTGTCTATCGCTTAGACGATCCCGAATGTGAACAGGCGCTAGATATCAACGAAGACGTACTCGGTCTCGAGCTCGGATCTAAGAGTGTTGAATATTATTACACCTACGGCTCTGTGCTCGCCGCCTTTCAAGGCCACCAGGACTATCCTGGTATATGTAATGAAGCGGAAGAGATCTTTGCTGAATTGATGTCTCAGTATGGCGACGATGCACTCGTGGTAGCTATCGTAGCCGAAGGGCGAGCGATTTGCGCAGGAACAGTCGTACCTCCAGAGATCATTTCTGAGCCTACCCTGACTCCTAGCCCTTGACATCCGCCACTAGATTGGGTAAACTTACACCGCAATTTAGCACTCTCCCCTTGCGAGTGCTAAATTGCTGTGCATGTCTGCACATCATTCATCCTAAGTAGGAGGAGGATCCGCATGTCACAAAAAATAAAACCATTGGCTGACCGTATGCTTGTCAAGCCCCTCGAGGAAGAGGAGGTAACTCCGGGTGGCATTGTGTTGCCAGAGACAGCAAAAGAGAAGCCACAGAAGGGCGAAGTTTTGGCGGTAGGCCCGGGTGCCCGCGATGATGAAGGCAATCGTATTGCGATGGATGTATCCGTCGGAGATAAGGTCCTCTTTGCTAAGTATGGGGGGACAGAAATAAAATTAGATGGCGACAAGTTACTGATCCTGCGGGAAAGTGACATCCTCGCCATTCTCGAAGACTGAATTCACCCGGGGTGAGAACATCATTCTTTGAATGAACTTAAAAAAATTCTTAACAGGAGCGAATGAGCAATGACTGCTAAGCAAATTGCATTTTCAGAAGATGCCCGTAGACGTCTCAAAGCCGGTGTTGATATTTTGGCTACAGCCGTCGCCACCACGCTAGGCCCAAAGGGACGTAATGTAGCCCTTGACCGTAAATTCGGATCACCCACGATTACTCACGATGGTGTAACCGTGGCGAAGGAAATCGAATTAGAAGACCCATATGAGAACATGGGCGCCCAACTGCTTAAAGAAGCCGCCACGAAAACCAACGATATAGCTGGTGACGGTACCACAACCTCAACCGTCTTGGCTCATGCCATCGTGACCGATGGGCTGAAGA
>JABAOF010000018.1_pt2 | contig 13784 bp, 16 predicted proteins | sample 7062171 | NCBI WGS metagenome assembly JABAOF01 (sample SAMN14538628, study PRJNA623070) | marine sediment metagenome | biome: marine biome [ENVO:00000428]; feature: marine pelagic biome [ENVO:01000023]; material: deep marine sediment [ENVO:00002113] | place: India: Gulf of Khambhat ...
GCTGAGGTAATGAATCGCCTGCGCGGTGAGTTCCTTGCCCGTCCCCGTCTCGCCGGTCAGGAGAACGGTGACGTCGGCCTTGGCCGCGCGCAAGATCTGCTGCTTCACCGCCTCGAAGGCCGGGACCGACCCGATCAGCCGCTCGAGGCCCATCGCCTCTTGCAGCCGGTCCCGGACTCGTTCGGCCTCTTCCTTGACGCTGAGCGGGAGGAGGCGTCGGACCCTTGTCAGCAACTCGGGGGCTCTCACCGGACTGACCACGAAGTCTGTGACGCCGGAAGGCGATCGGTCGAGTGCCCTCGAGAGGTGCCTCTCATCGAGCACCGGCAGCAGGTGCGCCTCTGGCATCGATGCGCGGACCTCCGTCAGCACGCGGTGGGGATCCTGGCTCGGATCGATGATCGGGATAATGAGATCCACCGGTGGGCCAACCGCGCGGTCCACATCGACCGCGTAGCTGCCGGCCGCCACTAGGATGTCTCGCACCCGAGCTCCTGATTCAGAAACCTGTGCGGCCTGGATGAGAATCCGGGGAGGTGGAGGTGAATGCACCTTTTCCTCTGGACAATGTCGTTTCCGACTAGAGAAGGCTTGGCGTTCGATCATGACCTGTTGATTATCCACCCGCCCGGCCATCATCCCACTAAATGCAAAACACCCTCGCCGGCCATGCTTCGTCCGCAAGGGTGCCTGGATTATCTCTACACCAAGGATTGTGCCGGAGGTGGACCGGGGGTTATCGTCACCCCCAAGTTCATGATTCCCCTGGCTGGGATGTTGTCCGGTCTCCTTGAGTATAACCACCGTTACGGAGGCACACAGAGTATGACACAAATCACTCTCTGCACACGCAGTGCGAGCTCAAGGGTGTCTGTAGGTCTCTTCCCTTGAGCCTTTTGCTTGGAAGGACTTGATGTAATCCAGATGTACAAAAGGGGGGCAGTCGGCTCGAAGGGTGTCATCCAGAAGCGTAAACATTGCTGACACCACCGTATGGCAGGCCAATAAGTCGTTGGATTCGCCACGGTTCTGAGTGTTAAGGAATACGACACCGGCATCTGACCACTCCAAGGAAAACCCCCTCAGTTGTTACCTCTTATTTTTCAACGGCTTAAGGCCCATTCGCCAGGGCGAATGAGCCACCCCACCGTCGGAATCCTTAACACTTTGCTGGAAAGAGCCCGCCCAGCGAAGCGAATCCAAAATCCAACACCGCTTTCGTCACGCCGCCTGATGTCTTGACATACCACCTGCTTTTGCCTAGAGTAGGAGGACTCTTCGAGGCCTTTACCCTTTCGATCTGAATGGCGAAGAAACCCAAGCGAGAGGGTCACAATCGCATGTCCGAGCTTCAAGGAAAGCACATTGTCTTCCTCATCACGACTGCCTCAGCCGAGGAGGGAGAGCGGATCGCCAGATCTCTGTTGGAGGAGCGCCTTGCTGCCTGCGTAAACATCGTCCCTGCCGTCCGCTCCTTTTTCTGGTGGGAGGGGAAGGTCCAGGAGGAGGCAGAGGTCTTGCTCGTCGGCAAGGGACGGGCCGATCTCTTTCCAAAGCTCCAAGCGCTGGTGAGGGCTCTTCACTCCTATACCGTCCCTGAAATCATCTCTCTCCCGATCACTTCTGCCCTGCCTGATTACCTCTCGTGGATCGACGAATCCACGCTCCCCCCCGGTTCCCGGTGAACTCACATCGATTTCCCCCCTTCTTGCCAGAGCCCCCATCCCGATTCAGCCTCATCTTGGCTGGCGGTTTAGCCCGGGGGGCTGCGCACTTGGGGGTCTGGCGAGCCCTTTCGGAGGCCCAGCTTGTGCCAGAACGGGTCGTGGGGGTCAGTATCGGGGCCATCATCGGCGGCTGGTTTTGCAAACAAGGCGGCTCGGGGGAGGCCTTGGCACACTTGCGTGACTTGGCACGGACCGTGCAATACCACCTCTCCTGCAAGGGGAGGAATTTCCTGGATGATTGGCGCCTCATCTCCTTTGAACAACGGCGTTCTTTCATCGAAGGGACATTAGGACTGACGAGCATGACGTTTAGCGAATTACCACTGCCCCTCTATGTCGCGGCGACGCGGCTCTTTCCACCCGGCCGGGTGGTCTTTGGTGACCACCCCGCCGAGTCAGTGGCAGAGGCGATCCTGGCCAGCACCGCCGTTCCCTCACACCCCCCCGTGCGCATCGGCGACGCTTACTACTTCGATGGCGGGCTGAGTGGGAACCTCCCCATCCTGGAAGCGGTGAAGAGGGGAGGCCGGGTGATTCTGGCGGTGAACCTTGGCCCCCCCGTCCGGCGAGGGTCGGGGAAGCTGGCAGAGACCTTGTGGCGCTTCTGTCGAGGGATCTCTCAGATCTCGAGCCACCGGGAGATAGAGTCCTCGAAAGCTCGAGGGGCGATCGTGCTGCAGGTCAGCTCGGAGGAGATTGAGTCGCACGGACTGTTCGCCTTTGAAAAGCTTGACACGATCGAGGAAGGCGGGTATGAGGCCACCCAATGCGTTCTTCCCGCCCTCCAACAAGCGCTCGGGGGCTTGAGGCGTGAATAGCCGTCCAGCGCGTGAGCTCAGGGAGGTACGGGTGGATCGTCATCGCTCGCATCCGTGGTTGATTTTAATCGCCGGTGTCCTTATTCTTTCGAGCTGCACCCTCTCCCTTTCACGCTCCAACCCCTCGTCATCATCACAACAGAGCCTCCCGTCGCGCTCCCTTGCCTCAGATTCCAGTCCTGTTCCATCCCAGCCCCCCCAACCGCCGAAACTCACGGTCGCCATACCCTCACCCTTCATCGCTCCTATATCTCTTGACCGAAATGATGATCTCTCCGACGATCCCGTCCTGGCCGAGGCACAGAAGCTCCTGGGACAGGCCATGCGTCAGGCGGAAGTGGGCCAAGATCATGAGCTGATGCCACTCCTGACCCGGGCCCGAGCCCTTCTCTTGACCGATTGGGCTGATTTAACATACGAAACCAGGCACCGCCGAGAACAAACTCTCACAGAGGTGGATGCTCTTGGGGATGAGTTAGCCGCGATCCGCGTGATGAGCGCGATCCCCTCTGACGAGGAAGCTCCCCTGGTCAGCCCGGAGGATGTCAGCGTTATCGAACGGACGATCCCTGCAATTCCGTCCCCCTGGCAACCGGAAGTCACGTACGACATCCCTGTAGAAACCAACCGCAAGGTACAAGCCTACATCGAGCTCTTCACGACCAAGAAGCGGGACCAGACCGCCGAAGCCCTGGAGCGCTCAGGTCAATACCTTCCACTGATGCGCCAAATCTTCGCGGACAAGGGTCTTCCCCAGGACCTGGTCAACCTGGCTTATATCGAGAGTGCGTTTAAGCTATACGCCTACTCCCGGGCGAGGGCGGTAGGCATCTGGCAGTTCATGAGGGGGACCGGCCGGAAATACGGATTGAAGAGAAATTGGTGGGTGGACGAACGCCGCGACCCGGTGAAATCCACGGTGGCAGCGGCGGAATATCTATCGGACCTGTATGCGATGTTCGAATCCTGGCCCTTAGCCATTGCGGCCTATAATGCAGGGGAAGGGAAGGTCCTCCGGGCTACCCGACGCCAGAAGACCACCGACTTCTGGAAGCTCAAGCTCCCCCGGGAGACCAAATTTTTTGTCCCCGCATTCATGGCGATGACCATCATCGCCAAAGACCCTGAACGGTACGGCTTCACGGCACCCACGGAGCATCCCTGGCAGGTGGATCAGGTCACCCTGACTGAACCGACGGATCTCCGCCTTCTCGCGAAGGCTGCCGGGGTGAGCACCGAGGAATTGAAACGCTTGAACCCTGAGCTCAGGCGTACCGTCACACCACCCCAGGAGGGCTACCTGCTCAACCTTCCCCCCGGCAGCAAAGTTGTCTTCCTCGACGCCCTCAGGTGGCTTCCCCAGGCGCGTCGGGCCGTGTGGCGCCAGCACCGGGTGCGGCGGGGGGAGACCCTTTCCACCATCGCCCGGCGCTTCAGGACCACCGTGCCGGTCCTGATGGAGATGAATCGGCTGAAAAGCGCCCACCGGATCCGGGCCGGCACTCGCATCACTGTCCCTGTCCCTGCCCTCACCCTCGCGAAGACCTCCAACACTACTCGACGGTCGATTGGGACAGCCTCATCTTATGTGGTCCAGCGGGGAGACACCCTCTGGGACATCGCCCGTGCTCACCGGGTGAGTACCCGCGATCTCAAGCGCTGGAATAACCTGAATGGCTCTCTGATCCGCCCCGGACGCACACTCCGCGTTGACCGTGACGGTCCCCAGGCGGATCCACCCGCGTGGCAGCAACACCGGGTGCGGCGTGGGGAGACCCTTTCCACCATCGCGAAGCGGTATAGAACCACCGTCGCAGTTCTGATGGAAGTGAACCGGATCAAAACTCCCCACCGCATTCGGGCTGGTACGCGTATTACCGTTCCGGTCTCAGCGGAGTCCTCGGGATCTCGAGCGGGTGGATAACCTGCAGCGCTCGCTCACGCATCCCGGTCACACTCTCTCAGTTTTTCTGAGTTAATCCCTCGTCCACCCCTTCCTTTGCCCTCGTCGGAACGAAAATACCGGGAAAGATCCGACCTCCACGTCTGGGCATCGGCCGTTGACTGCCCCAAGCCCCTGTGATATGGGGAGGACAGGAGGTCCATGGTGGAGCGAACACCCCGGCGAACCAAAGATGTCAACCTCCGAAGGTGGGAAGACCTCCTGAGGAACATCTCCAAACGCTTTGGTCCTCTAACAGGGAAGGTCTCCCTCGAGGGGCTTCCGGATGTTTCCCTGCAGGATGTCGGTGGACTTCGCGGTGCCAAACGGGAGGTGGAGAGCCTCATTTTCTCTCTCAAACAACCCGAGCTCCACAACCGTTGGGGGACAACACCTATGAAGGGCGTTCTCCTCTACGGTTCCCCCGGTACCGGCAAGACGCTTCTCGCCCGGGCACTGGCCCGCGAGGCGGAGGCCTTCTTTCTCCACTGTCGCATCCGGAACATCGTCTTACGGTGGGCGGCTGAGGCAGCCGACCTCTTCCAAGAAATTTTCAGTGGCATCCGGGGAAACGGGCGCGTGGTCCTGTATTTTCATGAGATCGACGCGTTAGCCTTCGAGCGGGTCTATAGCATCGAGCAGGCCCGGGGGGCGAGCCGACTTGTGCTCAACGCGCTCCTCGAAAATCTCGAGCTGGTGGGAGGCTATGACCAGGTCCTGATGGTCGCCTCCACGCACCGCCCTGACGCAGTCGATCCCGCCATTATCGGCCCGAGTCGCTTCGACCGCCTCATCGAGGTCCCGCTCCCCGACGGAGACGAAAAGCAGGAGATCCTCGAGATTCACCAGAGAAAGGCCGAAGCCCTGGCCGGCCGACCGTTGTTCAAACCGATGGATTTCGATGCCATTATGGCGCGAACGGTCAAGATGAGCGGGGCCGACCTATACGAGATTGTGCAACGGACCCTCGAGGAAAAGGCACGCCTGGATGGGTGCGGACAGCAGCCGGGCCTTGTGGAGACCCAGGACCTCCTTCGTGTGATCGAGGAATACCGGAAGATCAAGGAGGTCATCGAGAAGATCCGCTACGGGCAGTACCTGTAGGAGACGGGTGAAGCAATCGAAAAAGGGAAGAGGCGGGTGCTGCTTCCATCCTTCGAGACGGCTCGTAAGCTCATTCACCTCGCCGGCGGTCTCATTCCCCTCCTCTATGTGTTCCTGAACCTCACAAAGCTCCAGGCCCTCTTCATTCTGGGCACCCTTGTCCTTCCCTTTGTCGGAGCAGACATCCTCCGGCTATGGTGGCCTGCCCTGAATCGCCTGTTCCTCCGCGGGTTTCAAGGAGCGATGCGACCCGGAGAGGAGACTCGCCTCACAGGGGCGACCTATTATCTTGTGGCCTGCTGGTTGACAATCCTCGCGTTCGAGCGGACCGTCGCCGCGGCAGCCCTATTGGTCCTCGCCTGTGGGGACACGGCCGCATCGGTCGTCGGGCAGGCTTTGGGAGGTTACCGGGTAGGCAGAGGAAAGACTCTGTCGGGGTCGGGAGCTTTCCTGGTGACGGCCTTCCTCGTGACGCTCCCTTTTTTTTCGCCTGCCATTGCCTTCGGAGGGGCAGTCATCGCTGCCATCACAGAGTGTCTCCCGCTCCCTCTGGATGATAACATCACCATACCTCTGGTTGCCGGCATCTACTATACACTCCTGACCCCCCTCGCCATGTGAGGCGATCCAATCTCTCCCTCCTCGCCGGTGGAGCGAATCAGCGACGCCAGCGTACTTTTTGTAACTGCGAAAAGCCCGCGATACTCCGAGCCTAGCCTTTCTCTCCGGCCAGTCGAACAAACTCCAGGACCTCACCGGCCTGGAGCATGTAGCTCTCCAGAATCTCTCGGCCGTCCACAACCGCGACGGCCTGAGGCCCGATGTTCAACGCTTGCTTCAACGCGGTGCGGACCTCTCCGACGCTCCGCCCCGCAATACTCGCCTCGAGGGAATGAACCCCATAGATGACTCTGACTGTTTCCTCCGTCCGCGTAGGGGACACCGAATGGACCCGCTGAGCCTGCTTGAGTGGCTCGCTCACTGTTCTCTCTCTCCCTCGCGTTTGACCGGGTTGCTCTTGCCCTCGATGATGTCGAGGTAAACCTCGCCGTATTGGAGTACCCCGTCAGAGAAGCTATAGAAGGCGTTGAGCATGGCGGAGGCAACGGCGAGATTCGTAAAAAGGAGCTGAGGTGCTCTTTGCTCCATCAGCTCCTCGCAGGACATTTCCGCAGGTGAGCGATTACGGGGGTTTCGAATCTCGGGATGAAACCGCGTGATCGGCGCGGTCCGATCCTCACCGTCCTTCCGAATGTGAACCTGAACATTGCCGTCCGTGAAATCATTCCCCCCAGAGATCAAGGTCACAGCCGCAAGTTTTTCACAGTGGTCGCTTATCAGCTTTCGTGTCTTGTGGTTGTCCACCGCCAGAAAAATCGTGTCTCCATCTTGAATGTATTGGGCAATGTTAGCCTCCGTGACGTACTCGGGGACGGCCCGGAAGGAGAGGCTCTGAAACTCCCGGGCCATCTCAGCAGCCTTGACCTTCGCCTTATTCCCCAGTGTCCCAAAGGCTTGCCGGTCCGCATTGGCCCGCTCAAACTCATCCCCGTCAATCAGGGTGACTCGAGCTCGGTCGCCCCGATAATTCAGATATCGGGCCAGAAAAGGAAGAAGGGCACAACCGATCCCGCCAATGCCGATGACCTTGATCTCGCGCATAGCTCTGTCACTGTCCGATGTGCGATGTCCCCGTCCGACGTCAAAAGCGTAAGTTCCCGCCGGACTTTTCAACTTCGGACCTCGGACTACGGTCTATTAGATGGGCGAGGGGCGACCACTTTGATCCGAACCCTCAGGAGGGGGCTCGGCGGTCACCTCTTGCGCATCCTCGAGCCGGATCGATGGATCCAGCTGCCAGGGCATCACCTCGAGGACCGTCTCTGGTCGGAGGTCAAAGCGCCGACCGTCCACCACGAGCGAGCAGCAAACGGTGGGTTTGGCGTGCAGGGTCCCGATGGTGACATGGATCCCATCATCATATTGCTCGTCAACATCATCGAGCTCTGAATGAAAGGCTTCAGCTACTCCATGACTGTGAATGGTCCCCACCCGGAGACAGCCCACAGGATTCGGACCGACTTCATATCGGCAATGACCTCCCGCCACCGTCTGGGGTGGGATCCGGATTTCGTACTCCCCCGCTCCTTCCCTCAGATAGAGGAGGACGGCGGCCTCAGCCCGATACTTGCGAAAGACCTCCCGGAAGAAAGCCATTGTTTCGCCCAAGATTTTCGCCGGGATTACGGGGAGGAGAAACTCCGCCCCCTCCTCCTCTTCGTCAAGCCACACGAGCCCCGGGATCCGAATTCGGGAGCGAAAGACGGGGGTCCGCTTGATCTGAAAAAGGCCGTTTCGACTCACGAGGTAGTAGATGGGCTCTTCGGGCTCGTGAAATTCCGGCTCCTTCGCATAGATCGGGAACAATTTCTACCCCTCCTGGACTCGATAAACCAGATCGGCTAAGTCCGATGCGTCCCCAATGGGAGCAGGAACGCCACGCCAGGTCATGTGCCCGTTGGCTGTCTCCCTAAGGCCCGTCCCGACTGTCTCCCAGTCTACCTCCAGGGGAAAGAGAGGGTCCCGGCGACTCGCCGCTTCCCATGCCTCCAGGGTGCCAATCCGGCTGTCGCGCTTTGCCGCCCGCAGGAAGCAACTGTCTTCGATCGCCATGTTGAAGCTGGTTCCCCAAAAGAACTCGATGACACTTTGCACCTGCGTGCTGAGGGTGAGCTCGTCGAACGGAGGCCGACCCTGAAGACATGCCCGACACTTCGCCATGGGAGTGTCCGCGGCAGAAACATTCCACAGGTTTGGGAAGAACAGGGGGTCAGCATCCGTGCTCAGCGGGGCAGGCCGATAGTAGATCCGCATCTCCTCGAACCATCCTCGGTGAAATACCAGAAGGTAGAGGATGTACGGAAAGGCCAACGTATATTCCCTGGCGGCTTCCTGGGACCCGCCCGGTTGCCAGGTGAAGCGACGCACCTGGGGGGGATGCTCCACCACAATCAAAAGATCCGATCCCCGGCCCAGGACGAAGCGCGTCCCAACGGGGAGGAGGGGGAGATTGTGCAACCCGTCGGTGGCAGGAATCAGGGTTTGAAGAAAACCATTAAGCGACACCTCTCGTTCTAGCATTGTTCCCCCTTGGGGAACACGCCGGAACAGCCGAACGAATCCTCCTTCGATCTCGATGTATTCCCCCATCGACGCCTTCCCTCCGCACTATTCGCGGGATCGGCCCTCCTCCGCCGGAAGGTCCCGGAACCGCTCGGGCAAGAACCGCCGCGAGGAACAGTGGCTGACCGCCATGAGCTCTTGGTGATGAATGAGCTCCGCCGACTGAGAGGGAATGAAATCCTCAATCGCCCAGCGGTAATCCTCGTCCGCGACAGCCTTTACCCCGCGAACCCTGGCGTGCCGGTATGCCCTGAGCGAAATTTCCTCGATGTCTGCACCCGTAATCTGCCCCGGGAACCGCTCCTCGCATAGTTCCGCCATGACGGTAAAATCGACGGCCTCGATGGGAAAACCGTGCTTCTTCGGGATGACCTCAAAGATGGCCACCCGCTCATCCGCGTCCGGCATGAGGAGAGGGATCCGCTCGCTGAACCGGCCTGAGCGCCGTTCCGCCGGATCCAGCCTGTCGGGACGGTTCGTGATCCGGATCCACAGGACCCTCCCCTGAATCGTGGGATCGCCCGTGAACTCGAAGCGCATCTGACGAATTCGGTTGGTCACGCCTGAATCGCCACTGATTTCATCCCGGGACTGCTCGGTCTGATCTGCTTCGTCCTCCAACACCACCAGGGGCGTTAAAGATCTGAGGGCTTGCAGGATCTTCCAGAAGTTCCGCTCCGAGGCCCCCACCCACTTTTCCCGGGGATTGGTGATCTTGACGAAGTTGAACCCGCATTCTCTTGCCAACGCCTCGGCCACGGCCGTCTTCCCCACCCCGGGGGGACCCACGAGCGTAATGCCCCGCGGGACCATCTTCAGGTCTCCCTCACGGATGGCTTGGATCACCTCTTGGAAGAACTGTTTGACCGCAGCGAGCCCTCCAATGGTCTCTAATTCAAAGCTCGGCTCAACGAGCTCGACCATCCCGTACAGCTCTTGCCGTAGGATCTCACGCTTGCGCTGCTTGATCTCTTCAAACGTCAAGGGGGAGCCCTTGGCCTTGGCCTGGCGACCGAGTTGCTCGAGATGGAGCCGGGTCAGCCCGGCGGTGGCTCGCGCCAGCTCCGCTGTACTCATACGGAGCCCAAAGCCATCCTGCTCCCGGAGGTGCTCGATGAACTGGAGCCGCTCCGCTTCATCGGGAAGGGGAACCTCAATCACCTCGGCCCGACCACCCGGCTGGCGGAGGGCCGGGTGCAGGTCAGCGAGATTGCTGACCGTGAGGAGCAACACCCCACCCTGATCTTGGATCGTGCGATCGGTCGCAAGACTGAGGAGGGCCACCAAGGCGGTTCGATCATCCTCATTCATGCAGGAAAAATCGGCCGCGGGGGCAATACTCTCGGCATATTCGAGGATAGTAATCGCGCGGCGCCCGCCGTCCCGGAGACGTCCCGACCGGAGTGCCTGTCCAACGAGCGGGACAACCTTGGTGGGATGCGTGGGGAGGGGCGGGGGTTCGACGGTTGCTGCCTCGCCTAACGCCATTAAGGCCCGCCGCCGCTGCTCCTCCAGGGTGGGCTCTCGCTGTTCGCGAGCAACCTTGAGACCCGCCGCGTCGCGAAATCGGCGCTCTGTCTCCTCGTTGTGAAAGCGAAGGCCCGTGGACCGATTGTAGAAAATAACGGGACCTGTTTCCCCCAACCACTCAGCGAGAAAAACAGGAAATGAGAGATACGCCCGACCGAGAGGAACATAATCGGCGATATTGTGGTGAAGGATAAAGAGGCTCGAGGTCTCGGCCTCGATCCGATCATACAGGTCTTGCACCCACAGCGGAGTCGGTCCCATCGCGATCATCGTCCTTCTTGGGAAAGATCTCCTCTCAAAGACCCTTATTTTAAGGGATGCGATCGCATACTGTCAACGGAGGAGGGTGTCCACGCCGAGAAAGACGGTGATGGCTGGGAAGGATGGATTGTATCGCTAACTATCTTTCCGATGGTCCATTGGTGGGATGACCAGTGCGGAACCGTCGATGACCTGCTCCCCGCGCTGGTTGTTCAGGGTCCTCCTGAGACGGACCCTGGTCTTTTCTCTATTCAGTTCGGTCACTTCGATCCCCGCGATGAGCGTATCGCCAATCTTCACGGGGCGCATAAAGCGAAGATCCTGGGACAGATAGATCGTCCCGGGACCGGGGAGCTTGGCCCCGATGGCGGCGGAGATGACGCTGGCCGACAGCATCCCATGGGCAATCGGCTCCCCGAACCGACTGGCTCTGGCGAGGGCCCCGTCCAAGTGTAAGGGGTTCCGATCTCCAGTCAGGTTCGCAAATTGCCGCACATCAGCAGCCGTGATGGTCTTGACAATGACGGCCTTCCGTCCGAGCTCGAGCTGGTCTATGCTCCTCCCGACCATCGTCGCCTCCTTGACTTAGTGCAACCACCAGAGCGACCGTTTGGCCGCCGCCGAGGATGTTGCCGATGATCAGCTTTGGTAAAGCGAGGGGTTCCAGCTTGGGCCGGCTTACGGCCTCAGCACCCACCAGGACCCTTAGTCTTCTTGAAGATTGTGCCTTTCTTATATCCTCTCTTTACGCATATTGTCATAGATTTTGGCTGCAATTATTCAGTAACTATTCAATGCAGGCTCCAATTGTCAAGTCTTTTTTAGCATATGCGTCATAGCATTCGCGTCATGACCGCAAACAGGAAGCACTCCGGCGTGGCCACGTTTAGGAACTCCATCTCCGCCTCGCGGTGGGCCATCATCAAAAAGACAACCCCTCTCACGCGTCGCGGTCCAGCCTTTGTCGGCCCCGCCGTCCATTTGGCCTTGCTTTACACCCGGAGGCATGGTAATGCCTGACACGGGCGACAGAGAGGCGAGGCTGCTTCTCTGCCATAGGAAACCCGGTGCGCAGGCAGCAGAGGGACAAGAGAATCAACGGCTGATTCTCCGTGACCGCGGGCGACTCTGGGGAAGTAGCCGGACGCAATGGATGAGGAGGAGGCGGAGATGGCGGTCGAACACTATATGACTGTAAAGCCCATTACGGTCCGCTCTGAGGACAGCATTTGGCACGCCCTGAGGATGCTCCGGACCCATGAGATCCGCCATCTCCCGGTTGTCCAAGGAAAGCGGCTCGTCGGGATGCTCAGCGATCGGGATGTCCGCCTGTTGCTCCCCTCGTCGCTCGCCGTGCCTGAGGAGCAGGAGCGATTCCAGGCCTGGGGGACTCAGGTGAAGGTCGGCGACGTGATGACCCGAAAGGTCTTCACGGTCACCCCAAAGACCCCGACCGAGACAGCGGCGGATCTGATGGTGGAGCATCGCATCGGCTGCCTTCCGGTTCTCCGTGGCTCAACCCTGGTCGGGATTATCAGTACCATCGATCTGCTCCGGGCCACCATTCTGAAATATCAATCGCAGAGTGCCGCCTCAAAGAAGACCTCTGCCCGGCGGGGGAAATCTTCATCGCGCGGCCGCGTCCGTAGGACTCAGCGCAAGAGAGTGCGCCGCTCGTGACGGTCCCCCGTTGGCATCCGCAGGTCATTTGAGTTCCGGCAAATTCTCGTCCCCGGGAGTGTGCATCGAGGGAGAACAAGGCGTTCCTGAAGCAGGGGGGCGAGTAGAGAGGGACTAGCCCTTCCGCGTTTCTTTTCCGTGGTCCGCCGTCGGCGGGATGACCAGCGCAGAACCTTCGATGACCTGTTCCCCGCGTTGATTGTGCAGGGTCGTCCTGAGGCGGACGCGATTCTTCTCTCTGATCAGTTCCGTCACTTCGACCCGGGCGATGACCGTATCGCCGACCTTGACGGGCTTGAGAAACCGGAGCTCCTGGGAGAGATAGATCGTCCCGGGGCCAGGCAGCCGGCTGCCAATGGCCGCGGAAATCACACTGGCCGCGAGCATCCCCTGGGCGATGGGCTCTCCGAATCGCGTCCCCTTGGCGAAGGCGTGGTCGGTGTGAAGCGGATTCGTATCTCCAGTGAGGGTCGCGTATTGCTGAATATCTGCCGCCGTAATCGTCTTGACCACGACCCCCTTTTGCCCCACCTCGAGCCCGTCAACACTTTTACCGCCCATTGAGCGTCCCCCCTACAGTCGCTCGAGCACCATGGCGATCCCTTGGCCCCCGCCGATGCAGCCGGTGGCCAACCCGTAGCGCCCACCCCGATCGTGGAGCGCATACAGAAGGGTCGTGAGAATCCGCGCACCGCTCGCTCCGATAGGGTGTCCCAGCGCGATGCCGCCGCCGTGAACGTTGAGCTTTTCCTCCGGAACCGGGAACTCCCGCAAGACGCCCAGCACTTGCGCAGCAAAGGCCTCATGGATCTCGTACAGGTCGATCTCTTCCGGCTTGAGCCCGGCCTTTTCGAGCGCCTTCTGGCAGGCCGGGACTGGTCCCATCCCCATAAGGCTCGGATCGACCCCTGCCGAGGCTGAGCTTCGGATAGCCGCCAACGGTTTGAGCCCGAGCGCCTCAGCCTTTTTCATGGACGTGACCACGACTGCCGCGGCCCCATCGTTGATCCCGGAGGCGTTTCCCGCCGTGATGCTCCCTTCGTCCTGAAAGGCCGGTTTCAGCTTGGCCAGCTTCTCTAAGGTTGTCTCCCGCGGGTGCTCATCGTGGGCGAACAGGAGAGGCTCGTCCTTCGGCTGCGGAACCTGAACCGGGACGGTCTCGGCCTGAAACTTTCCGGCCTTGAGGGCCTGCTGGGCTTTCTCCTGGCTTTTCAAGGCGAAGCGATCCTGCTCGTCTCGACCGATCCGGTACTTTTGGGCAATTTGCTCGGTGGTGGCTCCCATATGGACAAACGTAATGGGGCAGGTTAGGCCGTCCGCGAACAGCGCATCCTCGAGCTCGCCGTGCCCCAACCGCTGTCCCCATCGCCCCCGCCGGACGTAATAGAGGGCCGTGCTCATACTCTCCATACCCGCTGCCACCACGACTTCCGCCTCGCCCAGCAGGATGCTTTGAGCCCCCAGGGTGACTGCTTTGATGCTCGAGCCGCAGGCCTTGTTGACCGTGTACGCGGGCACCTCGATGGGAAACCCGGCCTC
>JABAOF010007821.1_pt2 | contig 13784 bp, 13 predicted proteins | sample 7062171 | NCBI WGS metagenome assembly JABAOF01 (sample SAMN14538628, study PRJNA623070) | marine sediment metagenome | biome: marine biome [ENVO:00000428]; feature: marine pelagic biome [ENVO:01000023]; material: deep marine sediment [ENVO:00002113] | place: India: Gulf of Khambhat ...
AATTTTGTTCCGGACACATATTGCCTCCATTACGGAAGCTGGGATCTTTGCACCAGAATCATCGTAGAAACTCATGAAGGAGCAGTTCCTTCGAGTGATTTTAGATAGGAAATTTGCACTGATTATATATCAATGTGAATCGGAAAGCAATGTAAATTTACACATAAAGTAAAAAAAATTCAAAGTTATAATAAATGAAGATACGCTTAAATTTCAGTGCTTCGCAGAGTATTTACCCGCTTTTGTTGAGAGAAAGCGTCCCATTCCCGCCTTTCCGAGAAACTCTTCCCCATCGGTCACGAGCTCTCCCCTGGAAAGCACTGTTTTTACACTACCGAGGAATTCCTTTCCCTCAAAGAGGCTGTATGATGCACCGGAGTGCTGATTCTCTGCAGACACGGTCCACCTCCTGGAGGGATCAAAAATCACCACATCGGCATCTGAGCCCTGTTCGACTCTTCCCTTTTGCGGGAATATACCCATGATGCGAGAGGTTTGCTCCGAAAGCAGTGCAGCCACCTGGTTGGGAGTAATAAATCCTCTGTTAACTCCGTAATGCCAGATCACGGGTAGCATTGTCTCCACTTCAGGAGAGCCGTAGGGTGCTTTATAAAAATCGTCGTGCACCTTTTTGTCTTTTGGTGCATGGTCGCTCCCGAGGGTGTCTATCAGCCCTGATCTGACCGCATCCCAGAGGGTTAATCGATCCTTTTCCGTCTTAATTGAAGGACCGACCTTTCCAAGAGGGCCCCTTGATTTTATTTCATCCCAGGTAAGACCGAGATACTGAGGGCAGGTCTCCGCGAACACCCGTATGCCTTTTAATTTCAGAAAGCGGATTATATCGATTCCTTCCGCCGATGATATGTGAGGAATGTAAACGGGACAGTTCATCAGCCTTCCAATTGAAACAGCCCTGAAAATTCCTTCTGCTTCAGCAATATCCGGGCTCGTTCGAAGGAACTGTTCGGCAAAGTCGACCTTGGCGGCCATCATCCTGTCCATGATGTAGTCAATTGCAAGACCCGTTTCTGCGTGAACCGATACCATGCCGCCGAGTCTTCCAACAATCTCCATACACTTCGCCATGGCGTAATCATCGGTCATCCACCCGAGCTTGGCATAGGACATGAAAACCTTAAATGAGGTAACACCCAGATCAAAGGCTTTTGGGATTTCATCTGCCTGTTTGAGCGTTTCGAAGAGTCCTCCATGAAGGGCAAAATCGATGCAAGATTTTTGCTCTCCTTCCTCTCTGTATTGCTTTATAATCTGAACTAGGCTGTTGCCTGGCCGTGCGTAGGCATAGTGGATGACCGTAGTCACACCTCCAAACGCAGCTGTTTTTGAGAGACTCCCAATGTCATCAAGATATACAGGATGGGTATGGGGATCGATGGCACCGGGAAGAACATAACAGCCCTTAGCATCAAGATAGCTCTTTCCCTTCAAGCCCAGTTTTGTTGATACACTCTTAATTTTCCCAGCAGATATACCAATGTCAGCCAGTAGCGTCTTCTCAGGGTAGACCACGAGCCCATTCTGAACAACAACATCGTACATCGCCACAGTACCTCCTCAGAGTCAATTATAAATTTTTAATATTGTTTAGGATAAACAGCTATCCTCATACCAAACTCAGTTTGTCCAATTATACGGTATATTATCTATAAATCATCATGTTTGTTAACGGATTTGTACTGCATTTCAACTTTTTTTCATTTTACGGCATAGTAAATAGTCAGCATGATGATCAAGTTCTCTATAGAAACTGGTGTGCAATTAGGTTGACCGTCAATATCCCATCAGAATATTTTATATTGAAACAGAACGTTAAATCAGGATGTGAAGGTTTTCTCTCATAAACAGTGCAATGCAGACATAAAGGAGTTTGATCTTTGATAACTGCTCGGGGTAAAGAAATCACATGGAATGAAAATCTCACCCTCAGGGAAGTTCTGAAGAAGATTAGTTATGACATTCCTGCTGTAATTGTTGCCGTAAACAACGAGGTTGTCAGAAAGAGGGACTGGGATACCTTTATGGTACCCGATGGTGCCCGCGTGGATGTACACCGTATGGCTGCCGGTGGCTAATCGTTGACGTACGCTGTCATATAGGTGCTCGTGACACTGTAATGCGATTTTTCAGTAGCTCCTTCATATACACGTTGATATTCCAGACATCGGCAACTGGCATTGCGGTAAACGGTAATGTGTGCATGTAGAGAGGCGGACCGAACTCGGGTGTTATGGTTAAATAATTCGATCCACCAGTGCTGTGGGTGTCAGCAATTTTTTGCCAGAGCCTTATGTGGTGTTCAACGTTTTGCTTCCATTCAGGAGCTCTTGGATCAGGAACCTGCGGACCCTCCTCGTATCCCACCCGTGCATGAATATGATCACTCCTGTCAATTGCAAGGAGGAGGTTTTCTCGCTGATCTTCGAGCATCGATTCATGCACTACCATCCAGTGGGAAAAATCAGCGGTTAAACGCATATCGGGGAGAGACTCCAGATACTTGACTGTCTCAGTCACCGAATAGGTCGGCCTTCCCCTATGAGTTTCATAGCAGACACTTACGCCGCTATCCCTTCCAAGCTCGAGACCTCTTTTGAAAATTCGCATGTTATCCTCAAAGCTGAATATGTCCCTGCCAGCATGTGCATTGATAAGAAAAGCCCGGCATTGAAGTGCAAGCCTAAATTGCTCCTCAAGACTTTGAATATGATCCTCAAAGTCTCTACCCTGAGTTATTATCTGTGCAATAAGATCAAGCTCATACTTTTTGTGTAGCTCAACAATGGCCTTTGGTTCTTCATTTAACGTATGAAGGTATAGTTCAGTTGTATCGAATCCATTTTCCTTTACCATTATTAAAAAATCTTCAATTGAAGCATCACCTGCTTCCCAATTTGATTTTCCGAATAGTATTTTCATTTTTGGTCCTATAGAATCGACTTGTGAAGTTATACACCTTAACAATAAGATGCTGGTTGTGTACGGTAAAGCCTCATTGCAATGATTTATTTCGGCTTGACTTATAGAGATAGTATACTATGGTTATAATAATAATTACACGAGAGTGGAGATATGAGAAAATATTTTTTATGCTTAATAACAATTTTCACATTTACAGCGTTTATTGATACAAATGCCGACCAAAAAACGAACACACTCAGCGCTATTTCCCTTCATGGTGATGTTAAATATAAGTCTGATTTTAAGTATTTTGATTATGTATATCCCAATGCACCAAAAGGGGGCATGGTAAGGCTCGGCACGGTCGGAACCTATGACAGTCTCAATCCCTTTATACTGAAAGGAATCTCAGCCGTAGGTGTATCGGGATTTGTATTTGAATCGTTGACCTATCAGTCTGAGGATGAACCATTTACCGAATACGGACTTCTTGCTGAGAGTATCGAAATGCCCGAAGATCGTTCATGGGTCGCCTTCAACATTCGAAAGGAAGCACGATGGCATGACGGCTCACCAGTTACAGCCGATGATGTCATTTTTTCTTTCGAAACATTGATGGAAAAAGGAGCGCCTTTTTTTCGATACTATTACCATGATGTGGTCAAAACAGAAAAAATCTCAAAATTAAAAGTTAAATTTACATTCAGAGAAGGTATCAATCCAGAGCTTCCCTTGATCATGGGGCAGCTGCCCGTCATTTCAAAAAAATATTACTCTTCACATGATTTTGCAAAAACGAGCCTAGAACCACCGATGGGGAGCGGTCCATATAAAATTGTGGAGGTGAAACCGGGCCGCTCCATTACCTATGAGAGGGATCCAAACTATTGGGGCAGAAATTTTCCTGTAAATGTTGGAAGATGGAACTTTGATCGGATTCGTTATGAATACTATAGAGATGAGACAGTACTCGTTGAAGCTTTCAAAGCAGGGAATTATGACTTTCGAGCCGAAAATGTATCCAAGATCTGGGCAACAGCGTATAAAGGCCCCAATTTCGATAAAGGATTCGTTATCAAAGAAGAATTGCCGAACGAGAATCCCACCGGAATGCAGGCGTGGGTTTTTAACATCCGAAAGCCTATTTTTCAAGATAAGCGCGTTCGATTAGCACTTACCCATGCATTTGATTTCGAATGGACGAATCAGACTCTGTTCTACGACCAATACACAAGGACAAAAAGTTATTTTTCAAACTCTGAACTGGCGTCAGAAGGATTACCCAGCCCAGCTGAACTCAAGCTGCTCAATCCCTATAGAGATCAGCTTCCTAAGGAAGTTTTTAGTAATTTATACGAACCACCATCTACAGATGGTCCTGGAGGTATAAGGGCAAATTTAAGGAAAGCGCTCTCATTGCTAAAGGAAGCAGGGTGGGTTTTGACGGATGGTACGCTTACAAACACACGGACCGGCGAACCCTTTGAATTCGAAATGCTCGTATTTCAACCAAGCACGGAGAGGATAGCTATTCCCTTTCAGCAGAATTTAAAACGGCTCGGAATAAATATGGATATTCGCACTGTTGATTCTTCTCAATATGTCAACAGGCTGGATAACTTTGAATTTGATATGACCACTGTTGTTTGGGGACAGAGTCTCTCTCCGGGTAATGAGCAGCGTGATTTTTGGTCCTCTGAAGCTGCCGATAGACCAGGCTCAAGAAACCTTGCCGGTATAAAGGATCAAGTCATAGATGAATTAATCGATAAAATAATAACAGCCCCAGACAGGCAAAGTCTAATAACCGCGTGCAGGGCATTGGACAGAGTTTTGCTTTGGGGATACTACGCTATTCCAAACTGGCATATAAGGACATATCGTATTGCTTACTGGAATAAATTCGGAAGACCATCGGTAAAACCGAAATATACCTTAGGTTTTATCGATACCTGGTGGATTGATTCTGAAAAAGAAAAACTGTTAGAGAGTAGGAAATAGTTGATCTGGCCTGTAAGTCCTTTATCACTCAAAGCATAAAATTGAGCTGGTGGATAAGTGGCATTAGCAAACAAGGAATTTATTACCAGCGATTAATCAAAGTGAAAAAGTAAATCGGGAACAATGAAAACATGAGGGGTGGCTACCATCCTTCATGTTTTTTTCGTACCAAAAGAATTATAGTATTAAATGAAAGTTAAAAGTTTTCTTGAAATACAATACAGGGATTTCTAATGGTAAGCTATATCATTCGTAGATTGTTGCTCATAATTCCAACACTCGTTGGCATAATGATAATCAATTTTTTTATCATTCAAACAGCACCTGGTGGCCCGGTTGAGCAGCTGCTCGCAAAGATCAGGGGTACAGAAGTAAGAGCAACGGAGAGGATAAGTGGAACTGGAGGAGCTGGAGAGCAGTCGATGCAGTCAAGCGCAGGAACTGAAAGAAGTGTAACAAGTAAATATCGCGGTGCTCAAGGTCTCGATCCCGAGTTTATTAAAGACATAGAGAGACTGTATGGCTTTGATAAACCAATATATAAACGATTTCTCATTATGATGGGCAACTACTTTCGTTTCAATTTTGGTGAAAGTTTTTTTAGAGATAAAAAGGTCCTTGCATTAATAGTTGAAAAAATGCCGGTATCAATTTCACTTGGTCTCTGGACAACCATGCTCGTTTATCTCATCTCTATACCACTTGGTATCAAGAAGGCGGTAAGTGCGGGTGAGCCCTTTGATGTTTGGACAAGCTTTATTGTCACGGTAGGCTATGCTATTCCCGGCTTTCTCTTTGCCATACTGCTCATAATATTATTTGCAGGCGGAAGCTTTTTAAAAATATTTCCTTTAAGAGGTTTGGTGTCTGAAGATTGGAATTTGTTTCCATGGTATCTAAAGATTTTAGATTATATCTGGCATCTTATACTGCCGATCACAGCGAACGTCATTGCAGGATTTGCAACTTTGACTATCTTTACGAAAAATTCCTTTTTAGAAGAGATAAATAAACAATACGTTACGACAGCACGAGCAAAAGGTCTCGTGGATAAGAAGATTCTATATGGACATGTTTTTAGAAACGCTATGCTCATTATCATAGCGGGTTTTCCATCAGCTTTTATTGGTGTTCTTTTTACAAGTTCACTACTGATAGAGGTGATTTTTTCATTAGATGGACTTGGTTTGTTGGGTTTTGAAGCGCTGATAAATAGGGATTATCCGGTAATATTCGGTACGCTTTTTATTGGAAGCTTAATCGGACTCACTTTGAACCTTGTAAGCGATCTGATGTATATGTTCATTGATCCGAGAATTGATTTTGAGAGCAGGGAGGTCTAGGTGAGTAAACAACGTTTATTTGGTGTTGAATTAAGTCCTAGATTGCAACGACGGATAATGAGCTTTACCTCAAATAAACGGGCATATTTTTCACTTTATATTTTTATAACCTTTTTTATTATCAGTTTATTTGCAGAATTAATTGCCAATGACAAACCACTGTTAATCAGGTATAGCGGAAAGTTTTATTTTCCAGTTTTCAGGACCTACACTGAGCAAGATTTTGGTGGTGAGCTGGAACTCGAAGTAGATTATCACGATCCATATACTCAGGAACACGTAAAACAAGGGAATGGATGGATGATCTGGCCGTTGATTCCCTACAAATATGATACGGTCGATTTTTATCTTGATTCACCAGCACCTTCATCACCCTCGTCGAAGCATTGGCTCGGAACCGACGATGGAGCACATGACGTTCTTGCGATAATCATATATGGATTTAGAATCTCTGTCATATTTGGTATATTGCTTACAATATTTAGTACAATTATTGGTGTTGCGGCAGGAGCAGTTCAAGGCTATTTCGGTGGCAGGGTTGATATCATCTTTCAACGCTTTATTGAGATGTGGGTTTCAATTCCCCTTCTTTATTTAATAATTATTGTTGCATCGATCATAAAACCATCATTTTTCATTTTACTAATTGTACTTCTTCTATTTCGTTGGACTTCGCTTGTTGGGGTCGTACGGGCTGAGTTTTTAAGGGTGAGAAATTTCGAATTTGTAAAAGCTGCTCGGGCGTTGGGTGTGAAGAATTTGGTGATAATGTTTCGGCATATTCTGCCAAATGCAATGGTTGCGACTCTCACCTTTCTACCATTTAATTTGAATGGCTCGATTGTTTCACTCAGTGCACTTGATTTTTTTGGGTTTGGACTCCCACCCGGATCCCCCTCTCTTGGAAGGCTGTTGGCTCAGGGAAAGGCGAACCTCCATGCTCCCTGGCTTGGTATTACTTCCTTTGTTGTCCTATCGGTTATGCTTTCACTTCTTATATTTGTGGGTGAAGGGGTACGGGATGCATTTGATCCTAGAAGGGAGCTCATATGAGTTTACTGACGGTGAGTGATCTATCCGTGTCTTTCCATGTGGGCGATAGGATTATTGAAGCGGTCAAGAAAGCCTCCTTCACAATCGAAAAGGGTCAGACTTTTGCACTCGTTGGTGAGAGCGGTGCTGGAAAATCGGTAACTGCATTATCAATTTTAGATCTGCTTCCTCCTGGCAAGGCATTCTATCCATCCGGTTCAATTGTATTTAAAGGACATGAGCTCATGGGTGCGTCCGATGAGGTATTGAGAGAAATAAGGGGCAACGATATCTCGATGATCTTCCAAGAGCCAATGACCTCGTTAAATCCCCTCCACAATATTGAGAAACAGGTTGGTGAAATTCTTTTACTTCATCAGGACGATTCAAAAGAGCACATTCGTGATAGAGTAGTCGAACTTCTGCATGTCGTACAGCTCTCCGAAGCGGAGAACCGGCTCAACGCATATCCCCATCAATTGTCAGGAGGACAGCGCCAGCGAGTTATGATTGCAATGGCACTGGCGAATAACCCCGAACTCCTGATTGCTGACGAGCCTACCACTGCTCTCGATGTTACCATTCAGGCAGAAATTCTAGAGTTATTGAAAAGTCTTCAGACAAGATTTCATATGTCAATGTTGCTTATCACACACGATCTCTTTGTGGTACGTAAAACAGCGGATTATGTCGGCGTGATGAAGGATGGTGAGATAGTGGAGTGTGGTGAAATAAAAGAGGTGTTTGAAAATCCCACACATAAGTATACCAAGTACCTGCTTGCTTCAGAACTGAAAGAGGGGGCAGAATTACCTGCTAAAAGTAAAAATGAGGTTTTGAGCACAAAAAATCTCAGTGTCGCCTTTCCAATTTTGAAGGGCGTTTTTCGAAAGACAAAAGGATACATACGTGCAGTCAACGACGTGAGCCTTAAAATAAGGGAAGGGCATACGGTAGGCCTTGTTGGCGAGAGTGGATCCGGAAAGACGACCTTTGGCCTTGCAGTTCTCCGGCTCATTGCTTCCAAGGGCTCAATTCTTTTCAGGGGAAAGGAGATACAGGGACTGGCGAGTAAAGATACGAGATCTTTAAGAAAAGAAATGCAGATCATATTCCAGGATCCCTTTGAGAGTTTAAATCCTCGCCTTACAGTAGGGCAGATCATTCAGGAAGGGATACAGGTTCACAAACTGGTTGCAACAAAAGAGGAGCGGGACGATTTGATCAAGTCGGTGTTGCAGGAGGTTGGTCTTGAACCTGAAATGATAAACAGGTATCCCCATGAGTTCAGCGGAGGTCAGCGTCAGCGTATTTGTATTGCAAGGGCACTTGTTCTAAAACCCAAATTTCTCATACTCGATGAACCGACTTCTGCACTGGATATGTCAATTCAAACACAGGTTCTTGGATTATTGAGGGATCTGCAAAACAGGTATAAATTAGCCTATCTGTTCATCAGTCACGATCTTCGTGTGGTACGATCGATGAGCCATGAAATTCTCGTTATCAAAAATGGAGATATTATCGAGTACGGCCCATCGGAAAAAATCTTCAAGAAACCGGAGCAAACCTACACGAAAGCTCTTTTAGAAGCCGCATTTGACGAGTCTACTATAGCCTCATAGTATTGAAATAAGATCTGGTGTATCAGTCTCTGGAACGATCATACACCTCAATTTTTTCAAGAAGCACATCGGCCTGCTCACTTTCTAAGTCAACAAGAATGGTGTAGTGTTTCCAGGCTGATTCCCTGTCGCCAATACCGAGATAACTTTCTCCAATGTACTCATGGGCCTCAGCAAAATCGGGTTTGATTTCTATCGCTTTTTTATAGTATTTAAGGGACTGCTCGTATTTGCCTATTTTTCTGAGGCTGAAACCGAGCATGTTGTACGCTTCATGAAAGTCCCTTTTATTTGCAATGGCGCGTCTGAACAAATTGACTGCGCGTTTAAAATCACCTTCATTGATGTAATCTAAACCCTGGTTGTAGAAACTGGCAGCTTCTCCTTCCCTTTCAGTTTTCGTTTTGTAAGTGCTCGAAGCAGTAAAGGCAAGTGTTGCAGATGTTATTATAAAAATCACGGTAACCACGCTCAGCAATTGTAATTTCTTCCTCATTGTAACGCCTTTCAAGTTTACTTCTATAATAAACGATAAGTTGTGGTTATGAGAAGTCAAGGTTGTTGCCGTGAAGAAATTAGTAGTTTAATTTGGTCGTATATTCAGATCTTGTCAGCATTGAAACGCCACACTTCGGTGAGTGGCGCGAAGGCGGAGGGTTCATCCTCATCGTAGGGTGAAACAATCAGTTCGTGCATCCAGGCGTTCCACTTCTGGAACTGGGGATCCTGCGCCCTTTTTTTATTGAACTGCTCGATGTCGTCAATCAGAGCGTATAGAAAAAGCTGATTGCCGCGAATAAAAATCGTCATTTCATGGCAGCCAGCATATTTCATACCTTTTGTTATTTCCGGCCATATCTCCTGATGGGCCTTGATATATTCATCCTTCTTTCCAGGTTTGAGTTTGTACACCAGGGCCAATCGTTCCATTATCTGTTCACTCCTTTCACAGGTTGATGAATTTTACACCATTAAAATTCTGCTCTTCAAGCGAAGTAAGTATCAACAGTAATTTTTTCCCGCCTCGCGTTTTTTCCATCCCCTTTCAGGACCCCGATGAATCAAAACCCAACCATCCCTGTTGAAACAACGCTCACAAAGCCTGACTTCGGAGGGAACCAGATAGGTAACCGCTCTGTTGCCACATCCGGCACAGACGCCGTACCTCGTATCCGGCGTAAAAACCTTTTCCTCTGCTTTTTTTCTTTCTGTCGATTTCAGCAGCTCAGTCAAGCTATTTGCTGGATGACAATCCGGGTCCGGAGAAGTGTCACCGCCGAGAGGGTAGCGTCCGTATCGGTGACCGGCTTTAATCATAGCCATAAAGTTTTCAAAAGGTATGTCATTTGTAATACTGTGGCTTGAGGTTAGTATGTAACCTCCATCCTGCGCAAGGAAGTCAATGTGTCGTCGTACGTCTTCCTCGACTTCATCGGGAGTTCCGAAGGCGAGCACATTTGCTATATCTATATTTCCGCTAAAACATATTTTATCCCCATACTTCTTAAACACCTCATATATGTCTGCTCCGGAGGTTGGTTCAAATGGATTGTACATGACAACGCCGATATCGATGAGGTCGGAAATAATATCCGTTGCATTCCCGCATGAATGGAGTGAAACTGGAATACCGTGATTTCGGCACAGGTTTACGATTTGCTCGTAACAGGGAATGGCGTATTTTCTGGTGAGCTCCGGCCCCATGAGCAGGCCGCCCTTTCCACCGATGTCATCCCCTATATAGATCCAGGAAACACCCTCTTTGCATGCCATTTCGATAATATCAATATAGTAATCCATACACATGGATATGATCTTTTCAATGAAATCACGATCGGTGATGAGTTTTATCATAAATTCCTCAAAGCCGACAATAAACTGATACGGCGTCATGATCGGGGCCGCAGTCATGATAGTCGTACCTATACCTGTATCTTTACAAGCACTGATATATTCCCTGAGATATCGACGCTTAGGCTCGATATCGAGCTCCCTGGAATGGGGAATGATCCTGTCGAGCTGCTCCCAGGTATGAATACTTCCATCAGTGATGATGTGCAGTTTTCCATCATCACCCTCCGTTTTCAAAGGTGCCCACAAGGCCTCCATTCCAATGGCATCCTGGCCTATGAACTTGCATATCTCAACGTAATCACGGGCTTCCATGGGTGGTGTAACATACTCATCTTCAGACGCTCCCTTCGCCGATCCTAGTGTATGGCCAACGGTTCGTCCGAGAAGCCTGCTTGTATGGTTATCCTCGATGAGAATTTCGAAATTGGGTACACGGTCGGTCTTTCGATGCTCAAAAGCAGCTAATATTCGATCTATACTCGGATCATCACAACTCATCGTGCACCTCCTTCAGATTTAACGTACTGCACCAGCGGTGAGCCCCCGTATCATCTTTCTCTGCAGCACCATGGTAATGGTCATGAGAGGAATCAAGGCGACTACCATTACAGCACTCATTTGTCCCCACAGTATTCCCCGGTCCTGTCGGAACCACGAAAGCACAACAGGAAGGGTAGCACTTGAGGAGTTCGTGAACACCGAGGCAAAGAGGAATTCAGTCCAGGTCAGAAATATACAGAACAGCGCCGTAGCAACGATACCCGGAATTGCCAGAGGAATGACGACCTTGAACATAACCGTGGCCCTTGTACCACCATCGACCAGCACCGATTCCTCGATTGAACGTGGTATTTCATCGAAGAAACCCTTCATCATCCATATGACAAAGGGAAGCTGTATCATGACATAGATCATAATAAGACCCACATGTGTTCCCGTGAGGTGGATGCGCCGCAGAACCCAGAACAACGGTATGGCAATGACAATAGGGGGCATCATTCTGGTTGAGAGTATCCACACCCCCATGTTTCCGCTCCCCCTGAATGTAAATCGTGATAGAGCATACGCAGCCCAGATACCGACCAGGATAGCGAGACCAACAGAACCGGTTATTATAATCAGGCTGTGCCCTATGTTCGGGACCACAGATTCAACGCGGCCCGCAGACTCTTCGATGTAGTATGTGGCCTCACTGAGCTCGGTTGGGTTTATGGTCCAGGGTGCAAAAGCCTCTTTGTAGTGAAAGATGACGAGTTGGTTGGGTAAAAATTTTGGCGGCATTCGGTAATACTCTCGCGGCGTCTTAAAGGAGGTCATGAACATCCAGAGCAGCGGGAATGCAAAGGCTAGGGATATAGCCGCAATGAGTAAGTGAAGCCCAATGGTGCCGAGCGTCCCTTTTATATTCTTTTTCATATTCATACCACAGCCTCCTCTCTGCCGAATACTTTGAGAATTGCAAAGCTGATAAGGTAGACTATGATGAATATTATCCAAGAGAGTGCTGCACCGTACCCCAGCTTGAATTGAGTGAAGGCCTGCCGGTATAGATAGAATGTTGCCACCGTGGTGCTCTGACCTGGACCGCCGAAGGTGAGAGCATAGACGATGTCGAATGTCTTGAATACGTCCATACTTCTGATCAGGAGTACGATTAGTATCTGCCCTCGCATGAGAGGCATGACAATATGCCTGAACATCTGCCACCTGTTGGCCCCATCTACAAGAGCCGCCTCCTTCGGATCATCCGGTATCGAACGCAACCCAGCCAACAGGGTGATCACCACAAAGGGCGTCCACTGCCAGATCTCTACCATGATCACTGCCGGCATGGACCACTTTGTGGTTCCCAGAAAATCGATGGGCTGGAAACCAAAAAACATCACTACTGCATTCACCGCACCCCACCGTACATCGAGGAGCATGCGCCACAGGTTTCCGCTTGCAATAAGCGGAAGCATCATAGGGCTCAGGATGAGCACGATCCAGAGAAAATCTGCTTTTACATTCTTTTTGTTCAGCAGATGGGCTATGAAGAATCCGAGCATAAACTCGATACTCACCGCAACAAACAGTATGATAAAGGTTTTGTACAAAGCCAGCAGGAAATATATGTCCGTAAATGCTGTTAGGAAATTGTCGAATCCAATCCAGGGCATGTCCCAGAAGCTGAGTCCTCGCTCGAGCTTGAATCGTTTAAAAGCCATGACGAGTGCAAATATGAGCGGGTAGACGATAAAGAAGAGTAGCCAGATCATAGTGGGAGCCATGTAGAGGTAGGGTGTGGTCTTCTTTTTTATATATCCACTTCTTGTTAAAAATGCTGACGAACCCATTGCTAACTCCATTTATTCGATTCAGAAAGGATGTACTACGGTGTAAAATAATTGTGGGGGATATAGAATCAACCCATATCCCCCATACCATGATTCATTACAAGGAAACTACTCAGACATGATTTTATTCCATTCCTTGATAACCCGGTCATAGGCCTGTGCTGATGTCTGATTGCCGGACCAGGAGCGGTGCAGCTCGTTGAGCAGCGACTCGTAGAGCTTCGATGCCTGCGGTACCTTGATGTCACCAATACCAATATCCAAAGATTTCATCGTCGGGTCTACAAGCGGGCCCCACACATCCTTCACACGCTGGTCGGCCCACACTGAATAGCGGTTTGGATCGACACCGGATCCAGAGTTGGTCTCGTAGATCTGCATCGTGGTGCTTGCCAAAAACTGGGCATAGAGAAAGGCCACATCTCTGTTCTTCGTACCAGTCGGTATTACCAGCGCCTTGCCCACAGCGAAAGATGTGACACCATCAACACTGCCGTCCCTCTTCTTGAAACCGGGCATGGTCGTTGCATGAATCTGATCCCAGTACTTTGCCTGTCGGGGATCGCGAAACACAGCGGTCGCCCACTGCATGGTCATGGCCACAGTCCCATTACCCAACCCTTCCTTGCTCTCCGGGTAACCCCATGAGAGAATACCGGGGGGAGAGAACT
>JABAOF010003211.1_pt7 | contig 13779 bp, 14 predicted proteins | sample 7062171 | NCBI WGS metagenome assembly JABAOF01 (sample SAMN14538628, study PRJNA623070) | marine sediment metagenome | biome: marine biome [ENVO:00000428]; feature: marine pelagic biome [ENVO:01000023]; material: deep marine sediment [ENVO:00002113] | place: India: Gulf of Khambhat ...
GGTGACCACGGGAAGGGACTATCTCCTGATCAAGGAGGTGCAGCTGGAAGGCAGAAAGAGGATGTCTATCCGTGAATTCCTCAGCGGAAATGAAATTCCAGCGGGTACCCAACTGGGTGAGGACCTCCGGATGAAGCCTGCTTGAATATGCCTTATGGAATGGTTATTTTACTCTTTGAGGCGGACCCTTAAGGGCAGTCGAGATTATCCAATGGGAAAAGGGTTATCATGCATCAGTTCAAGACGTATTTTTCCCTTGGGCTTTTGACGGTTCTATTAACTCTCGTGGGATGGGTGTTAGGGGGGAAAACGGGACTACGTATGTCCTGATCATCGCGGGTATATTCAATTTCATCACCTATTGGTTGAGCGATAAGATCATCCTGAAGATGTACCGGGCACGGAAAGTAGCTCCAGGGGAAGCTCCGGAATCATATGAAATCGTCGGAGAATTGGCCAACACGGCCAATCCCTTGAGGAAGTTGGATGCCGGAGCGAAAGGGACCCCCCTGGAGGCAAATCCATCCACAGCACACCTGTTTATTGTGAACACCCTCAGGGGGAGGGGGCTCATGAACTTCTTCAGCACTAACCCGCCCATCCAGGAGAGGAATAGAAGGCTGGAGGAGATGACCTTATAGAGCCTTTCATCATTTGCCTTTTCCCGGACTATCCTTGGAAAAGAGGAAGAGAAAAAACCCACGCCGCATCGCCCTCGACGTCTTGGTAGAGGTGGAGGGGAAAACCCTTCCCCTTGATCTTCTTATCGAGAGGAAGTTTGAGAGGCTTCAAGGGCTTAAGCAGGTGGATTACGCCTTCATTACCGAGGTGGTTTACGGAACGTTGCGTTGGAGGGGACGGATAGATTGGATCATCGGGCGTATTTCCAGAGTTAAGCCCGAGAGGTTGGAGAGGCTCATCCTCAACGTCCTTCGATTGGGGCTCTATCAAATCCTCTTTATGGATAAGGTGCCCGTCTCAGCGGCGGTAAATGAATCGGTTGAGATGGCGAAGGCGTCGGGGAGGGAAGAGGCGGCGGGATTCGTCAACGCCGTCCTGAGGAGGATTTCCGATCAAAGGTTCGATATCGAGGTGCCCGACGCGAAAGATCCCCCTTCCATTTCGGTGCGCCATTCCCATCCCTTGTGGTTAGTCGAGCGGTGGACACAAGAGCTGGGAATTGATGAAACCATCGAGCTCTGCCAGACAAACAATCGAATTCCACCCCTGAGCCTTCGAACCAATACCCTGAAGACCGATCGAGCAAAGCTCCTCGCCGAAATAAGAATGGAAGTTCCCCAAGCCATTCCGAGCCCGTCCTCCCCTGAGGGGATTCTGATCGATCCCCCGGTGCCTCTGTCCCGGATTCCCCGTTTTCGGGAGGGATGGTTTCAGGTCCAGGACGAATCCTCACAATTGGTGGGGCACATCACGGATCCCAAGCCGGGGGAACGGGTTTTGGATGCCTGTGCCGCTCCCGGGGGAAAGACGACCCATCTTGCCCAACTCATGGAGAATAGGGGGAAGATCTATGCAGCAGATATCAGCGCTCGTCGGCTCTCCCTTCTCAAGGAGAATTGCCATCGACTGGGGGTGGACATCGTTACGACCCTGAGGAGGGATCTCACAAAACCCTTGGTATTGGGGAGCGAGGGGGAATTTGACCGGATCCTTGTCGACCCTCCCTGTTCCGGCCTGGGAACCCTCTGGCGCAATCCGGATATCAAGTGGAAGAGGAAGGAAGGAGAGATCTCGAAATTCAGCGGAATTCAGAGGACCATTTTGCACCATGTGGCCCAATCCGTGAGAAAGGGGGGGTGCCTGGTCTATGGGACATGCACGCTGATGCGAGAGGAGAATGAGGAGGTGGTGTCGGAGTTCATGGGGGAACATCGAGGGTTCGAGGTGGAAAATCTCAGCCGGATCTTACCTCAGCGCTTGAAGTCCCTGACCGGGAAGGACGGTTTTTTCCGCTCCTTTACCCACCGTCATGACATGGATGGATTTTTCGCCGCCCGGTTGAAAAGGATAGCCGATTAATTTCCCGTCGTCCTTAGGGATTCAACTTACCGTCCATCTGACCCTTGACGTCACCGCCAAACAAGGAAGATTCTCTCATTGACTTCATCAGATAATGAATATTGACCGTATCGATCCCCTTGCTCTTCAGGAAATCCCTTATCTCGTTCTCGCCAATTTCGGGTCGACGGGCATATCTCTGATAGTCGGCAGGATAGGACTTGTGGAGCCATCTCAGAAAATTGGCCTTCAGTCTATCCAAATCCATGGATTGCAATCCCAAGCTCTCTCGGTCTGATTTATCAAGGGCTTGTCCCCGCTTCCCTTGCTTACCTTTTAGGGGGATCCCGTGGAGAAAGCGGTCAAGTCGGATTAAGCATTCATGGGAAATGTTTTCGAAACAGATCCCGACATCGTACCTTTGATTGGATGACGGGGCTGACCTGACTACCCTTCCCATCGGCTTGACGGCTTCGTTCTTGATGAGGATGATGAGATCTAACCTCTCATCAACGGGGATGGGAGTATCCGTTTGGATTTTAACCCCGCCCAGGCTTACATCAACGGTTCGAAGGGTCCCCTTTGTCATGCCCCACTGGTAAGCCAGAGCGAGAGAGAGCTCGAAGCGCTTATGCCTCCGCCTTTCCCTGCGAAGTGATGACTTTCCAATTCCTTCCATCTGTTCCCCCGCCCACATCAAATTTCTATCAGAAATGGAGAAGAATAACAACCCGAATATGCGGTGTGGCAGTTCTGCAGTTAAGGGATGCTGTTGTTAAAAGGTGAGGTTAAGGTCCAGGTTGAGGGCAAAGGTAAGGGGAAACTGGCGTTGCAGTCATGGGGTTGGGAAGAGTGTAGATTCTCATTCAGGCGCCGTAGCATCGCACGTTTCCGGTTAAATATGGGTTGACATCTTCAGGGCGAATTGCTAGGTAAGAGGAGCCCAGCTAACCTCGAAAGATGGGGAGAAAAGCCTAAAACAATGCGTGATGGGGAAGGTAGCTTCGGTATTAGACCGAATTTGAAGAAACAGAAATACTACCGGCAAGCCTTTGATCTCGCCTGCCAGCAGATAAAGGGCCTTGATCTGAGGGAAAGGGCTGAAAAGGCTGGGGCCCACTTCGACAAAGGGGCCCATCGGAAAGAAGGGCGAATCTCACTGAACCTTTTCAATTCGCGATACGTCATCGATTTCCCGAATCTCCTCATTACTTCTCCGGACAAGAAGGTGGTATCCCTTGTAACCAAGATCATCCTCTTCCACTACCTGATCAGGGCCGATGGGAGGCCATTATCCCAGGGATTAATCCCATACAAGGAGATTCCCGGGGGCATGCTCTACGCCGGGGTGTTCGCTAGGAGAGCGGTCGAGCCCCTCATACCCGTCTTCGGCTCCTCGCCTGAGGCCTTCCTCGATGCGGGCTTTCGGATGGGAGGACGAAAGGCCGAATATGGGGATGTTTCCTTCGTGTTGCCGGCTTTGCCCCGAATACCCATGACCTATATTATCTGGAAAGGAGACGAGGAGTTTCCGGCAACGGTTCAGCTCCTCTTCGACAGATCGGTGGAGGGATATCTCTCCCTGGAGGACATCGTGGTGGTGGGCGAGATGGCGACGAGCCGGCTCATCGCATTGGGACTGGTCGATTAAAGGATACCTACTTTTCGGCCTTACGCCCTTTGTACAGCAAGGCCATGCACAATAGGAAACTCACGATGAAACAGAAGATAAGCGCTTTGTGGAAGGTGGTCGTTTGAATCATCCCCGCGCTGATGGAAACAAAGGGAAAGAGGATCACGCGAACCCCGCCCCTCATTACGGGGTGATCCGCTAAGAGTCCGGCCAAGGGGGGACTGTATCGATAGTAGAGGAAGACCCATTTCTTGCCGATGAAATGAGCCATGAGGTATCTATCCCGAAAGGCTCGGAGGAGATCGATTTTGTCGCCGAGGTTTGAGCCATAGGCCGCCGTGGCGATAAAGCAACCACCACCCCCCCCTCTTGCAGGGCTACCCGGTCGGGCTGTGCCCGCTTCATTGGAGTAACCTGAGTTTCCGTATTGGTTGTAGGCTATGACCCGGTAAGTATAGGAGGATTCCCCTTCAACCTCAGTATCGGAATAGCGGGTCGTATCGGGATCGACTCGTGCTATCTCTTGGAAGTCTTGGTCTTTTTCCCTTCTTTCGATTGCGAAACCTTCCTCATTAACAGAGGCATCGACCCAATTGAGCTCGATTTCCGTTTCAGATACCTCTGAGATGGATAAATCACTGGGAGTCATGGGAAGCCTGAGGGAGTTATTGGCGTTGATTCTTCCTCCCGTTGCCACCTTTCCCGTCAGGCCCTCAAGGACGTCAGTCCCGTTGAAGATTCGCAATCTTAGATCCTCCAATGAAAGAACTGGATACTTGCCCAGTATCAGCCCCGCAACCCCGGCAACGTGCGGTGCGGCCATGGAAGTTCCCTGGAGGAATTGGAATTCATCACCATCGTATACATGAGAGATGGAGATAATATCCACATCGTCGATATAGACCCCATCGGCGGTGTTCTGTGAGTCGGAGACTAGACGGAATCTGATGTAGACCGTGGGATGTCCATCATATGCAGAGATATCATCGCTGACTTTGACGAAGGCACTCCCTGTGGACCCTGTATATCCACCCCCTGGACCGTAGATATTGGTCCAGTTAATTCCGTCGATGGAGGCCTCGATATAGAGAAAGTCCCTATTTGCCTCGGTCTCCATGCGCAGGTAGTAGGTGAACCTGCTCAGCCATTTTCCCGACAAATCGATCCTTGGTAGAATCAACCACGAATCGGTATTGTTGTCGTAGTGGCCTAAAGGGCTATCGGTCCAACAGTGGGTCGGGCTTTGGTATTTTCCCTCCACGATGGCCCATTGGGATGTCCCTCCTGTTGTCCATTCCCCCGGGCCTGATTCAACGTCATCGGGGAAACTCCCCCCAATGGAATGCCAGGAGGGCCATGTGCTGTAAATGGATACCCCGGGAGCCGCTACATCCACCGTGGATGGACCCCAATTGGAAAAGGAAGCCAGATTGTCCCGTTGATCCGTGGCCGCCACCGAGATGATATTGGGAAGATCGTAACTTGCTGGATAGAATGGGTTGGTATCATTGTCGCTACTTGAGTTGCCCGCTGCGGCAACGAAGAGGCATCCCTTATCGTTCGCATAGGATATGGCATCGTAAAGGGCCTGGGAGAAAGAGCTCGTTCCCCAGCTGGCATTGATGACCCGAGCCCCCTTTCCAACGGCATATTCGATGGCGGCGATGGCATCGCTCACCCAGCCAATCCCATCGGCATTTAGGAATCGGACGGGCATCATCCTTGCCCTCCACATCACGCCCGTAATTCCTTCCCCGTTGTTTCCCATGGCCGCAATAGTTCCCGCAACATGGGTGCCATGGCCGTAGTAATCCATGAGGTCGTTGTCTTCGTCGGAGAAGTCCCAGCCCCTCCAGTCGTCCACTTTACCATTGCCATCGTCGTCCATACCGTTTCCCGTGGTGGGATCGTTGGGGTCGGCCCAAGGGTCTTCGCCGGGATTGGTCCACATGTTAGGGGTAAGGTCTGGATGGCTGTATGCAACCCCACTGTCGATGACCGCGATGACGACCTCTTCACCTCCCGTGGAGATTTCCCAGGAATCGGGCGCGTTAACATCGGCTCCAGGAAGACCCGATTGCATCTCCACGGGTTGTCCGAAATTATGTAATCCCCAGAGAATACCATAATTGGGATCCCCTGGGTTGAAGGGGGGATCGTTGGGGAAGATCTTGCAGGCGAAGATGATATAATTGGGTTCCGCATATTCGACGTTGGGATTTTGGCGGTATAGCCGTAGTGCCTCCTCAACCGATATCGTGGAGGGAATTCTGAGGTGTTGGATCCCCAGCGTGGGGAATGATTTGATGAGGGATGAGCCCAACTGGAGATGGATATTGGCCTTTATCCTTGAGGGAATCCCGTCTTTGAATTTGACCAGGATTTCATCTTGGGAGAATACGATGTCTTTATAATATGTTATTGGTTTATGGCTAAAAGTTAGGGCCGATACGGAGATAGCAGGGAGTAAGGAAAGAAAAAATATATAAATTATTGAAATAATTAATTTTTTATTCACCTAGATTTACCGATTTTTTCCCTTATAAGGGGATTCAGCGGTTCTCTAAGCCAGAAAAATCACAACAATATGATTTTATTCAATTTTTATGCCATTTTACTTTCTTTTATGCCATTTGACATCCCATAGGGTGGGCCAAGAATGAGAAATTTTCTATTGACAAATCCAATTTGATTCATAGAATAGAGAGAACTGGCGGTGTAGCTCAGTTGGTTAGAGCATACGGCTCATATCCGTAGTGTCCGGGGTTCGAATCCCTGCACCGCCACCAAAGGCAAAGTGAAGCCTCCCGTTTTTTGGCGGGAGGCTTTGCTCATTCTGGATGGTCACATAGTGACGGTGCATTTCTGAAAAAAGTGCAAAGGGGTATGAAAAAAATGAATAACCATCGTTATTTCCCGTTCAGTGAACAAGGGCTGGGGAGCAATGTGTGGGGGGGGGTGGAATTGACAAACCGTTGTTTTTTCGGTAAATGAAAAATGAACCAGACAAAAGGTCGGAGGTGAGGATATGAAGGAAAATCGATTTGCGGTAGTTTCTTTTGCTGTGTTGGTTGTCTTAGCCATTGTTACGGGGTGTTCACGTCTTGGCTGGGAGAGGAAGACCCCAAAGGAAGCTCCTACGGTTGGTGAGCAGTCAAAGTATTATCACTTCGAGGATGTTCTCATCCCCCATGAATTGAAATTGGAAATGGATAGGTCCTTTATCTATGAGACCCCGGCGGTAAAAGCGGGGAGGTTGGTCTTCTCGGGTAGGGTTGAAGTGTATTCCTTGTCCAATTTTTTCACCAACAATATGGAGAAGGATGGCTGGAGGCTGGTCAACAAATTCGGGTTCAAGGATGTGGTGCTCAATTTCACCAAGCCGAGTAAGAACTGCACCGTTAACATATACGATAAGCCCATCAATACCATCGTTGAGGTCTGGGTGGGCCCTGTTGGCGGGGGAGGCTGAATTTCCCTGAGGAAACAATGGTGGTAGAAACTCATCCTCGGAGGGAGATGTCGAAATTGAAGGACTCACAGGAGGAGGATGATAGAATATGCCATTCAGTATCGCAGAATCGCCGACAGATCCTAGAAGGTGAAGTACGCAGGGAAATGTAAAAAGGCCGCTTCCTCTTGAGGGCGAGTTGATCTACCCCTAATCCACCCAGAGGTGTTCCCGAGGCGGCGAGGGAACGCCTTTTCTTTCTCTCTTTCCCCAGTATGAAAAAGATTCATAGTATCGGCCAAACCATCTCATCAGAAAAAGTCCTGATTTCAATGAGTTAAAGGTGATTGAGACAAAAATTGTCTTTACGCGATTTTTTTGCGGTTATTTGCCACTTTACAGCAATTGACAGTAGTAGAATTTTACAAATGAAAACAGTTACTTATAAAAGATCCAATGATTGGCACGCCTTTTGAGATAGAGATGTATTGAGGTATCCTTCGGTACCTCCTTTCCAATCAACTTCCTATCATCCTTTCGGGTTCACGGACGTGAACCCGTCTTTTTTTTCGTTCCAATTACCCCTTCGGGCCGGCTAAGATTGAGCAAATACTGAGGACCTCCATAGAGAGTTCTGGAGTGTTAGGAATTCCAATGATTTACATTTGAATGAGGTAGAGGCCGAGTATCAAGCAGTTCTAAATCGTGGCCGAATATTACTCAACCTTGGAACCCCTGAAAGCTGAAGTGCAAACCTCCACATTCCCGTCTATCTGCTTCGGTATTTGAACGACAGTTAACATTATTGTCTACACTCTTCAGCCAATTTGGTGGCCGGGGAAACACGGGAGCGAAAACGGTTTTTGAGGAAACTGGTCAATTTGGCGGGGTGCCTGGGATAGTTGGTTTGCACTCTCGTTTAACGGTGTTCTCCAGAAACTCAGGGAGCTTCCATCCATATCTCCTTGAAATCTTTCGAAAAAGGAATACAATGGGGGGATAGGAGTTGCGGTTCAGCGGTGTTGCAGCCAGCAGTTGGGCGGTGGACTTTTTGATTCAGCTACTTGGTAAATTTGCGTTCAGGGCGAGCTCTTATGTAATTTGACGAGGACGCATTCACACGGGGTAACGGGTTGAATTTCATCGATAAGATCAAGGCAACGGTGCAAAAGTATCGGATGCTCGAAGAGGGGGACACGGTAATCGTTGGGGTCTCGGGAGGGGTTGATTCGGTGGTCCTCCTCCACGTATTGATGGCCATACGGGACGAATATGATCTATCCCTGATTGTTGCACACGTGGATCATGGCATCCGGGGTGAGGAGTCACGGCGGGAAGCGGACTTTGTCCGCGATTTGGCCCAAGGGCTTGACCTTCGCTTCGAGACAGTGGTAACGGACGTTCCGGCCCTGGCGAGGGAAAAACGCATGTCAGTGCAGGAGGCGGCCAGGGAAGCGAGGTATGCTTTTTACGAAGAGGTAAGGAAAAAGAATAATGGGCAGAAGGTAGCCATGGGGCAGACAGCCGATGATCAGGCGGAGACGATTTTAATGCGAGTGATTCGTGGGGCGGGTTTGAGGGGTCTAAAGGGAATTCCGCCTTTCCGCGGGGAGGGTTTTATTCGTCCACTCATCGAGACATCGAGGGAGGAGGTGGAAAAGTACGCCGATAAGGAGGGCCTGTCTTTTATCACCGACAGCTCCAACATCAAGGATATCTATCTGAGAAATAAGGTGCGGCATGATCTCATTCCCCATCTCGAAAGGGAATATAACCCCAATATCAGGGTGGGTTTGACCAGAATGGCTTCTATCCTCTCCAGGGAGGATGACTATTTGGACCGTGAAGCCGAAGAAGCCATGGCCGGTCTGATCAAGGGTACCGATGATGAGCTCAGCCTCCATATTCCAAGTCTCAGGGCATTTCACGAGGCAATTTGGTTTCGGGTACTACAAAAGATGTTGGCCACAGTACTCGGAGGAGATCTGAGAAGGATCAAAACGGTCCATCTGGACGCGCTTTTCCGGCTTCTCAGCCACCAGGCGCCCAATAAGGTACTCTGTCTGCCCCAGGGGATTTACGCAGAAAAGCACTACGCGGAGCTTTTCATCAGGAGGGGGAAGCCCCCCGTTGTTTTTCCCTTCGAATACCTCCTGGATGTCCCGGGGGTTACGCTCTTGGAGGGTTTGGGGAAGAAGCTCGTCACGCGAATAGAACGGGTAAACAGGGGTACGCCGGTGGAGCGGGATTCGAAGGTTGCCTATCTAGACGATGATAAGGTGGTCAGACCCTTGACCCTGAGGAGCTTCGAGGAAGGTGATCTATTCATCCCCCTAGGGATGAAGGGCCGCAAGAAATTGAAGGATTTTTTTATTGATTCTAAGGTCCCAAAGGCCCTTCGCCCGCACATTCCGCTCTTAGTTTCGGGGGGAAGCATTGTGTGGGTGGTAGGGTACCGGATCAACGAATCCTTCAAGCTCAGGGAAGAATCAAAGAGGGCTCTCAGGGCTGAGTACTTGGACTATCCCTAATCTTCCTGTCCGCATTCCTCCTGACTGCCCTTGAGCTTTGATACAGCATGGGGCAGGGCGGGGAGAATCGCCTCCAAACAATCCCTTACGGCTTTTGGGCTACCGGGCAGGTTGACGATCAGGGTTTGTCTCCTGATCCCACAGATGGCCCTGGAGATCATGGCGTGGGGAGTCTTTTTAAGCCCCTCTGCCCTCATGGCCTCCGAGAACCCGGGCACCTCCTTTTCGATTACCTCCAGGGTTGCATCCGGGGTGAGGTCCCTTGGGCTCAACCCCGTTCCCCCTGTTGTTAGGATGAGGTCCGAATGGAGCGAATCCGCACATCGAATGAGGGCCTCTTTGATCATATCGCTCTCGTCCGGGATGACCTCATAGTGGATCACTTCGGAGGGGAGACCTTTCAAGAGGTCTCGGATGGTATTTCCGCTCGTATCCTCCCTTTCCCCCCTCGCCCCCTTGTCGCTGATGGTCAAGATGGAGACCTTGATCCTCACTCCTCCTTCACCTCTATGGAATCGCCCACCGAGATTTGGCCGGGCTGGAGGACTTCGGCAAATACTCCCTCACGGGGCATAACGCAGTCCCCCATCTGATAATAGATGGCGCATCGGTCGTGACACTCTTTTCCCTTCTGGGTCATCCTGAGGATCGCCTCATTGCCGATCCTCAATGTGGTTCCGATGGGAAGGCTCATGAGGTCGATTCCCTCTGTTGTGATATTTTCCGCGAAGTCGCCATAGGCCGCTTTTAGCCCCTTTCGCCTCATTTCGTCAATACTTTCATTGGCGAGAAGACTCACCTGACGGTGCCAATGACCACCGTGGGCATCACCCTTGAGGCCAAAGCCTCTCAAAAGGTCACATCTGCGGACATTGTTTTTTTTGGTCCCCTTATCCGCGCTGATGTTTACCGCCAATACCTTACCCTTTATGGTCATCCCCCCGTTCCGCCCTCCACCGAAAGGTGCCGCTTTTGCCGCCCTTCTTTGTAACCAGATGAATGTCCGAGATGATCATGCCCCGGTCCACTGCCTTACACATGTCGTATATGGTCAGTCCTGCCGTCGAAACGGCCAGTAAAGCCTCCATCTCCACCCCTGTTTGACCCTGCGTCTTGACCTTGGCCTCGATCTCAATCTTGTTCTCTCCTTCAGAGGGGAAGAAGTTTACCTCCACGTTGGTGAGGTTCAGGGGGTGACACATGGGGATGAGGTCAGCGGTTCGTTTTGCCCCCATGATACCTGCCACTTGGGCTACCCCTAGAACATCGCCCTTGGCGATCCTTCTATCCATTATCATCCTAAATGTATCCCGAGTCATTGAGATGGCTCCATGGGCAATGGCCTCCCTCATGGTAGCCCCCTTTTGACTTACGTCCACCATCCTGGCCCTTCCCCTTTCATCGAAATGGGTAAAACCCTTCTTTTCCTTCATACCGGTATCCCCTGTTTGCCCTTGATTCATCCCCCAATGGCTGCCATGTTTCGTTGACATTTCTTGAACAGTGATGTCTCGATCGTGTGCCTTTGCGGTTTATTCTGCAGAGCCGTCGCGAGGAGATCCTTCAATTTCTCATCAGTACAGTGATTCCTCAAATGGAACCTCAGATCGATTTCATTGTCGGAAAAGAGGCATGCCCTCAACCTCCCGTCGGGCGTTAACCTCAAACGATTACAGTGTTCACAGAAACAGCTGCTAATGGGACTGATCAAACCGAGTTCTCCTGCACCACCCTTGAGGCGAAATCGGGCAGCGGGGCCATCCCTTTCGTCGCCATCCACGGGGATCAAGGGACCCAGCTTGCCGATTTGCTTTCGAATCGTATCGACGGTCAATACATGATCCCGACTCCAGAAATCCACCCCTGCCGTAGGCATGAATTCGATGAAGCGAACGGTCACGGGTTTATCCAGGGTCAGTTGTGCGAATTGAAGGATTTCGTCGTCATTGAACCCCTTAATGGCCACCACGTTAAGCTTCACGGGGAAAAGCCCGACATCAAGGGCTTTTTCGATTCCCGTCCGCACTTCGGGGAATCGATCCCTCCTGGTAATATAGGCGAATTTCTCCGGGCTTAACGTATCAAGGCTTACGTTAATTCGCCTGATCCCGGTCCTGACCAGATCCGCGGCGAATTCCCCCAGGAGAACTCCATTGGTGGTCAGGCTCAGATCCCCGATTTCTCGGATCTCTGAAATCCCACGGATGAGATCCAAGGCTCCTTTTCTGGCCAAGGGTTCTCCCCCAGTGAGGCGGATTTTGTCGATACCCAATTGGCCGAAAAGCCTTACCACCCGAAGGATTTCTTCGTATGTGAGAACCTCGTCATGGGAGATCAGGGCGATGCCCTCGTCGGGCATGCAGTACCTGCATCTCAAGTTACACCGGTCGGTGATGGAGATCCGGAGGTAATTTATCCTTCTTGCGAAGTTATCCGTTAGCATTGTTTCGATTCGGAACCATCATATTTAACAAAAAAACCAATGCCCGCGTTTGGACATTGGTTTTTTCCCCTTCACGAGGAAAGCGTCTCCTTTCCAAACACGGGAGGTACAGCCGTTTCCAGCTATGCCCTATCGGCCATTCCCCATACCCTATCATTCGAGTTTTAGGAAGAATGGCTCGGAGAATATATGTTTGCTTTCAACTATCTCATATGTTTTGTAAAAAAGTCAATCCCCTTTTTCATCTTCATTGCCCCTAATGATTTGCCTATGCATCCGTCTCCGATGAATCGCTTGAAACTGTGAGAAAAGAGATGAACGAAGAAAATCAAGATATGATGAGATCTTACCGTAAATATGTTTATGAAACACAACTGCTTGATTTGTGAGAGGAATTAAGGAGGTAAACTCTGGCCAAATGGAATTTGCCATTAAAGCTTAAAACAGGGTTTACATTTCATATCCATCTATGGTAAAAAGAAAAACGCCACAAGGCCGGAATACCTGTGGGAGCAGAAATAAGAGCCCCGGTTTTTTGGGGAACGAGAGATCGTGAAATTGGGAGAGATTCAAGGGAGACTGCATGGAAGATACCTTCAGATTTCATGATAGAAGGGACTCGATCAGGTTGAAGATGGACTACCCCGCCATCTATACTCGATTTGACAACCAGGGAAGAGAATATGACCAAAAGATGTCCCGGTCAATGAACGTGAGCCTCGGGGGGGTGAGGTTGCAAAGCTCCTTTCCAGTTGATTCCGGGGAGATGCTCGATATCACCATGGCTCTCGGAGAAAGCTTGGTTGCTTTCAAGGGGAAAGTGATCCATGTAACGGGCTCTGAAGATCGAGGGTTTGAATTGGGAATATCAATCGAAGATATCGAGAAAAAGGACAAGATTGCCCTGACCCGTTTCATTTACTATTTCAAGGGATCCGGACATAGGGGGGATACGTAGAAGCGGTCATCTTTAGCCATAAAATCGATAAGATTCCAGAAACAGCCGTGTCGCCGACGGGAATGGGGGGCTCGGCTTTTTCATTGGCATAGATCGACTAGCAATACAGGCGATATTGAGAAAACAACGGAGGGTTGGAGGAGGGCACTTTTTCTTGTGAATATCGTCCCCCTTTGTTATTTTAGGTATAAAGAGAGTGTCGTTTTCCGAGGAGGAAACGGAGATGGGAAAAGGGTGGGATCAGAAGAGGGTGAAGCACATTATAGAAATTCTGGAGAGCGAGTATCCAAATGCCAAGACGGCCCTTCACTTCACTAATTCGCTGGAGCTTCTGGTGGCCACGGTCCTTTCCGCCCAGTGTACGGACGAGAGGGTCAACAAGGTGACCCAAGATCTGTTCAGGAAATACCGGTCTGCCGAGGACTATGCCCGGGTCGATTTGGGTGAGTTGGAAGAGGATATTCGACCAACGGGATTCTTCAGAAATAAGTCCAAAGCTATTAAGAGCTTCTGCACAGACCTCGTGGAGAAATTTAACGGAAAGATTCCGGACAACCTTGAGGATTTGGTCTCCCTTTCGGGGATCGGGAGGAAGACCGCTAACCTGGTCCTGGGAGAGGCCTATGGCATTCCCGGTGTCGTCGTGGATACCCATGTCCTCAGGTTGTCAAGGCTCATCGGGCTGACCAAGAATACCGATCCAACCAAGGTCGAATTCGATCTCATGGAGGTGGTGCCAAGGGA
>JABAOF010002908.1_pt1 | contig 13778 bp, 11 predicted proteins | sample 7062171 | NCBI WGS metagenome assembly JABAOF01 (sample SAMN14538628, study PRJNA623070) | marine sediment metagenome | biome: marine biome [ENVO:00000428]; feature: marine pelagic biome [ENVO:01000023]; material: deep marine sediment [ENVO:00002113] | place: India: Gulf of Khambhat ...
AGCAAGACGTAAAGCCAGTATATCCCAAATATGCCCGCGGTTATTATTGTTAGAATTAGGTATAGAACAAAGCTTCTGTTGGGCGTGCTCTCTGTTCTTCTCGGCAAAGAAAGCGTGACACCGCACTTGTCCATAGTCCTGGTCAGGTCCTCCCAAAGGCCATCCTCTCTTCTCTCATGTTTGTAGAAGTCTTTCATCAGGAAGTAGCTGACATACCATTCTGCAAGGAAAATGAACGCGGACAAGATGGCCCAAAGTACTGCACCCTTTTCGGTTTCCTCAGCTTTGGCTTCCCTTACGGTTCTCTCCATGGATGATAAACTAGCTTCTACGTCAACACCCTTTTTTGCTGCTATAGCTTTCACTGCTGTCACAACATCTTCAAACAAAAACATTTGTCTCTTGAAGTGCGTGTTGCGCCTTTTGATGAGCTTGTATCTGAGTATTATAGACACGATGAACCCAACTATGGTTAGCAGCACTACAGAGATAGTCAACATTGCAATAAGCGGTATAGCCAATGATGGTTCTTCAGGCACAGTCCACGGTGCTGTCGCCGCCACAAGTATCCCGTAAAAGACTGTAACAACCACGCCAATTGCAGCGAAGATGGGTATCAAGTAGACGAGGATCCATGCGGTCGACATCTTTGGATCTGATTCATCACGCATCCGAACGTCTTTCCTCAAATTCTCAATTGGCACACTCAAACTATTCCTCTCACATTTGCGCCGTTGATTTCTATCAGAAGTTGTTATTAACACTTATGTAGTATCAAATGAAACATTTGTGTTTTTCACGGATGTCCCCAAATGCGTCCACTCGAAACTTGCAATATGATCTGCCCATTTCGTTTTCCAGCACAACCCCCGCACACGAATGTGCCGCGACGACCCTTACTTGGTCTTCTGCACATTTTCATTATACGTTCTTAACGTTTTCATGGCGCTCACAGCCTTTTCAGGCAGATTGTAGACAGGTATGCTGGTATCCCTTAACACTCGGTAGACCATCGTGAAGTCTTCTCCTCCCGCTGGGACATCCACAACAGGCTTGCCAGAATACTTATTAGCTGTTTCGGCAATGGCCACAGCGTCTTCAGGCTCAAAAAAGCATGATTTCAGCATGTTTATGACCAAAACTCCGTCGACATTGGGATCAGACAAGACTAGGTCCAAGACAAAAGAGTATCTTTCGGCCCTAGCATCAGCGATGAGGTCTATTGGGTTGATCGCCTCCACGCCTGGATAGCGACTTTCTATCTTCCTTCTAGTCTTTTCTGAGAGAGGCGCTAGTCTTAACCCGTTTTTCACCACAGCGTCGGCGGCTAAGATGGCTGGTCCACCAACGTTACTCACGATTACGACATTGTCTCCGCTAAGGGGAGGCTGCTTTGCAAAGGCGATGGCCGCATTAAGTAGTTCCTCAGCGTCTCCGACGCGAATGATGCCAGATTTTTTGAAAGCTGCGCCAAACACGATGTCTGAGCCGGCTATGGAAGCCGTGTGGGACTTGGCTCTTCTAGCCGCTTCCTTCGTTACTCCACCCTTTAGAGCTAGAATTGGCTTCCTTTTCACAATTTTTTGGGCTACCTCTACAAACTCTCTTCCTTTCTCAATGCCCTCCATGTATAGGCATATCACCTTTGTTTCCGGGTCTTCATCGAAGTATCGGAGGAGATCCACGTCGTTGATGTCGATTTTTTCTCCTATGAAGGCGAACTTGCTGATGCCTATGTCGTAGAAGCAGGCCAGGTCAAGGAGGAGGGCGCCTACTCCTCCGCTCTGAGATATTATGGAAATGTTGCCCTTTTTCGGCATAACATCCCGTTCAAACGTTGTGTTCAGCCCGTTGGCTGTGTTCAAGACCCCTAAAATCGTGTTTGGACCCAATATTCGAATGCCGTATTTCTTTATGAGCCCTGTTAATTGTTGGCGGTGTCGGTCTTTGTATCCTCCGGGTATCAGCACTAGGGCTTTGACTCCTATCTTGCCGCACCTTTCCGACTGGTGTAAGGAAGCTCTAGGCGGCAGCATGATGACTCCGAGATCAGGTGTTTCAGGCAGATCCATAGGCTGTTCTTGGTCCCTTTCTCCTTCAATGTCCAAAACGAAGGTTTTTCCTTCAAAGAATTTGTTCATGTTGTGGATGACGTTTTCAAAAAGCCAAGGAGATGTCATTCCAACTTTTTCTCGAATTTTGCTGGATCCTATGAGTACGACGCTGCGGGGTTCAAAGAGAGACTTCACTTCGCTCACGCCACTTGATTTGTCAATTTCCAAAAACTTGAAGGGTATGGTAATTAAAATAGAAAACTCCGTTTCTTATTAAGGATTAGCAGAAGAAGGCATATAACGCTTAAATATTTCGCCTCGTTTCTACAGCGTGGTCGTTGTACTTGGTCTCAACTGTTGAAACAGCTGTAAAGTTGCGCAGGGTGGCCAAACATTACGCCGACATAGTAGCCGTCGACTACATAGATTTCGATGTTAAATACGGGGAAATCCTCGGTCTTCTAGGCCCCAACGGCTCAGGCAAATCCACAACCCTAAAGATGATTCTAGGATTAGTTAAGCCGGACTCCGGATCCGTGAATGTTCTCGGCATAAACGCCGAGGATGACCCTGTAGCAGTGAAGAGGCAGGTGGGATACATTCCAGAGTCTCCCAGTGTATACGAGTTTTTGACGGGACTAGAATACCTCGACTTTGTTGGAGACATTTACGGAATAACTGCGTCAGAGAAGAAGGCTCGGATCGAAGAGTACTTGGAGGCTCTTGAACTGGAAGGAAGGGAAGGCGACATGATAAGCAGCTATTCTCAGGGAATGAAGCAGAAAACTGCGCTTATCTCCGCCTTCCTGCACAAGCCGAAATTGCTACTCTTAGATGAGCCTCTGAGCGGTCTAGACCCGAGGTCAGCTCGAATCGTGAAAGACTTACTCCGTGAACTGAAATCAACGGGAGTGACGACCCTCATGTCAACCCACATTCTGGAGATCGCCCAAGCCATGTGCGACCGCATCGCCATCATGTACGAGGGAAGATTGCTGGCTCTAGGAAACATGAAGGAACTTCGGCAAAAGGCGAGACTGCCAGGATCAGATCTAGAAGACATCTTCTTGAAACTCACGGGAACAGAAGACGTCAGAGAGGTGGTCGAGGCGCTCCTGAAATGAACTGGAGGAACGTTCTTCGACTGATAAGCGTAGACATAAAAGCTGGCAGACTGATTAGGGGTCAAAGGCTGAGAAGGTATCGAGAGAATAGGGGTTTTCAGTATCTGTTATATGGAGGAGCCTTCATCCTAGGACTAGCGATAGGAATAGGCGTCGGGAATTTCTACTCTGGAATAGCTGATCAAGAAGTGAGGAACATGTTATATGAGGGCGCCCAATCCCTTTTCCTATCGTTCCCCACTCTGGTTCTCGTTTTCAGTCTGGTCTTCACCATGATGGGGCAAATCCAACGGATGGGTGTGAGAGCTTCCCTTCAACCGCCCTACTGGCTACCCATCACCTGGGAGGAACACACTCTTGCTTCCACCCTGGCTAACCTCATTGGCCTGCCCTCGGTTTTCCTCATTTTGTTGATTTCAGTAATAGCAACGGCCTCAATCTATTTGGAGCAGGTGCCTCTTGCCACACTAACAATTCTTGCTTTGCTAGCCAGCGCCTTCCTGGCCAGCACGACCACGGAGATTTTCAGAATCTTGCAGGTTCGGCTTATCGGGGCCGTTTACAAGTCTACAGGTAAGGCCGCGGTCTGGGTGAGATTTTTAGGTTCCATGGTCTTTTTGGTCGTCTTCTACGTAGTTTGGTTTGCTTTCACTTCTGGCATAGGTTCTGTTGCCCTCATCCAAGCTGTTGCGGGTGCTCAACAGGCGGTTTGGTTTGTTCCCTACATCTGGTTGGGGATGGTTTTGGCTGCCTTTGTAAGCGGCTTACTCGCACAAACTGTGATTTTCTCGCTGGCTTCCATTCTGTTCATCTTGGTTCTCTTCTATGTAGCAGTTAGGCTGAACGCCAGATTCGGGTTGTACGAGCCGCCAGCGATCACGGTGTCACGTGGAGTCTATGCTCCGAAAGTTGGCTTTTTGGGAAAGCTTGGTTTTTCCTCCTTGGAGGCAGCTGTGATACGGAAGGATTTCAAGGCTTTTACGAGACGTCGTGAACTGATGTACGTTTTCATTACACCCCTAGTCTTCATACTCATACCCTTGATGCAGTATTCGGGGATATACGGGACCCAACCGCCAGGTGGTTCTCGATTTATTCTAGCTATGATCCTTCTAGTGCCTGGGCCCATAATGGCTGCTATGTTAGGACTTATGATAATCGGCCAGGAAGGCGAGTCTGTATGGCTCTTCTTTTCTTCGCCCATCAGTGCCCGCAGCCTTGTAAAGTGTAAGTACGCCTTTGTTATCATCTTCTCATTTGGGGTAATGCTGGTATGTGGCATTCTTGGAATTCTAGTCGCTCGTTATTCGCCAGACATTACTGTGGCATTGCTAATAGAGTCAATATTGCTAATCCTAGCGTTAGGTGCAGTTTCACTAAGAGCAGGAATAAAAGGAGCCGACTTCACCCAAGCTCCGAGACCCAGAATGGTTAGGCCTTTAACGGCTGTTGTCAACATGCTCCTATGCTTAGTTCTGGCGGTGGTAATATTTTCTCCCCTCCTTCTGCACGCAGCTACGATGGGATACATATCTATTCCCGTGCCCTTGCCAGAATTAAACCTAACCATAGCAGTTTCCATAAGCGCGGTTGTAGCCCTCGCAGTGACCGTTGTATTCTATGGAGTAGCTCTCAAAAGTGCAGAAGAGTTCTTAATCAAGGCTGAAATATAAGCGAAAGATTAGAAGCATGCTAGGCTGTTCTCTTTGAAACATCTGACCTAACCAGCCTGATCGTAGATACCACAATGAAGATGGAGGTATACACTGCTACAAGGACACCTGCCAAAAGAAGATCAGAGCCTCCCTGTGTTGGAGAGATGAAAGGGCTGCTTGGAACATTCACAAGTTTTTCCATCACAAAGCTAGGGAAGTTGGAAGCACCCCAGTCTGGAAGCCATTTGCTAACATCTAGGTAAAGCTGTTCCCCTGTGAAGCCATAAACAGCAGATAATACATTACTTATCACCAAAGAAGCTATGAAAACGCCAATGGCAGAGAGGTAGGAGAGGGTAGTTCTTCTCAAAACCTCGCTGAACATAAAAGCCAAAGACAAGAAAACGAGGTTGGAATAAACAATGGCCAAGTAGATATGCGGGACGAACTGAAGACCTTCTTGCGGACTGAAAAATGTAACGGCCAAAATGACGCCAAGCACTGTCGTCAGGGCTGCTACGAAACTCAAAAGGGACAAACCACCCAAATATTTTCCAGTCATGTACTCGAGTTTTGTAATGGGTTTAGACAGCAGTATGTCTGATGTCCCATGCTCGTATTCCTCAGACATAGATCCGCCTGCAATCATGATGACTATGAGGGACATAAAAAATCCTTGAGGAGTTAGAGCCTCGACAATCCACATGAAGGGTTTAATCTGTTCCAAAACACCCTGAAGACCAGGAGGTAGGTTAGGAGGAGGGTTTGTAAAAAGAAAATTGAACACCACGAAAATTAACACTTGAATTGCGAAAGCCAAGATGACCAAGGCGAAAAACCATTTCTTGGCTAGAGCTCTCTTCCACTCATAACTTGTAATATTCGCAACTCTTTGAAGTGTGTTCATTTCATTGTCCTCCCTTTAAGGCGCGGAGATAAGCGTCTTCCAACGTGATCTTGTTAAGGTTCAGACCTAGCAACACGCCTTTGCGCTTGAAGATTTCTGAGGAGATTTCGCCTCTAAAGTCCTTCTTCTCTTTTAGTTCTATCCTTAGTTTGTTTCCTTCAGCTTTCACGTCTTCCACGTAGTCGAGTCCTCTAAGGGCAGAAATCATTGTGTCTGTGACTCTTTTCAGTTCTGCTTCTATGACCCATTGTTGGGTGAAGGCCTCCAGCACTTGCCCTATTGGACCGTCGAAGAGCATGCTGCCTTTGTTGATCATTCCTACGTGGGTGCAGATTCGCTGAACTTCATCCAGGAGGTGGGATGATATGAAAACGGTTTTGCCCTGTTTTGAGAGAGTCGCGAAGAGGTCTCTGAAGTGGGCTGTGGCTTCTGGGTCCATGCCGATTGTAGGTTCGTCCATGACGAGAACCAGGGGATCGTTGATCAGGGCCAAAGCTATGGAGAGCCTCTGAACCATTCCTTTGCTATACTTTCCAATCTTTTTGTCGCCCCATTCTTCTAAGCCAACGAGGTCAAGGAGCTGTTTAATCCTCTCCTTCCTGGCCTGCGCAGCCAAACCAAACATCTTTCCCATAAAATGTAGCAGCTCCTCTCCGGTGAAGAAGGTTTGCAGTGTTGGCAGCTCCGGGGCGTATCCTAGGCTTTGAAGTGCTTGAACCGGGTCTTTGCTCGGATTGATGCCGGCTATCTGAACTTCACCTTGGTCCGGCTTTAGGAGACCGAGCATGGTTCTTATGGTTGTGGTTTTTCCTGCTCCGTTTGGGCCAAGATAGCCGTAGACCCATCCTTTTTTTACTGCAAGAGAGACAGAGTCTAGGGCTTTGAAGTCTCCATAGAATTTCGTGAGGTTTGAAACTGTGATTACTGAGTGAGAAGACATGCCATGCACCGATCGCGATAATTCTGGTTGGGTTCTTAATAAACTTTGACAATAGGAGCCTTGCGCCTTGGTAGGTTTGTGGCAGTTTCTTGGGCCTTCAGCATGACCTCTTCTTCCTCTAGGGTTTTGACCTCCTTGTTTTCCATGAGTATTCTTCCGTCTACGATAACGGTGTCTACGTCATTTCCATACGCAGAATAGACTATGTTGGCGTAGAAGTCATGGATAGGTGTTAAGTGAGGTTTCTTGAAGTCAAGGAGGATTAAGTCTGCTTTCTTGCCGACTTCTAGCGATCCTACTGTTTTTTCTAGGCCTAAGGTTTTGGCGCCGTCTATTGTAGCCATTTCTAAAACCTTTTGAGCTGGCAAAACTTTTGGGTCTCTATAGTATAGCTTCTGTAGAAGAGCTGCGACCTTCATAGATTGGAACATGTCTAGGTTGTTGTTGCTGGCTGGTCCATCTGTTCCTACGCCAACGGTTACACCCAAGTCTAGGAGTTCTTTGATTTTCGCTGTGCCTTGGGCGAGTTTCATGTTGGCAACTGGATTGTAGGAAACCCTAACGTTGTGTTTGGCGAGGAGTTGCATCTCTCTTTCAGTTAGGTTGATGCAGTGGGCGGCTAGGACATCTGGACCCAAGAAATCTATTTTTTCTAGTAGCTCAACTTCTGCGAGACCGTGTTTCCGTTTTGTCTGGTTGACAGCTTGTTCGGATTCTGCTAGATGTATGTGGAGGCCTGCGTTCAGTTCCGAGGCTTTTTGTCGCACTTTGGCTAGGAGATCCAAGCTGCATGTGTAGAGGGCGTGCGGGGCTAACTGAACTGTGACTCTTCCGTTCGCGTAGCCCTTATGTTTTCGGGCGAAGTCTACGCTATCCTGCAACATTTTTTCTCCTCTGCGCAAGAGACCTGCCTCCAGAATTCCTTGGGCTAGAACAGCTCGTAGGCCTGCTTTCTCAACTGCCTTTGCCACTTGATCCTCGTGCAAGTACATGTCTGCGAAGGTTGTGGTTCCACTTTTTATCATTTCCAAGCAGCCGAGTGAGGCGCCATCATAGACGTCCCCTGGCTTCAGTTTTGCTTCCAAAGGCCAAATACTCTCTTTCAACCACGTTTCTAACGGCTGGTCTTCAACGATTCCACGGAAAATAGTCATGGCCAAATGGGTGTGACAGTTGACCAAGCCAGGCATAGCCACCTTTCCACGGCCGTCCAAAATTCTTTCAGCTTTGGTTCTTAGAGAGTTAGACTTCTTCCCCACGCGAATTATCTTGTCGTTTTTTATGGCAACTGCGCCTTCTCTGACGACCTCTCTGCCGTCCATTGGAATGATAACACAGTTGCGGATCAGGATGTTTGCTTCTCTCAAGCGGATCACCAGTTAAGTTGACATACAAGGAAAAGCCCTGAAGACAGATATAAAGAACTCAGGATCCATCGCATTATGTTCCCTTTCCGGACGCGTATCGGAGATAATGGAGCCTTTAATCTTGTTCGCTTGGCAACGGGGCGAAAACGGTTTTTTCCATTGGCATCTGAAAGACTACTCTCTTCCTATGATCCTATTCTTTCACGCAGATCTTGTTATGATTGGGTAATTTTGATAGGTGGAGTAAAAATGGGGGTTTGAAAAGCGGTTTGCTTTCTCTCGTCACCTAATACTCGTAGAATCCCTTACCAGTCTTGGTTCCCAACTCGCCCTTCTTCACCATGTCCTCCAAGAGTGGGCTGGGCCTGTAAAACGGTCCGTAACGTGCTTCAATCTCCTTCAACTTCTCGACCACCGTGTCGATGCCCAAGGAATCTGCCAATTCTAGCAAGCCTATGGGTGCGTTGAAGCCTAACTTTATTGCTTTATCGATGTCTTCTTTGGTGGTCACATTTTCCCTCACCAACTCTGCGGCAATGTTGATATTTACGTAATTTGGAGTCATGGCGTCAAATTTCTCGGCTTTTTCCACAGGTAGGTCCCGTCCACGTGAATCGAGTGGAACCCATTTTTTCTCAGGATACGTGTAGAATCCTTTTCCCGTTTTTACTCCTAGTTCGCCTTTCTCAACTTTCTCTTTGAAGAGCGGACACATCTCGAATCCCGTCCATCTCTCGTTCATGAATTTCATCACGCTGGCTCCGACGTCTATACCTGTGAAGTCCATCAGCCCAAATAGTCCCATAGGCATTCCAGCCTTGTGTATTGCTGCAGCATCCACTTCCTCGATTGTGTACTCTCCTCGATAGACCAACCATCCAACGAGGTTTGATCCTGGAATCGTTGCCCTGTTAGCTACAAAACCAGGGATATCCTTCTCGCAGACGATGGTTTCTTTACCAAACCTCTTCCCAAGTTCAATAGTAGTGTTTAGCGTTTCATCGCTCGTCTTCTTGCCTCTGACCATTTCGACCAGGCGCATCATTTGCGGAGGGCTGAAGAAGTGCATACCGACAACTTTCTCAGGTCTATCGGTAGCCGTGGCGATTTCGGTTATTGGTAGGGCGCTGGTGTTTGTGGCCAAAATCGCATGTGAGGGTGCGTATCCATCGATTTCTTTAAACACTTGCTGCTTCAATTTTAGATTTTCGGGAACAGCTTCTATTACGAAATCCACATCCTTCGTAGCTTCTTGGAGCGAAACTGTTGTGTTGATCCGCTCCAAAGCTTTATTGGAGTCTTCCTCTAATATCCGACCTTTCTGGACGAATTTGCCTAGGCTCCATCTTATTTTTTCCATACCGCTGCTGAGAAACCTCTCTTCTATGTCTCTCATGTTCACTTCATAACCAGCAGTAGCTGCTACTTGCGTTATTCCATGTCCCATCAAGCCGGCGCCGAGAACCGCGATTTTCTTAATCTCCAATTCATAATCTCCTCCTTCAACCTTTTTTAGACGTGAGAGGCAAAGGTATGGAGGCGCACACACAAAAATCTTTCCCACCAGCCTCTCGCGTCTTTTTCTATATTTAGTTGAGGAAAATAGGCTAAACCATAAGGCAAAAATTAAAGTTGCTCCAACCTACAAGACAATCTACGAGAAGTGGCGACTGGCTGGGCGAAGCGAAGATGGATCTAACGGTTCTGGTGGAATATTTACCCTACGTTTTAATCTTAGGAGGAATCATCGCGATTTCTTGGTTGCTAGAAAGATTGGTCAAACCCGCGCCCGTCGTAGGGGGACTTGCAAGTGGATTGGTTAAGATTATGTCGCTTTTTGGATTTTTTGTGGGAATTCTTTTGATCGTAACGGCGGCAGTGGCTTGGTCAACCGACGCGGCTCAAGTTGATACCGGCACTCAGTACTTGTTGATTCTAGCAGGGCTAGCATTGTTTCTGAAACCATTGAAAGACATTCCCTGGGCGGCTTTGATGGGTTTGACTGTAGGCGGCTTGTGTGTCGGTTTCGTGTTCTTGTTCTATCCTTTGCCACAAGCTGTCTCCGGCATTTCATCCACGTGGATATATCTGGCGATTTTTCTTATTCCTGCTCTGGTTGCCTATGTGCTCTTCAAATTTATTGAAGATGTGTTGAAGCTTATCGGAATGGTCCTGACCTTTAAGCCTGTAACCCTCGCTTTAGGTTTAATATGCATTGCTCAAGGAATTCTTTTGCTTCTTAACACAAGCTTGTTCGAAATATTATTTGCTTAATCGATGGAAAAGAAAAAGGTGGAGAATTACTGAGTGCTTCTCAACCCTTCTTTGTGATCTCCTTGATCACTCCAGCGGCGATGGTTGTTCCCATATCCCGTATCGCAAACCGCCCAAGCTCAGGAAAGTCGCTGTAAGCTTCAACAGAAATCGGGTATATCGGTTCAAATCGCACAATCGCACCGTCGCCAGTCTTCAGAAACGCCGGTTTTTCTTCGATGGTTTGCCCAGTTCTTGGGTCAAGTTTCGCAACTAGCTCTGTGAATCTGCATGAAACTTGGCCTGTGTGAGCGTGCAGCACGGGAGAATATCCAGCGGCTATGGCTGTTGGATGATAGATCACGATAATTTGCCCAACGAATTCTCTTGCAACGGTTGGCGGGTTGTCGGTATGGCCACCCACGTCTCCACGGCGAACATCCTTTCTGGAGACACCCCTAACACTGAATCCAATGTTGTCGCCAGGAACAGCTTTCGGGATGTTAACGTGATGGGTTTCGATGGACTTTACTTCTCCTTTTGAATCTGAGGGCATAAACACAATCGTGTCTCCAGCTTTTAGAACCCCGGTTTCCACCCTTCCAACAGGAACTGTCCCAACTCCGGTGATCGTATAAACATCTTGCACTGGAAGACGCAGGGGCTTGTCAATGGGTTTCGGTGGAACTTCGAACGTGTCCAGAGCCTCGAAGAGTGAAGGGCCCTTATACCAAGGCATCTTGTCGCTGCGTTTGACGAGATTGTCACCGGTCCATCCCGACGTGGGAACAAAAGGTATCTTGTCAACGTTGTAGCCAACCATCTTGAGCATGCGAGAAATTTCATTTTTGATTTCTTCGTATCTCTCCTGTTTCCAGTCCACTGATGCATCGTCCATTTTGTTGATTGCAACTGCCATCTGGTTTACTCCCAGCGTGTAAGCCAGAAAGGCGTGTTCCCTAGTTTGTCCACCCGGTCCGATGCCCGCTTCGAATTCTCCTCGTTTAGCTGAAACGAAGAGGATGGCCGCGTCTGATTGGCTGGCTCCGGTGACCATGTTTTTGACGAAATCTCTGTGTCCTGGAGCATCGATGATTGTAAAAAAATACTTCGGTGTTTCAAATTTCAGGTATGCAACGTCTATGGTTAGACCTCTTTCTCGTTCCTCTTTGAGTTTGTCTAGGACCCAAGCGAATTTGAAGGTTTCCTTTCCCAATTTCTTGGCTTCTTCTTCGTATGTCTTGGCGGTTCTCTCGTTGACGGTTCCTGTGAGGTAGAACAAGTGGCCGACGGTTGTAGATTTTCCATGGTCGACGTGTCCGATGACGACTAGGTTTAAGTGGGTTTTTTCGGCTTTACTCATTTTTTCTCCTCCATATCTTATTTGAGCCTATTCCTCCAGTTGTAATGAAATTCGTAGAGAAGACAGTTGATTCAGTTATTTTAATTTTTTGAAAGGATTTTGGGTTGTCGACGTGCTTTCCGGTCTTGACTCTCTCATGCGGTGTGAAGGTTGTCTAGCGGGAAGACTGAGCTATTCTTTCCATTTCGTTGCGTTTTTGCACGGCGTAGCTTTTTACATCTTTATTGGCTGCTAAGATCAAGTCTTCGGCGAGGCATTCTTCCAAGGAACGAGGGTTGCCAAAAGCGATCTTTCTTGCTCCCTCAGAAAGAAAACGGAGGGCAAGGTCAACTCGCCTTTGAGGAGATATGTCCACAGCCATGCGATAGGCGATGCCTCCATAGCTGATGCGGGTGGTATCCTCGCAGGGGGCAGCGTTTTCAATTGCCCTTACAAGGACTTGTATTGGATTCTCTCCTGTGCGGAGATGGATGATCTCGAAGGCATTTTTGACCACATTTATCGCTCTAGCCTTTTTTCCAGCGCTACTGCCAGGTCGCATTAGGTTGTTTATGAGTCTCTCAACAATGTTAACTTTGGCCTTGCGAAATTTCCCATGCTCGTGTCTCCCCATGCTGTGGGGAACGTAAACTGGGTTAAGAGACAAAGAACGTGCGTCAAGCATGTACCGCCTGAGCCCTAGGTCCACTACCTCGATCCCGTCAAAACTCCACTTTCCGAATAATTTGACCTCCTGCCCGTTGCTCAAGTGTGTCACCTTGACAAACCTTTTGGGTTTAGAAGCCTCTATTTAAGGGTTGTTCAGAAGCTGGGTTTGATTTTAACGCATCGGCTTCTCTTTCTTGCCGAGAACTAGTTCCTTGAGAGAGACACCGTTGACCGTGATGACTTTCCATCGAACTCCAGGGATATCACCCATGCTTCTACCGCGGGAACCGCCAATTCCTTCTACTATCACCTCATCGTGTTCGTCAACCATATTGAGGGCTCCGTCTCCAGGAAGAAAGGCGGTTATGGCCCTGCCATTTTTGATGAGCTGAGTTCTCACGCATTTCCTAATCGCGCTGTTCGGTTGCTTGCTTTCAACGCCAACCTTCTCCAGAACGATTCCACGAGCCATGGGAGCTCCTTGTAACGGATCAGATTTAACGTCCAGTCTGAGCATTCGGCGTTTGTAGTAGACGTCACTCCACCTGAACTTTTTCCTCTTTTCAAGGAGCTTTCTTGCGGCGAGTTCGCCCTTCGGTGACTTCGAACCCATACCTTTCTGTCCTCTAGCTACGTTATTTTGTAGTTCTAATATTTAAACAGTCTAGATTAGAAACTCGCATAAATATGAGAATTGTGGCGACGCTGTTGTTTTCGCTTGAGCGTCCTAGTCTCTATCATTTTTTCGCATCTTCTCAACCAATCTACAGTGATCATCCTTTGGGGACGCGGGCTCATAGAAGACATGCGTAAAAAAAGAAGGGAGTTATGTTGAAAACACCAACGACATCAGCTTGTGGGGATAGAGATTAGATATGGAATGTCTTCGCTTGTTATGAACACGTCAATGTCAGGTGCTATTTGCTTGAGCGTTTCGACCCATAGGTAGAGTTCTGCGATTCTTGTGGCGTTTGTGGGATCTCCGCCCGAAGCAACGAGAATTAACTCAATTGCTTCCCTTGTCCCATTCGCAACTAAGATTTTTGCTTCAGCCTCAGCGTTCGCTTCTATTATCACTTGTTGAGCAGTGGCGTTGGCAAGTATGATGATTTTTTCCCTCTCAAATTCCGCCTGGATTTTCTGTTGTTCTGCAACCAACTTATCCTCGATGGCGGATGTGTACTTCTCAGGATAACCTATGTTTCTCAATTCAAACTCGAAACTGGTTATCGCACCGGCTAAGGAGGCCTCTGTGCTCAGTTTGCTCCATATTGCATCTCTAATGGTTTGCGCCACAAGATCTCTTTGTTCGATCGTTTGGATGCTAGTAAACTCTTTTGTAACCAGCCTGATCTGTTCTCTCGCAATAGATGCTATCACATCGTTTTTCCAGTTCTTCTGCGGAAGGCTTTGATACAGCTCTTTAAGCTTGGAAACGTCCAGTCTCCATCTCAGCATAATATCCAC
>JABAOF010007684.1_pt1 | contig 13776 bp, 9 predicted proteins | sample 7062171 | NCBI WGS metagenome assembly JABAOF01 (sample SAMN14538628, study PRJNA623070) | marine sediment metagenome | biome: marine biome [ENVO:00000428]; feature: marine pelagic biome [ENVO:01000023]; material: deep marine sediment [ENVO:00002113] | place: India: Gulf of Khambhat ...
GACCCACAAGATGAAGCTCGCCTATTCCCAAAAGGTGGTGGATCAGATCGCCGCCCGGTGTACCGAGGTGGAAACCGGGGCCAGAAACATCGACTACATAATGGCAGGAAGCATCATGCCCCGCATGTCCCAGGAGATATTGGCGTGCATGGGCGAGGGCGCTGTGCCAACGGAGGTCCATCTGGACCTGGCTAAGGATGGAACCTTTAAGATCAGTTTTAAAGGAGCATAACCATGGCTATCGATGAGACCAAACGATTCACCTTTGTTTCCCAGGGGCTGCCGGAAGATACCTTTTCGGCGGTGCAATTCAAGGGGACGGAAGGCATATCCAGGCTCTATGAATATGACATCACGCTGGCCTCGGACGATCCCGAGATCGACCTCAAGGGAGTCCTGCAAAACCCTGCCACCCTGACCATTCACGGTGATGATCAGGACCGCCCGATCCATGGGATTCTGGCCCAGTTTGAACAGCTTCACGAGGTCAAAGGGCGTTATTTTTACCGGGCATTGCTGGTGCCCAGGCTGTGGCAGGCCGACCTTTATCGCGAAAACCAGCTCTTTCTCGATAAAACCGTGCCGAATATTATCGAGGAGATCTTGAAGCAGGCTGGTTTGACCACCCGGGACTATGAGTTGAAGCTGACAAGGAATTACCCCCGGTGGGAGTACATCTGCCAGTACCGGGAGACCGATTTTGATTTCATCTCCCGCTGGGTGGAACGAGAGGGGATTTATTATTTCTTCGAGCAAGGGGAACAAGGCGAGAAGCTCATCATAACGGACAGCTCCACCTCGCACCGGGACATTCCTAGCAATACAACCATCCCCTTTTCGCCTCCCTCGGGACTGATGCCCGAAGAAGAGGCTATTAAGGCCTTTATTTGCCGACAGAAAAGACTGCCGAATCGGGTCATTTTAAAGGATTACAACTACCGCAAGCCTTCGTTGGACCTCAAGGCGGAGACGGTTGTTGATGCAAAAGGACGAGGAAATGTCTATTTCTACGGAGAGCATTTCAAGACACCTGAAGAGGGCCACGCACTGGCCGAAGTCAGGGCTGAGGAATTTCGGTGCCGTGAGAACGTTTTTCACGGTGAAGGCACGGAGCCCGGTTTGCGCCCTGGCTTCATGTTCGAAATGACCGGTCATTACCGGGAGAGCTACAACCGGAAATACCTGACTGTCGAAATCGAACACCAAGGAGGCCAGACAGAAGCTTTCACGACCGGCACTGGTGCCGAGTTGACCGAAAAAGAGCGGCAGCTCACGTATAGCAACACGTTTACGGCCATCCCGGCCGATGTCCAGTTTCGCCCGGAGTGCAAGACCCGCAAGCCTCGTTTTTATGGGACGATGAATGCGAAGGTGGACGCCGCCGGCGCCGGCGAATATGCGGAACTCGACGATCTGGGCCGCTACAAAGTGAGGCTTCCCTTTGACCAGAGCGATATGGATGGTGGTAAGGCGTCGCGTTGGGTCCGCATGGCCCAGCCGTACGCAGGTGCCGAACATGGTATGCATTTCCCCTTGCACAAGGGCACGGAGGTGCTCCTCACCTTTGTGGATGGTGATCCGGACAGGCCGGTAATTGCGGGAGCCGTGCCGAATGCTGAAACAACAAGCCCTGTTACAGCCGCAAATCAGACGGAGTCGGTAATCCAAACAGGCGGGAAAAATAAAATCAGATTTGAGGATCTACTCGGGTCTGAGCGAATAATCATGGAGACTCCGGCAGCAAATTCGTGGGTACGCCTGGGGACGCCAAATGACCCAGACTATGTAAGAGATAGGCTGAAAGGCAAAGGCATAAAGATCTATACCAAAGGAGAGTTAATAGAAGAATCTGAAGACCATCAAGCGGTACTTCTTGAAGATACACAAAATAGATATGATAGCCTGGATTTTGAACTAACCAATGAGGCATATGAGTCCATAGAGGAAAATCTGCAAAAGGAAAACGCGCACACTAATAAGAACATTAACGTTATTGAAGGAGATCCTGCTGGAGCTCCTAATGGGCTGAAACAGCAATTTCCGAAAGTCGCTCTTTATTATGATGATGAAATAGCGAAGAGATTGAATCCCATGCTGATTCAACCAGGGGATCTAACTAATATTAAAACAAAATTTTACGGTGAAGAGGATGCAAAAAAAACTTTCACAGGAAAAGACGATTTCATGAAACAGGTGAAAGACACGTATCCCGGCGAAGAAGGAAAAGATCCCATTATTAGATCTTCCATTCTGCGCAACACTATCAATAAGAATGCAAAGCAAAGAAGAACCGAGATTTTGGGCGATCAGATAAGCATCACTGAAGGTTCCCACAAAATGGCTGCAATAAATGGCGACGTAAAAATCGATATGACGGATCAAGGGATATATATCGATGCAGGAGAAGGAAGGGACGTTACTATAAAATGCAGAAATTTCTATCTCAAGAATGAAGATGAGGATAATATTACCTATGGAAATGATCATTATGCACACTTTGGATCTAATGAAGAGTATTTCTATGGAAAGTCTGATGAATACTTTTATGGGGAAAAATATGAAGAACATCATGGCAAGGCCACAGAAAAATTCTGGGGAGACAAGTATGAGGAATTTCATGGAAATTCAGACGAACATTTTTTTGGAGATAAGTTAGAAACACATATTGGTACGTCCGGTGATTGGTACTTTTGGCATAAAATAGAGGGGTTTGCTGGGCCTCACGAATCTTTCAGTTTTATCCACGACTTTGACTTATTTGGGGGTATTAAGGAAGAGGTAGTACTTGGAGTTGCTTTTGCACTTAATCCTGCTCTTCTAGTTGAATGGAATCTTGCAAAATATGAAAAAACTACATTTGATCTTGAAGACACAGACGTGAAGTTTGGGAAAAGGGTTGCTGATATGGTAAGAGATGATATAAGAGTGCAAGATGCACTTATCCAGTTAATTGGTTAAGCTACTCTTTTCAAGACAAAACATTATCAATACTCTAATTCTTTAGATATTTTTGAAATGAAAGTCATCAAACCTTTCAACCAAAGCGTGCTGTACAGGACATTTGAAGCTGACAGATCATTCTATCTCTGCACGGCAGTCATAAGTTTTTTCCCCTTTGAATCTTCTTCAACGCTGCTTTCTGACCCTGATCTCTGGCAATTCGTAAGCTCTGAGCTTGGCAAGGACGCCATGCTGGACATGTGCATGCCGAAACCCCGGGGCGAGGTGTTGGTCATCGGCAGGTGTTTCGCGCCCGGGGGAAAGCCAGTTCCCGCCTGTGAGGTCCGTCTTCAAATGGGACTTGTCGATAAAACGCTTTACGTGTTCGGTGACCGGTTCTGGAGGCGAAAAGGGGGAATTCTCAAGACTATCTCTGACCCCTTGCCCTTTACGGAAATGGATATCAGCTACGAGAACGCCTTTGGTGGCCCCGACTACAAGAAAAACCCGCTGGGGAAGGGGCATGCTCCGGTCAAATCAGATACGGGAGAAACAGTCCATCCCCTTCCGAACATCGAGGATCCCCGAGACCTCATCGACTCCCCCAAGAATATGCCGGACCCAGCGGGGTTTGCCCCCATCGACCTCACCTGGCCTCAGCGCATGGATAAAGTTGGTACTTATGACCAGAAGTGGCTTGAGGAATTGTTCCCCGGGCTTGCTGCTGACATGGATCCCACCTATTTCAACACGGCGCCGGAAGATCAGTGGATGGACGCTTTCTTCAAGGGGGACGAGCTATTTGAAATCAAGGGGATGCACCCTGGGAAAATAGTATTGCAGGCAAGACTTCCGGGCATCAAATCACGCTGCTTTATGAATCAGAAAAACCAAGAGGGAGAAGCGTTCAAAGAGATCAAGACCAGCCTCGACACGGTCTGGCTCTTTCCCCATGCGGAAAAAGGGATAATCCTATGGCGCGGGGTGACTGAAATTCAGACCGATGATGCAGAAGATATTCTGCATATGCTTGTTGCCTACGAAAGGATAAATGAAGAGCCAAGATCACTTGAGCATTACAGGCAGGCACTATTAAAACGGCTGGATGAAGAAAAAGGCGCCCTTTATATGCTCGATGAGAAGGATCTTATCCCACCTGGTGAAAAATCGGGGCTGGCGGCCCTGATAGGAGATATAAAGAAAGAAGAAGATGCCCTTTCAAGAAATATGAAGAAAAAAGCTGAAAAGGAGAAAGAGAAAGCTGAAAAGAAGAAGCAGGAAGCTATGAAAAAAATGGAGGAACTGTGTGAGAAACACGGTCTTGATCCGAAAAAAGTCATACCCCCTCCGCCACCACCTCACCCAAAAATGCCTGAAATCGATCCTAACAACTTAAATCCGGATGAGATCATGCGGTTTATGAAACAGGCCGAGGCAGATGCCATGGCAAGAAAGGAAAAGGCAATGGCAGATGCCATGGCAAGAAAGGAACAGGCGGAAAAGAAGATAAGGGAACTCTGCGACAAACAGGGCCTTGACTTTGACAAAGTGATGGCAAAACTCCAGGCCGAGAAGCCTAAACGGCCGGTTTTTTCGGCAGATAAGACAGTTGAAAAACTGAAAAAAGCAAAGGAGACAATTGAGAAGCAAGTAAACGAGGCCTGCGCCAGGCTCGGGATAGACTATGATACGGCAATTGCCCAGGCAAAAGAACAGCCGGCCGGGAAAACATTTCCGATAATTGAAGCCGTCGAGAGGGTAAGAAAACTTGACCCTGATGATCCCGAGATGCTTGAAAAACTGAAACTTGCAGAGGAAAAGTCAAAAGAGGCCTATAAAAAGACAGCCCATCATCTTCCAAAACCCGAGCCGCTTTCTCCTGAAGAGGCAGACAGGCTGAAGCATGAGTTTCTTGCCATGCACGCCCAAGGTCAGCGCTTTGAGGGAAAGGATTTTGCCGGTGTCGACCTAAGCGGGATGGATCTTCAAAAGGCTGACCTTCGTGGTATTTATCTTGAGGGTGCGAACCTGTCAGGAGCAGATCTCACCGGCGCAGATCTTTCGGGGGCCGTACTTGCATGGGCAGATCTTTCGGGGGCAAAACTGAACAGCGCAAAGATGCAGGAAACCTGCCTGGCTAGTGCAAATCTCACCAACACCGAGGTAAAAGATGCTGATCTGACAGAAGGGGTCCTTTCAAAAAGCAATCTGACCGGCGCGGATTTCAGCGGCACCACCCTTGATAAGGTTGAGCTGATGGAGGCGACCTTTGGTAATACAAACCTGTCCAACACAAGCCTGGCTGAAACAATCTTTCTGGAAACCGATTTTTCAGAGGCTGATTTTTCCGGTGCAGATCTGACCGGAACAAACTTCATCAAGCCTAAACTCGATGGCGTGAATTTTTCAGGAGCAAAGGCAGAGGGCGTGAACTTCATTGAAGCCTCCTGCGAAAAAGCTGTCTTTAAGAAAGCAGACCTTACAAACGCACGTTTTCCGAAGAACGCAAATCTCAAAAGAGCCGACTTCACCGGCGCCGTGCTTGACAATGCCAATCTGATGGAAGCGGATCTTACACAAGCATCGTTTGGAAAGGCCAGCCTGAACAATGCAAATCTCATGAAGGCAAACTTCAATAAGGCTGATCTTACGGGTATTACCGCCAGAAAGGCCAGTTTGATGAAAGCCGATCTGAGTGATGCCAGGGTGATCGGCGCGAACCTGATGGAGGCCAACCTCAAGAGCTCAAAGCTGGTCAGGACTGATCTTAGGATGGCGAATCTATACGGCGCTGAAGTCATGAGGGCTGTGGTGGGAAAGACCGATTTCAGACGTGCAAATCTCAAGATGACCAAAATCGCCGACTGGAGGCCGGGTGACAAGGGAAGAACTGATAAGTAATATCAAGGAAGGGGAGATAATAGACAGGGCCGACCTTTCCGGCATGGATCTCTCCGGTGCCGATCTTGCTGGCGGCATTTTTGAAAACGTATCCTTTGCGAATGCAAACCTGGCAAATGCCGTCTTGAAAGAATCCATATTTAATGAGGCTGATTTCAGCAATGCAGACATGAAAGGCACCACCATTTCCCATGCGGTCATAACCAAGCCAAGGCTTCCGAATGTCTGTCTTTCAGGCGCTGATATGACGATGGCCACCCTGACAGAACCTGACCTTTCCGGGGCGGATCTGACCGGGGCCAATCTTTTCCATACCAATGTTATTGACGGCAATCTCAGCAACGCTGTCTTCAGGAATACAAACCTTGAGCATACGGTTCTAAAGGGTGCGGTGTTGCTGGGGGCCGATCTTTCCGGCGCCAACCTGCGAAGGACTTTTCTGATGGAGGCAGACCTTACAAAGACGGTTTTAACCAATGCAAGGTTTGACCTTACATTCATGATGAGCTGCAACTTATCAGGACTGGGCCTGAAGGACATGCACTTTGCCCTCACCCAGTTTCAGAAATCAGACCTTTCCGGGGTTGATTTCAGCGGAGCAGACCTGACACAGGTGAACTTTACGGAATCAGATCTGTCAGGGGCAATGCTTGACAGGGCAAAAGCCAGGTATGCCATGTTCACCAAAACAAAAATGACAAAAGCCAGTCTCAAAGGGGCCATGCTGAAAAACACCAATTTTCAGGAGGCTGAACTCAAGCTGGCCGATTTTACCGGGGCTGATCTTGAGCAGGCCATCTTTGAAAAGGCTGTTTGCAAAGGTGCGGTGTTTGCCGGGGCTGATCTTACATGCAGTGATTTCTCCCGTGCCGACATCTCGGGTGCGAACCTGTCCCGGGCATCAATGTATAGAGCTAAACTTCACAGGATCATTGAAGAGCACACAATCTGGACCGGGGCAACAAGGAACCTTGCGCTCGGCACTGACAAGGACCGTGCCGAGGCTGAGGATTTTGTTTTTGCGGGGGATTTTTAATTATGCATTGAAGTGGGCTAAGGTTATAAAATGCCCCCTTAGCGCCATCAATATAGTAAACCGGAGGGGAGTATGGACAATCTTGCAAGAAAACATTCGTATGCAAAGGCCACCCAGGAGTATGGCAAGGTCCTTCGGCAGGAGGATAAATTCTATTCTGTTGAAACCGATTCTGGTCTTTATCGTGTCATGCGTGCTGTTGGCTGCGTGGTCCAGCCTGAAGTCAACGACCTGGTTCTGGTTTCCCTGAGTAGTCTTGGCGGAGGTTATATTCTTGCTGTACTTGAAAGAGAGCAGGGCGCGAAAGCGACCCTGTCGTTTGATTCTGATGTGGATATAAGGTCACCTGAGGGAAGTCTTTCAATCGCTTCAAAACAGGGTATCGATCTGGCAAGCCCTGAAGATATTAACCTTGTTTCTTCCAGGTTCGGAGTATCTTCTTCACAGGGGGAAATAAATATCAGCAGGCTCACATTCTTGGGCAGTTTCTTTGAAGGAAGCCTGGAAACAATAAAGCTTCTTGCCAGAACATTTGACGCAATAACGGAGCGTTTTTTCAGAAGAACCAAACGTTCATACCGTTTTATTGAAGATACGGATCAGGTTAAGGCAGGCTCCTTAAATTATATTGCAGACAAATCCCTGATGCTGAGAGGTACATTCTCCCAGATGACCGCCAAAGAGGATGTTCATATAGACGCTGAAAGAATCAACATAGGCTAAGGAGTCAATATGTTTGCAAATACTCAGATGGGCGGCATGGCTATGGCTTTCCCTGATGTGTGCAAGACACCAACACCTGTAGGCCCTGTGCCTATACCCTACCCGAACATGTCCATGGGCATGACAAATGTTCCGCCGTGTTTTAAAGTCTTCATGGGAGGCACCCCTGCCCACAACATGGCTACGCAGGGTACCATCAGCAACGGCGATAACGCAGGTGTGGCTGGCGGCGTTGCTTCAGGTATGGTAATGGGACCAGACCGGAAAATGACAGGAGCGTTTACTGTTCTCCTGCAGGGACAGCCTGCCACCAGAATGACCAGCATGACCGGTCAGAACGGAATGAGCATGAACGTTCCTGGCATGTGCCTTGTGCCCAGCCAGTTCAAAGTGCTGATTCTCGCTCCGTAACCAGGTTGGGTGGGATTCTTCCACTGTGTCAATTGAGTCTTCTGTAATTTTACCACGAAGATTACAAAGGACTAGAGCCGAAAGGGTGGCTTCCTTACCGGCCGATTTTGAGGAACCACTTCAAACCGGGGGCAGAAACATCGACTACATCATGAAAGGGAGCATTATGCCCCGCATGTCCCAGGAGATCCTATTGCAAATGGGTGAGACCACCACGCCAATAGGGGTCCACCTGGACCTTGCCAAGGCCGGCTCCTTCATGACCAGCTTTGACGGAGGAAAGAAATGAAAACGAATTCGAACACGAACTTCTATTTTGAATCCAGCGCGAAGGGCCTGTCAGCCGACACCTTCAGGGTGGTCAGCTTCTTGGGGCACGAGGAGATCTCGCAACCTTTCCGGTTCGAGATCGAGCTGGCATCGGAAAAACCGGATATCGATCTGGATGATATCCTGCGCTGGCCTGCCTTTCTGGGAATAGAAAGGGAGGGCGAGCTGCGCAAGATCCACGGCATTCTGGCCGAGTTTGAGCAGATGAGAGAGGGCCCCCTCGACCTGTACCACTACAAGGCGGTGTTGGTACCCCGGCTGTGGCTGCTTTCCATGAGCCGCCAGAACCAGATCTACCAAAACAAGTCCGTCCCCCAGATCATTGAGGAGGAGCTTAAAGGCGCCCGCGATAAAGGTCCGGCGGAGCTTGCCACGGCGGGACTGACAGCCGGGGACTTCGAATTGCGCCTCACCCGGAAATATCATCCCCGGGAGTACACAGTGCAGTACCAGGAGAGCGACCTGGATTTCATCTCAAGGCTCATGGACCACGAGGGGATCTTCTATTTCTTCGAGCACGACGACAACAAGGAGAAGATCATCATCACCGACAACAACATCCACTTTCCTGCCCTGGCCGAGGAGAGCACCGTCCTGTACCGGCCGCCATCCGGCATGGCTGCCGTCAGTGAAGAGTCTATTCGGTCCATCTCCTGCCGCAGCAGACGCATGCCGAAAAAGGTGATCCTGAAAGACTACAACTTCCGGACCCCCCATGTGCCCCTGCAGGGAGAGGCCGCTGTGGACACCAAGGGCCACGGGCTGATTTCCGAGTACGGCAACCACTTCAAGAAGCCGGAGGAAGGGGTCCTTTTGGCCCGAATCCGGGCAGAGGAGATGCGCTGCCGCCAGAAGGTCTTCGAAGGCAACGGCGACTGCAGCAAATTCAGCCCGGGGCACCGATACACCCTGGATGAGCACTATCGTCAGGACTTCAACCGGGAATACGTGATCATTGGCGTGGGACACACCGGTACCCAGGCCATCGCCGGTGCATCCGGCCTGGGGGATGAAGAGCGCGGGGAGAGCTCTTACCGCAATGAGTTCACGGCAATTCGTTCTGATGTGCCCTTCCGGCCGGAACGGCGCACCCCCAAACCCAAACTCTACGGCATCATGCACGCCCACGTGGATTCGGCAGTTCTGGAAGACCGGGCGGAGATCGACGAGCAGGGCCGCTACAAGGTGGTCATGCCCTTTGATCTGAGCGGCGCCGGCCAAGGCAAGGCCTCCCGCTACATCCGCATGGCCCAGCCCTATGGAGGTAAGAACCAGGGAATGCACTTCCCCCTGCACAAGGGCACGGAGGTGATCTGGGCCTGCGTCGACGGCGACCCCGACCGGCCCATCATCCTCGGCGCGGTGCCCAACCCCCTGAACCCGAGCGTAGTGACCGACAGCAACTACACCAAAAACGTCATCCGCACGGCGAGCGGGAGTTTCCTCGAGTTCAACGACGGTCCGGGGCTGGGGGCGGTCGTTCAGAAGGTCACCGGTTCTCAACTTCAACGACAGCAGCAGTATCAGAAAGGCGAGGACGACAATGAGAATGCGTTCTGCACGTCCTCGGGTGCTCGTTTAAATCGTGAAAATACGGGCAAGAGCAATCACCGAACAGATGACCCTGGGATGATACGGGCTACCCGAGAGGGGGGGCACCAGGGGCAGCTAGAGCAGCAACAATCAAGGGAGTCTGCGGACTACGATACGATCGAAGAAGCCCCGGGAGACAAGTGGTTCAGGGTCAAGGTGCCAGACTGGCAGCAAGAAAAGGATAGTTATTTACGCCTGGGGGCTACGCCCAACCCCAAATATGGAGAGTGGGATGAGAAAGGTGCCGAACGCGAGGAGGACGATGAGGAAGCAGGCTGGTTCGACTACACCGACGGGATCCACACATCGATATCGGGCCCGACTATGGATCCAGCTGGCACAAGCAAATTAGAGGAGAATCCGACACGTGCTGACCGGCCGAGTGTTGATGCAGCTATATGGACTAGATACGACGTCAAGATTCCGCCGCCTTCTCCTTACAATGAATATCCGCTGGGCAAGGACTTCTGGAATCCGAATCTTAAGAAAGACGCAATAGATACAGTAATAGCAAGCAAAGACACACGCTATTATCCCTATTGGGATGAGAAAACGTCCAAGAGACAACAGTACGATGCAGATAATAATCAATGGAAATACTCATATGCCGTGAAAAGGGATGACCTTATCCGTGGCAGCCATAGCGAGCATGTCCAAGGAGACAGGATAACTGAAATAGAGGGAACCTGGGATTGTGCGATCAAGGGTCACCTCTACAACACCGCCTGGGGTCACGTACACTCCGATTACTATCAGAGTCATTCAGAATCGTATTATGGTGATGTGCTCGACGTGTACGGCCAGCCTTCTGCCGATGTTACCGTAACTGAAATAGCGTATGGACCCAAATACGAGTGGCATTTTGGGAATAAAGTAGAGGTAGTGGAAGGAAATATTTATGAGTATCATAAAGGAAATAAGACAGAGGATGTCGAAGGGTATATGGAGGAAACCCATCTGGGAGGTAAAAAAACTACTATTGAGAACCAAGCTGGTTTTCGATTCACTGAGGAAGTATATGAGAATGAAAGAAAAATGACAACTGAAGTATTTGGAGAGGTTGAGAGCACATATCACGACAGGGTGGACGAGCACCGGCTGGGGGATATCAATATGCAGTTTATATTGAATACAATGTTCACGTTTTTTTTAGGATTGAACTATAATACGCATGTTGGCGGGAGGATTGATCTGAGCCCCTCTATTGATATGGGCATTTCTGCTTTGAAACTTGAAACAGGTGGCGTAAATATCGCAACCGGATTAACAGAGGTACATACCAAAAAAGCAAGCATCCATCTCAAGGAATTCAACGCGATCTTTTGATATATGGATCTCTGTGAGAATCCTTCTCAAAATGAATCAGTTCTTGCTGTTCAAAGGGTTCAAATGAAAGGAGCTGTCGCCTCTCGGTGGGCATCTTGTCCTTCTTCGTTGCCCGCGGGCCGTTCGAGATTGAGGGCATGCACCCCGAGAAGCCCCTGATCCCGGCGAAGATCCCCGGCATGGGCCGTGTACCTTGATCAAACGGAAGACCGAGGATGGAAGTGACTCTTACGGGAAAACTGCCGACTTCTGTCACCGGCGGAAAACAATACAAATAACGAGTCGCAGCAGTAATCTGATGCGGCAGATTAGAAGTAGGTGTGTCGGAGTCTGAAGCTCAACACTTCCATCGACATCGAGGAAGAATCCGAAATCAACTCCGCTTGATGTCTTGTTGCGGAAGGAATCAGACTCAAAGCTAGCGGAAAGCATCTTACGAAAAAGATGCTCAAGGTCACCCTCGGGGGATCGTCTTTAACAGAATTGTTTGCGATTCTCCAAACGCTGACGAGGCTTCCTTGAAGATAATCAAACCGCTCAATCAAGGCCTGCTGTTCAAGGTGTTCGAGGATGCGACGAAATGCTATCTCTCGGTGGCAGCCTTTAGCTTCTTCCCCTTTGAGGCATCCTCAGGATTGCTTTCCGAGATCGACATGTGGAAATTCACCGCATCCGAGCTCGGCAAGGACGCGATGCTCGACATGTGCATGACCAAGCCCAAGGGTGAAGTTTTGGTTATTGGCAAGTGTTTCGCCCCCGAGGGTAAGCCGGTTCCTGCCTATGAGGTGCGTTTACAAATCGGGCCGATAGACAAAGCCCTTAACGTTTACGGAGACCGGTTCTGGAGGCGGAAGGCCGGAATCCTCAAGACTATCTCCGACCCCATGCCCTTCACGGAAATGGATATCAGCTATGAGAACGCCTTCGGCGGTCCCAAGCACAAGAAGAATCCATTGGGCAAAGGGCATAGTCCGATAAAGATGGATACAGGAGAAAAGATTCATCCTCTTCCAAATATAGAGACACCAGGAGACCTCATCGACTCCCCCAAGAAGAAGCCAAACCCTGGAGGGTTTGCCCCCATCGACCTCACCTGGCCCCAGCGCTTTGACAAGGCGGGCACCTACGATGAGAAGTGGCTCCGGGAGCGATTCCCCGGTCTGGCCGAGGACATGGACTGGACCTTTTTCAACGCCGCACCGGAAGACCAGCATATTGAGGGTTTTTTCAAAGGAGACGAGCCCTTTGAGATGAAGGGCATGCATCCGGAAAAGCCCCTCATTGAGGCGAGCCTGCCGGGCTTCAAGTCCCGCTGCTTCATCAATCAGAAGACCAAGCAAGGTGAGCAGTTCAAGGAGATGGACATGCGCCTGGATACGGTCTGGCTGTTCCCCCATGCCGAAAAGGGCATCACCGTCTACCGGGGCGTGGCAGAGGTGCAGACCGACGACGCCGAGGACATTCTCCACGTGCTTTTGGCTTACGAGCGCCTTGATGATAAGCCCAGGCCTTTCGAGCATTACCGAGAGGCGTTCTTAAAGCGAATCGACGAGGAAAAGGGTTACCTCCACCTCCTGGATGAAAAAGACCTGATACCTCCCGGCGAAAAGTCGGGGTTTGCTGCCCTTATGGAGGAAGCCGGGGAGAAACAAAAGAGTGTCCTGGCACAAAATATGGCAAAAAGGGCGGAAAGGGAGCGGGAGAAGGCGAGGGAAGCAATCCGCCAGATGGGACTCGACCCGGACCAGTTCGTCCCCGAAAAGCCCCCGGAGCAACAAGAATTCAGCATCGACAACCTGGCGGAGATCCAGGAATTTGCCAAAAAGGCAGAAGCCGACGCCATGGCCAGAAAGGCCGAAATGGAAGAAAACCTCAGGAAAACCCTGGCAGCGCAGGGCATGGACTACGATCAGGTCTTGGAGCAGGCCAAAAAGACGGCAGGCGGCCTGCCCAAGTTTTCCGCCGAAAAAAACATCGAGCAGCTCAGGGCCGCAGGATTTAACGACCCTGAGATGGAAAAAAAGCTCTACCAGGCCGAAGATGCCATCAAAAAGGCCTACCGGCAGTTCGCCCATCACTTCCCGCCGGCCCCGCTGCCGCCCCCAGAGGAGGCGGCCCGGATGCGGGAGGCCGTTGTGGCAGGGTACACGGAAGGCAAGAGCTTTGCCGGGCAGGATCTGACCGGGGCGGATCTCTCCAACCTCGATCTGAAGAATATCGACCTCAAGGACGCCATGCTGGAGGGGGCGAACCTGAGCGGGGCTGATCTTTCGGGGGCGGATTTGAGCGGCTGCGTTTTGGCCCGTGCCGACCTGACCGGCGCCAGGTTTCTCGGGGCAAAGATGGCCGAGGCCTGCCTGGGGGCTGCCAACATTACCCGGACAAATCTCAGCGGCGCCGAGCTTTCCAAGGCCGCCTTCGGCAAGGCGGACCTCACCGATGCCGATCTTTCCGGGACAACCATGGACGGGGCGGACTTCATGGAGGCCAAACTCCCCGGGGCCACGTTGAGCCGG
>JABAOF010004437.1_pt1 | contig 13773 bp, 12 predicted proteins | sample 7062171 | NCBI WGS metagenome assembly JABAOF01 (sample SAMN14538628, study PRJNA623070) | marine sediment metagenome | biome: marine biome [ENVO:00000428]; feature: marine pelagic biome [ENVO:01000023]; material: deep marine sediment [ENVO:00002113] | place: India: Gulf of Khambhat ...
GCCGAACGCGTCCAGTTGTTGCTCACCCACAGTGTGGGTTGCACGGCACACTTCACTCAGTATGCGGGGATAGAAGCTCTCACTGGCCCACAGGATCAAGTTGAGGAAGTAGTCACCGAGTATCAAAAACGGCGCGACATCATCGTGGAGGGGTTGAACGAACTACCAGGAGTTAGTTGCCAAAAACCCCAAGGGGCGTTTTACGTCTTCCCCAATGTTAAGGCATTTAACAAAACTTCGAGCGAGATAGCTAACATGCTGCTCGAAGAAGCAGGGGTAGCATTGTTGCCTGGTTCCGCTTTTGGTGCATATGGTGAAGGTTATCTGCGCCTGTCCTATGCGAATTCGATCGAGAATATCCAGCAGGCTCTTGAGCGAATGAAAGGTGTGGTGTAACGGATACAAATCGTTTATTTATTTGCCATCAAAGATGCCCGATGGTTGAAAAATGCATTAAGCGTTTATTGAGACCTCCTCATAATCATTGATAGTTATATACTGTTTTGAGCCGTTTAGATCTTCTGATTGTCTTATATAACAAATTCGCGATCCCCGGTCTCATTAACTTTGACATCAGTCTCAAAAACTAAGATCTTCTACATCTCATGTAGGATTTCAGAGTTATTGAGACTGGGTTAGGGTAAATCATTTGCATAGTTATTGAGACTGAAAATCAAAGATAGCGAGACTGTCCTACTTTCAGATAAAAGATAGTGAGACCCTCCTACATCACTGAAATTTTATTATTCTTAGATTGAATCAATCACCGAACAGCAGATTAGAAGTGCTTCACATGTTTGTCCACAGGTATTATAGTGAATTTTGNNGTGTTCATCCAATCCTAGACTCCACATGATATTTATGTAGTATTTCCATTCTAAGCAGGAAGTCTTTGGAAATTGTATTGTCAACTGCCAAGATCATAACCTGAAGGTTCTTGGTTCGAATCCAAGCCCTGCTACCTGAGAGAAAAGTTCCCGAAATAGCATTGTTACCTCACTGAGGGCATCGTTTTTTGAGTAATTATGTTTTCAATTGGATGTCGTTTTCAGTTGGGTTATGTCTGTTAATGGTTACGAACTGTATCTATTATTAAGATGTGATTATCAATAGGTGTGCTTTTAGGAAGCTGCCAATATAACTTGAATATTATGATTATGCTCTCACCCTTGAAGTTATTATCTTCTCAATGTCAATAATTCCAGTAGAACTGTAATAATGGCCTATTATCGTAGAAAGTAATTTTTCAAATCAATCCCAATTGTAGGGATTATATATAATTTTGGTACCCAATCTTGTGTTTCATCACTCAAATTCTGGTGCTCTACCCATTGAGTGTTCGCCCGAACTTGATCAGCCTAATCTAGACTAGACAGCAATAATCAATCAGAAGATCCCAACTGCCATACATCGATCGAGTCTGTCAGCGCCAGATGGAATGCATTAGCAGTCCTCAGATCGAATCTTGTGGAGTATTTCATTAAAGTACATATAGATATTTCTTCCTCAACAGCATCGCCTCCACACGCTATCTGGATCATTGCGCTTATCCAAGACATATCTATCGCATGCTGAGGATTTTCTTGAGTTGAATCTTGATGTACTGTTATTATTTCACAATCTCACGGATGACTTGAATAAAATATTCAACATCGTCCTGGTCATTATAGAGATGAGGGGCTACGCGAATCGCACCACTTCTTTCTGAGACCGCCACATTATGAACGCCAAGATGTCTGGTAATATTTTCCGAATTTAATCCTGGAAACATAAACGAAATAATCGATGACCGCTCCGTATCCCTTTGTGGAATGAGGACCTTTCCGCCAATACCCACCACCTCATTCTCGAAGATTTTTGTGAGCGCCATATTATGCTGATTGATCTTCTCAATACCAATGTCAACCAAATATTGTATTGACCTCTCCAATCCAAGAGCGCATCCATACGCTATCGTACTGGCTTCAAACCTCTTGGCTGTAGATGGGTATTCTAGACGTTCAGACTGGAATTTCCACATGTCCTTGTGACTTCTCCATCCGACCAAACCGGGATCTAATGTGCTCTGAAGATGAGGTCCTAGATACATTATGGCTACACCAAATGGACCGCATAACCATTTATAAGCTGAAGAAATGAGAGCATCTACATTTTCTTTACGCACATCAATAGGAGCCTGACCTGCCGATTGAGTTGCATCAACAATAAGAGTTGCTCCATGATGATGTGACTTCTCAGCCAGGATTCTCAAATCGTATTTTTGGCCAGTCCTATACTCCACATGAGAAATTGCCACTATGTGAGTTTGACTATCAATTAATGAAAGCAACTCTTTCATGTTTATAATTCCATCTTTATCAGGCTTTGCAAATCGAAATTCACAACCTGCGTGACGAGCAACCCGCTGCCAAGGATAGTTTGTGGATGGATGAGAAGCCATTGTAGAGACAATGTTGCTATGCTTATCCGGAACCATTGACCATGCTAACGACGATATAAGTTCTGTGGCGCTCGAACCGATAGCAATATCGGAGGCACTTGCCCCTAACAATTCTGCGGTAACATCTCTCAAACCATCGAAAACATGTTCCTCGGCCTCCTCATCGAAATTAAGTGTACCGCTCTGTGCAAGATCTTCATACCATCTGACAATAGCATCTGATGCCGGTCGATACATTAGAGAAATAGATGCAGTATCAAGGTAAGTTAACTTTATGCTTGGAGGGAAATCCTCTGGCTTTGATAATCTCTCAACGCGCATCATATCTCTTTGAATAAACTAATTGTTTCGTCACTATAGGTAGCGCAACTTTATACACCGCTTGTTTGGCGTTCTTATCCATCCAACTTACAAAATTCTTCACATTACCTCTTCAAGCGAAATTATTATGATACACAGAGTCTAGCAAGTCATTTGAAATAGTTAAGGTTTCCTACTCGCAGCGGATGATCAAGACGCCAATTAATCTATTGTTGCAACCCCTTTCGCCTAAAGGCATCAATCCAATTCTACAAGGCGCTTCAATAAACATTGATGTGAGAAGGTATAGAATCATACTACTTTTCTTTTTCCCGCTTCTTTTCTAAGCGATCTTCGCTCTCCTTGATGATTTGTGTAAGTAATCTCCGGACCGAGTCGGATATCGGGGTCACCTTATGATTGGAAATAGATTCGATGGCGATTTCTCTTGCCGTCCTAATTGCCTCTGGCTCCCCATTTTCTACCCATTTGTCGAACCTTTTACGATCGAAGATTCGCGGATACCAAACTTCACGGTAATGTTTTGCGGTATGTACTTCTTTGAGGAAACTTCCCCCGGGACCGACATCATTAATCACATCCAATGCCAATTGCTCAGGCGTAAAATCAATTCCCCGCAATAATTGACGGACAAAATCGATAATCTCATCGCAAATCACAACCATCTCATAGGAGCAGGTCATGCCCGATTCAATGTAGCCGATGTCATGTACCAGATTCGCTCCACTAAGTGCTGTCCATAGGATCCACAATGCGCTCTCAATCCCTGCTTGGATGTCAGGAAGCTTTGACTCAGATACACCTGAGAAACCAAATACTGGGATATTGTAATAATAGTGTGCCAGCTCTGCGATAGCCATACAGTGAAGCAAGCATTCAGGCGCAGCACAAGTTAAAATCATGCTTTTCATATCCATTGGGCCGCTGCCAGAGCCTGATAAGAATGGTGTCCCTCTCCGTCGAAATTGCGCAATCACCAGGCCAGCAAGGATCTCGGCATTCGCCAAAGCTAGGCTACCAGCTGAGGTGACAGGGGCAGAGGCACCCTCAATTGGCCCGGGAGCATACACAAAGGGCAATCCGCGATCCACCATCAGGATCATCTTCCTCAATACAGTTTCTGAAATCTTCAATGGTGAAGTTGGTTCTAGGTAAGCCACAAGGAATGGGCTCAAGGAGAGTTTATTTCCATCTCCGGCGATCACTTCAGCCATATTGATTATGTCCTTTAAGCCCCCTTCGTCCCAAGCAGTGAACACAATGGGCTTGATGCTGTTCTCCAACATCGCCAAGAACGAATATCGATCAGAGATTTCTGCCCGGATGTCGGAGGGCAAGGCCATCGACATGACAAAATCAAGGTTTGGAAGCGAATCAACCAAGCGCGCTGCGTCGCCAACATCAGACAGGAGTGATGGTCTGCGTTCGCCGGTTTTCAAATCACGTGTATAGGGAAGATCCGAGCCCGTGCCAAAATAGCATCGATGTGCTTCGAGATACATGCGCGGTTTACCAGTCCGGTCTGATACGACTACTCGTGAAGGTACATAGAGTAAAGCATCTTCGATAACTGCTGCTGGAAAATGCACGATATTATCGTCAATGACTACACAACCTGCATCCTGGAGTAGTTCAAGCACTTCGGTATCAGGAATATGCACACCGGTTCGGCGTAAGATCTCAAGAGATGCAAGGTGTATTTCATCAAGTTCGGCATCTGTTAAAAGACGATAACCGGAAGGCTTTGGGTTTATTTGGTCCTGTTGCGTCTCTGTATAGTCTTCCATCATAAAATAAAACCTCCTATCATTATCCTTTGTTTCTTCAAATTTAATTTACCCCATCATCCAATCGCCTCTCCAGCAAGGGGGAGGGTCAAATAGATTAGCATGAAAGAGACTCGCTATGGAGAGATCTTATTTATTTAGAAGGAGTGCATCAAAACAGCTTATTAATCTATCTCCGATAACTAAATGCATGATGGTCTTGTTACCCCAACTTGTTCCCCTCAATAAGTATTACCCAGAAGAGTCTTCCTAACAATGCTCTGAGTCGTAACTTCTTCGTGTAAGGCTAACTCATCCTGTTTGGCCTGAGCAATACAACATCGATATATCTTATACTTCGAATGGCAATCCAAGCCCACAGGATTTCGCATTCCTATAGGTAAGTAGCGCGATAGCTGTATCCTGGACACCCACCCCTGTTAAATCACATATTGTAATCTCATTGTCATACTGACGACCTGTCACTCGTCCTGAGGTTAGCTCTCCCAATTCGACGATCTCGTCCTCCATTGAGATGATCCCCTCTTTAAGCGCGTGGTGTAGTTCTCCTCGCACGAAACACTGGGATCGTAGATCACAGCATATCCGATCGACTCTCCTAAACACCTCGGTATGCAGTTCTTGTTTGTTCTCCATATCGGATCCCATCGCAGTGATATGGAGCCCCCGATGCAGCGAATCCGCCCTTAAATAAGGAGACTTAGAGGGCGTTGTCGTAACGACCACCTCACTTTCTCGAACAACGGTGTTTACGTCACCGGCGTTTACAATATTCACTCCCAGGATAGGCTCCATTTCGACCGCATAATGATCCGCTTTCTTGGGATCAAGATCAAAAACTAGGACTCGTTGGAATTCCCGGACGAGTTTTAAACCCATAATCTGGTAACGCCCCTGACTGCCGGCGCCGATTACACCGACTGTCTCAACCTTGGACGGCGCAAGATACTTCGCTGCAATAGCGCCGGCTGCCCCGGTACGCACCTGCGTCAAGTAACCATTGTCGAAAAGAACTGCTTCAGGAAAACCTGTCCTGCTACTTACCACAACCATCATCCCGCATGCAATTGGTAATCCAAGTTCCTCATTGCCCAGAAAACCTGAGGCGATTTTTATCGCAAAGCTATCAAGGCCGCGCATATAGGCAGTCTTGATATCTAATTCACCCCTGCGCTGCGGGATTTCAATGCTTACAATTGGTGGTACAACAGCATTGCCATCTGCCAACTTTGTGAACGCATCCTCCACTACTGCGATGACTTCTTCACTCAAGCGGACACATTCCCTAATTTCAGCCTCTTTCAGCAGTATAATGTTCATAGACAGAACCTTTATCCTATCCTACTAAAAACCTGACCCATATATTCATCAATGAAATCCTCGCAGAGCCCACTAAGGACCCCTCATTAATCCGATGGATATCCTGGGGTTATGCGTTTTCAAATCCCAAAATGAACTCGTGGAACCGATCGAGCCCATTTCTCAGGTACTCCTCCGGGAGTCCAAAACTAATGCGAACATAATGATCCAACCCAAAACAATCTCCAGGGACGACGAAAACGCTTTTTTCATGAATCAAGCGCTCGAACAACTCAGTTGAATTGATTTCCAAGCCATAATGGACGAATGCGATCGCCGCCGCCTGAGGGGTACTAGGGAGAACAACTGTGGATTGTTTTCCACCAAACTCTTGAGGATAGGATATCCCCGATGTATGTATCCTCGGCCGCGTTCAATCAATCGAGAACGCACCGCGGGTGCTAATGCAATGACCGACAATTTGTATGCAAACATCGTCGCGCTTATCGTTGTGTACTCATGTCGCATCCAGATATCATCAATGATATCGGATGGCCCGACAACCCAGCCAAGCCTTAGCCCTGGGAGACCGTAGGCTTTACTGAGGCTTGCAGTGACAACGACTTTATCATAGGCTCCCCAGAATGTTGGTGTTATTGAATCCGTCAATCTCTCTGTACCAGCATATGTCTCGTCTGCAAGGATCCAAGCTCCCACATGGTCTGCCACATTGATTATCGCCTCCATATCAGGCGCGGATAAGATATGGCCTGTGGGGTTGTTTGGATTACACACGGCGATAAGCTTGGTTAGCTTAGTTGTTTTCTCTTCTAACTCTTCCAAGTCAGGTGCCCAATCCAGTTCTTCTTTGAGATGGAAGTCCTTTCGACTCAAACTGAAGTTATGCGCCAATCCCCAGATCTAAAGGTAGTTTGGTACCATTACAACCAGCTCTTCTCCCTATGATAAGAGGGTTTGTGTGGTTATGAAATTAGCCTCCGCGCACCCAACGGTAACTAATGCATTGCCAGGCTCCGCACCTGGATATTGCGCAGAAATGCGATCTCGAAGGAGCGATTCACCGTTGCATGCTGGATAAGCAAGGTCAGTATCCAAGATTTAATTGAACTTCGTCTCTGTATCAAGCAGATCTCGGACCTTTATTGGATGAACGTCACTTTCAGAAAGGTTGTGTCCACCTAGTGTTCCCACGTATCCATGATGCGCTCAAGCAGAAAGGGTTGAAATTCGTTCATCTCCCTGCTACTCCTTTTGAACCCGGCTATTTATGCAGGCCACAAGACGCTGCCATTCACGGTTGATAACTACCTCGTAGGCCTCAGGTATTGATTTTTAATCCGAATGCATGAAGGCTATCAGTGCTGGACCCAGATCGGGTAGTATGCCCCCCGTTCATGAGCTATTCTTTCAGCCCTGCAAATTTGCAAACGATTTCGGTTGCCCTCACCAATGCCTTGACTGCTAATCGCGTGGGCTCCTCCATAAGCTGGCCATTCTCATCTGTAGTCCCGAGGCCGGGTGCTATGAGCATATTTCCATTGTAAATGGTGGCCGGGATAACACCCATCTTCCACATAGCAGACATAATCGGGTTTGTATTTGAAAACATATCCTCCATGGTAAAGATGGGAATGCCGTATTTATCCTGCGACCATGTCTGGCTATAATTAATCTCAATGCCACCAGTCGTGTAGCTCTTTGTGAAGAGCATTTTCTTGAGGAACGTGCTGTATTTAAAACTGTTAAACTCCTCCTTCAGTATCTCGAATATATCATCAATAGGTCGTGTGATTTTCTCTGGCTCATCCCGTAGGATTTTTAGAACTGCTGTGAGTCCTATAACCGCATCTCTTCCTGGATCGCTGAGTGAGAATAANNGAATAATGATTTACTATGCGATGATAGCTCTCCATATCTCTCGCCACCGACGCCCAAAGCTTTGCGGATTGGTACCATAATCTCTTCTGTGCCGATAATTAGCCCACTGATTGGTGCTCGAATTGTTTTATCAGCGCTCCAAAGCATGATATCGGCATCATAATCCTTGGGTGAAGGAGAAAGAACTGGCACAGAGGCGGCGCTGTCAACTATATACGGCACATCATATTGATCAGCAAGAGCGCCCAGCATTTTCATGAGCCTGGGAACATTATTCTCATCTACCTCATTTGCCCCATAGCCCGGGGTGCTGTAGGATACAACGGTGATGCCAACCAGCTCTGATGCATGCCTAGCAGCTGCTTCGACGAATCTTTCATAGGATGCTTTATGATCTAGGCTTGTCATGAGAGCTACAGGGTTGAACTTAATCCCATGGGGTTCATACTTGACGCCGGCGAGCCGGATAAAGACTGTATCAAGATTGGTGATGCTCTTTCCTTCTACCGACAATTCTCCGGCTGATGCGCTGCGATCAAGAAAAAGTCCTTTGTATTTAGGTGGAAAAGGTCTACCATAAGCAGCTATGAATTCGAAATCTTCGGCGTATGGGGTGAGAAACCGACCTCTATAAGCCTCCCCTTTTCTCATCGTGGGCGGCGCAAACAATGTCTCATATACAAGTCGTAACCCGGCTTCACAGGTGTTTGTAACGGCCACATCATACTCATCCCCATAGATATCCTTAGAAACCTCGCGAAGATCGTCCTCGACTTTTATCAAGGGGATAATTGGGCCCCGGTTTACCTCAATTATTGGCTTCAATACATAATTAGGAAGCGGTCCGGGGCAGGTCGAGCTGCCAGGGTATAGGCCGATCTTTCCCCTCACTTTTTCGAGGCCAAGGTCCTTAGCGGCTTGTCTCGCCTCTTCGTGAATATCAGGAATGGACTCAAAGATCCGTTTATAGAATTGATATCGGTATTTTGGTTTCATGATGTCCTCTCTAGTTTGGGCTCTCAATCCAAGTCGCTGGAGATTTGTTGTCGCTTCTTTCGTAGTGTCAAGTGGTAACTTCCTCAACGATATAGATATAGATTCGATTGAGCGAGCGAGTCTAGTACAACATTCAAAAAGTCAGACGAAACACTAAACTTGGAGCCAAATCGCTTCACTTCTCTATATAACAATCCTCTTCGCGGGCGGTGTCATGTAGGCTTTCTTGCTATGGGACAGGCTCAGCCTCACGAGCATCTCGGCGAACGCCATGGCGGTGGCATATGGATCAATGATGGGCACACCAAGCTCCTCTTTTATCTCTCCGGTGGATCAAAACATGGACAGCTATTCATAACTTATTGGTTGAATCTCTGACGGATCAGCTCCATCCAACGAAGTGCAAACTCATCCAGTTTGACAAAGAGATGCTCCTTATTCCATGCGGCAAATCGTTCGCGATCGATATCAGCTCTGATCTTTTTCAGCGACTCATCAAGCATACCCTGCTGATCCATGATCTCGAGCAACCGCCCCCCAGCTTCAAGGAGTCGAGCTGAACCGTAACTCTTAGGTTCATTAAGCAGACCTTGGGCACTCGTTAATAGGAAGCCAATCAAGACAAGCAACTCGTCAGTCAAATTAAATCTATTCATGACACTACCCCCACAGTTTCGAAGAAGCGGACCTCTTCAAAATCACGGCGTCTCGGGGATTCAGGCTTATCTACAGGATGTCCTAAGGCTACTAGCAGCTTAAGCTCCAGATGCTGAGGCAAAGCAAGAATAGAGCAAGTGGAAAGCCTGTGAAAAGATCCTATAGCGCAGGCACCCAGGCCTAAACAGTGGGCTGTAAGAAGCAAATTCTGCAAAGCTGCTCCGAGGCTTAAGAGGGCCATCTCGTCTGATACCATAATAGTTTGTTGTCGGTCTAAACAGATGGCAATCATCGCAACGGGTGTCCCACTCATCCCCCTGGCAGTTGAACGCAAGAGGACCAGGTTCTGTGGCTTACGGATGATAATAAAGACCCACGGTTGGATGTTTCCAGCGCTGGGAGCACTAGCTGCTGCATCCACAAGCTTTTCCAATTCGTCATCGCTGATAGATTCGGATGAATATCTACGCACGCTTCTCCGTGAATGTATGGCCTCTAGGACATCCACAATCATTACCTCCTTAGGTTCAGACCTCAAGTAATAGATAACTACACCAGCCACTTCCCTTCCTTGATGATCACCTGCTCGTCCAGGGAAAGGGTCGGCTCCCAGAGAATAAAATCAATGTGCAGATCAGCACTAATCACCCCACCGATTTGTATGTTGTCGCCTATGCCAATATGAACAGTTCCCATTATCTTCTCAGCCTCAATGATTTTTTCAACCGATCGAGCCATTGGGTTTGTGCCGATACCTAATTCCGCTAAATTACGTCGCTCTTTATACTTTCCTGGAATTGGTAGCTTCAGCAGCTGGCGAAGTCTATCTCCAATTTCGCCTCCGCCTTCGATATTGGAAACCTCACCGCTCTTAAAGTATAGGATCATCTGCTCTTTAAGACCTGGATACCCGCTAGTACTAACTATTACTTTTCCCGTGGCTTTTCCTTCGATGGGAGCGATGTAAGCTTCGCCTGCTGGCAAATTATGAAGCTCCCCGGCAGTTATCAAACCAGTATCAACATATCCTGAACGGTCTTCAAGATCCAGGAAAAGTTCAGTGCCTAGAGGTGTGGTAAGAAACCCTGTCTTCGCCTCTGTCAACAAATGTGCTATCTTTGTGCTGTTCTCCGATATAAGATGAGGGTTTGCTTTCATAGGTCCTTCGAACATCTCAGGCATGAACCCGGGCATACTTGCTATCCTAGCACCGATCTGACAAGCCTGGTCTGCAGCCATAGTATTACTCAGTGAGTGATTTGTGATAGCGATGATGACATCCTTATGTAGCATCCTTTCAGCTGTCTTAGTGTCAGGCTCGGCACCATCTCGCTCAATGGACGGATAGGGTAAGAAGGTGATATCAGCTGCAGGGATGAGTTCAGTCGCCAAATCTGCTACCATCTTTGCTAACATGCACCTTTCGAGTTCTTGGGAGAGTTGATCAAAGGATAAGTTGGTCCACTGCTCTAATGACGGGGGGTCAGTCATAATCAATATAGTCTCCCCCTCTTGCACGGCAAGATTAACCTCCAACATGGAAGTTACTGCGGAATAGATCTTTTCCTTCTCTGGCCATGCCATTTTATTCCTCCTCTTGTCTTTTAATGGGCAAAATAAGATCCAAATGACCTACCGTTCAGGCTTATCCTAAGTTTCTATCCTTGAATACAGGAAGCTACAAGGAAAGTATTGGCTTGCTCGTGTCTTTGAAATCACTTTATTTCTTTTATAAGCTTGGATTCAACTTCTATGATGATGAATTTGTCAAGTTTCTGGGATATGGCGTCCTAAACCCTCGGCTCACTTGAGCCACCCGCGGCTTCACATTTTCTGCTCTTTCCTCCACAAGACCAACCCAGATACTATCTCCAAGCATACATCGGACATTGGACTGATCATTCTCAAAGACTGTTCTTCACCTTGAACCAACTTCTATCCGCGCCGGAATGATTTCACCGGACACCCTATGCTGCCTTCGCCGCAAGGCGATGGGGAAGGTAGGTGTGAGCGGAGCCATCTACTAAACGGTTCCCTTTCGGAAACCCTGTTGAATCCCGCCCGCTCACACCATTTAGTCCCATTGTCCGATTGGAATGATGGGCAGCCTTGGATCATAGTATGACTGCCTTCAACTCCGCTCCTTCCGGGATCTCGCCCGTCTCCAGGTAACGCCAAAGAGCTACGAGGAGCTTACGGGCAAGGGCCACGATGCCGATCTTTCGGACCCGACGACTTCCATTTCCAAACCTCTTCTCATACCAGTGGCTAAGCTCGCTGTTGGGCTGGTGGAAAAGCCACTGCCAGGCAAACTCAACAGCTAATGACCGTAGGCGAGCGTTACCGCACTTACTCATCCCTAGTTCACGGTCTGTCTCTCCGCTCTGGTGGGGGACAGGTTCCAGGCCGACCAGACCGCCAATCTCCTGGGGATTACGGAACTGACGCCATGAGAAGAGCTCCATAGTTAGAGGCCAGGCGGTATGGACATGGATGCTTTTCAGCCGCATCAAGTCACGGACCATTACCGTGCTGGGGTGCTCTTGTTGTCGGATAGCCCGCCTCTGCTCCTGCTCGATGGCGTTGATCTGCTGCTCCACTAATCGGAAGCGCTCATACTCGCGGATCAGTCGAGATTGAAGCATCGGTGGAATTGGTGAGCCATCCCATTTGCGGACATGGTTGAGTTCTTCGGGTAGATTCTCGTTGACGGGCAAGCTGATGCCTTGAGTTGCCAGAAGACCTTTGATGCGGTTGGTGTGCCGGTTACACTCGCTGGTGAGCGCCCAACGATCGCGGTGCAATTGCCGGCGGTCCTCCGCTTCCACACTGGGGACCCGGACGACGCTCCAGACTTTCTCATCGCCTGCATGATAGCGGATGAGCATGCGCAACAGCTTTTCAAGATCGATGCGGTCGATCTTCGCGCGCCGGCGCTTCTTTCTGGCTTCCATGCTGGCAGCGTCGACCACGACATTATTTATGCCTGAGTGGACCAAGTAGCGGTGCAGCCAAAAACCTTCTCTGCCAGCTTCGTAACAGCTCAGCACTCGACAATCTCCCGGGAGATGAAAACGTCGTTTGGCGGATCGGATCTCCCACTCCAATGCCATGGTGTCCCTGGCTGCGATATTCCGCTCCCGAGGTCGCTGGCCAAATCCCACAGTGAACCCCAACTTCCAGCGGTTATTATCCAGTTCAATGGCCATGTAAAGCATACGTTCCAAGGTATACTCAAGGTTGCAGGTCGCTGCTGTGTCCATCATTGCCTCCTTTTGATCGAAAGGATTTAGCAGAAGGATACAACGCAGCGGCTTGCCCCTTCAAGCCTTTGCTATACATAGCATCTACTAAGTGCAACAACGGATGAACGATTGAAGAATACCTCATTCGGTGTTTTGAATCCAAGACATTTTCTGGGTCTGTTGTTGAGTCTCTCCATTACAAACTCGATTTCTTGTTGAGTGATTGTGGCGAAGTTACGCTTCTTCGGAAAGTACTGGCGAATGAGACCATTCATGTTTTCGTTCGTGGCTCGCTCCCAGGATGAATAGGGATGAGCAAAATAGACATCTGTATGAAGATCACGAGCAATCCGTTCATGATCCGCGAACTCTTTGCCGTTATCCGCGGTGATTGTATGGGTTCGGATCGGCAGCGACTTCAGGAGCTCGATCACAGCATCCGCCACGGCTTGAGCGGTCTTGCGCTCGACCTTTCTCAGGAGGGCCAAGCGAGACTTCCGCTCAGTCAGGGAGACAATGGCATGGCGATGTCCTTTTCCGATAATCGTATCCACTTCCCAATCACCCAGGCGCTGGCGGGTATCCACGATAGCAGGCCGCTCGTCGATGCTCACCCTGTTTTTGAGCTTTCCACGCCGATCGTAGCTCCCATAGCGCTTCCTGCGCTTTTTCCCTGGACAGGATCTTCGACTGGCATCGTAGGTGACGGTGAAGATCTCCTCCAGCATGTTTATCCGTGAGAATGTACTGGTAGATCCATTCATGGCTGATTTGAAGACCGTAGTTCTCCTTGAGCCAACCCGATACTTGCTCCGGGCTCCAGTCCTGGCGGATCAACGCTTCGATCAAGATCCAGGTGGAGGCTTCAATGCGATACCTGGCTTTCTTACGTCTGTTCAAAGCAAACTGATGAGCTTGTTTGGGCCGGTATCCTTTCAGCCCACGATTGCGTCTCAGTTCTCTACTGACCGTGGACTTATGAACCCTGATAAAGTATGCAATTTCGGTTTGGTTATGTCCTGCTTTCCCTGGTCAGGATCTTCGACAGAAGTGCGTAAATCTGGTATCGTTGCCGAAGGTCGGGTGAGCTGCGTGTATGTCATCAGTGCTCCTTTGACGTGGTGGTCTA
>JABAOF010057816.1_pt2 | contig 13768 bp, 11 predicted proteins | sample 7062171 | NCBI WGS metagenome assembly JABAOF01 (sample SAMN14538628, study PRJNA623070) | marine sediment metagenome | biome: marine biome [ENVO:00000428]; feature: marine pelagic biome [ENVO:01000023]; material: deep marine sediment [ENVO:00002113] | place: India: Gulf of Khambhat ...
AATGCTCGGTTTCGGCTGGAATGTTTGAATGAGCATTGGTTTTTAAGTTTGGAGGATGCCCGGGAAAAGACTGAAGCATGGAGGAGTGATTACAACGAGACACGTCCTCATAGTTCGCTGGGCAACTTAGCTCCGGAAGAATATGCGACAATGAAAGGGCCGAGGGAGACCGATCTAATCCGGGTCTCTGAGACTAACAAAAATGACTTGCAAAATATTTTTCTAACTTAGAAAATGGATCAATCGAAGGGGCAAGTTCAAGAACCTAGATTTCTAACTCTGGAGGTGGTACAATGACTGGGGGAAGGTCAATAGCTTTGAAGATATCATGGGTAGTTCAAATCTTGCTAACGTCAATTACTCATGGCAAATAATGATTTAATTTGATTAAATATATAAATAATATATTTTATATAGACAATTTTCTTTATTTCCTCTATAATATAGTCTTGTCGTTCAATTTTTATTTGTGAGTACTAAATATCATGCTTCGAGTGAGAATAGCTTCTTGGATGGTAACCGTTGGTTTATACAAGAATAACGTTCTTGCTGATTCTTGTATCACAAAATGGGGCTGAAATGAAAAATGGGTTTTTCTTTCTTTTTTTGAGCTCGGTTCTTAATTCTCTATTACTCAAAACCTCTTATTTGCATGGGACTGTATCAAGTTCATCTGGGGAAATCGGGAATGCTGTGATTATCATAAACGGGATTGATAGAGAGGCTTTTCTGTTTGTTATGATGAAAAATCCCATAGATCTTAGGGCTTTTATCGCTTGTGCATAAAACTTAAACAAAAAAAAAGAGAAAAAGGGAGGTATCAATGAAAAAATCATCGAAGTTTTTTTTGGGTTCCGTATTTGGCTTTCTTTTGATTGGTTTTCTGGCCCAAACTTCATTAGCTATTCCTTCATTTGCCAGAAAGTATGAAACGAGCTGTCAGACTTGTCATATTGCCTATCCAAAGCTCAATGCTTTTGGCAGGGCGTTTATGAATAACGGCTACATCATTCCAGATGGAGAAGAAGATCTGATTAAACAGGAACCGATAAGCATGGGAGCAGATGCGTGGAAGAGAGTTTGGCCGAAGGCTGTTTGGCCCGGAGGTATTCCGAGGTGGTTTCCAATTTCAATGCTTTCCGACTTTAGTTTCAATTATTTGCCTGATTCCCAAAATGAAGTAAACACCGATTTTCAAACGCCCAATGAAATCGAATTGTTAGCAGGAGGAAACTTAGGGCGTTTGTTTTCGTATTTCACCAATTTGACATTACTGGAAGGAAATGAGTTCGGAGGATTGCACCGGATTTTCGTTCAGCTGCACCCGTTTGGTGAATCCGCTTTGTTTAATGTTAAAATCGGTGGTTTAGAACCGAGATCTGTTCCGTTCTCCGGCCATCGATACTTGAATCTCACCAATTTCCTAATCAACGAGATCGAGTTCAGTCTCCATTCCATTCAGGATGGGGAGATTGGTTTTGGTGGTCATCACGGCGGCACTGAGTTCTCTTTAGGACTTCCCCAGAGAGGAATCGAAATATGGGGTGCGAAAGGTTTCAAACATGGCGGATTTGAGTGGGCCATCGGCATCGTGAACGGCAATGGATTAGGAAACGGAGGCGATCATGCGGAAGAAGATGAACACAATGGTAATGGCATGGAAGAGGATCATGGACATGGATCATCGCTATTGCCCGATTTTGAATCTACTCTGGACAATAACAGCAGTAAGGACTTGTACTGGCGGTTATCTTATAAACTTGGAGGTATGAGTGTGACAGGAGAAGTGCCAGAAGGAGGACTGAAAGACGCCGATAATTGGAAGGACAACTCCATTCGTATAGGTTTATTCGGCTATTATGGAAAGAGCCCTGAAGAGGCTTTGCATGGAGTTGAGGAATTTAACCGCCTTGGAGCAGATATCGAAATCTGGTTTGGAAATCTTAATCTTTTTGGCGGAATTTGGCGCGGTGAAAATGAAGGGCCTTGGATTGCAGAAGAAGAACATGAAGAAGAGCCTGAAGAGGATCACGGGCATATAGAGGATCATGTTGAGGGAAATGGCTATGAGGAAGAGTTGAATGGAGAGATCACACAAGCACTTTTCAAAAGTTTTGCTTTTTTTTCACAGGCAGATTATGTAATTTATCCATGGCTCATCGGTTCACTCCGCTGGGAAAGGTTCAAGATGGATAGCCTGTCTGTACTTCATGAGGGTGATTTTGAGCCTGCCCATGATTTTGAGAAAGACAGTATCACTCGCTGGATTCCTCATGTAACCGCTTTAATCCGGGCGAATGTGAAAGTTGTCCTTGAAGCTGTCTTGTACACCACTGATGTATGGAAAGTGAGAAACAAATACACGATAAACCTGAATCTTGCCTTCTGATAACTTGAAATCCGTTGCAATTCATTTTCGATCTTTATAGAATTGGACCAGAAACATAGAATGTTGCGAATAAAATGGAGAATAAAATGAATCGAGAGAAATTGAAAAACACAGCTTTGATTTATGTGGGGATGACTTTTCTGATAGCTGTCTTATTATTCCCCCTGTATGCATTAGGATTGGAGGCACAATCAGGATCACTAAAGGGCAAGGTCAAAGTTTTTCGAGCCAGGCACTCCGGAGATGTTGTTGTTTATTTAGAGGGTGCAAACTTGAATAAAGAGCTTTCTCCTCCAACCGAACATGCTGTCCTTGACCAGAAGAATCTTGTCTTCATTCCTCGGGTTCTTCCTATACTCAAAGGAACCACTGTGGACTTCAAAAACAGTGATGATGTCCAGCACAATGTCTTCGCCCCTGGTGATGCGGAAAAATTTAACCTAGGTACCTGGGGCCTCGGTGAAGAGAGAGAGTTCACCTTCAACAATCCTGGTGAAGTTGTTATTCTCTGTAATGTGCATTCGGAAATGGTTGCCTATATCCTGGTTTTGGAGAATCCATACTTTAGCCTGACTGATAAAGAGGGAAATTTCACAATTCAAAACATTCCACCAGGAACTTACTCTGTTAAGACATGGCATGAAAAGCAAAAATCCGAGCCTCTTGAAGTGACTATCTCTGTGGGTATGACAGAGGAGATTCATCTTGAATTGAAAAAACGCAAATAAATATGGAAAAGATTCTACGCCGCAGTAAGGTTAGTCTTATCTCCAGGAGGAATTTCGTTGTCAAGTTAGGGTGGGCAGGTGTTATTTCGATTTTAGGAGGAAGCGCTCTGGCCACAATCCGGTTTTTCTTCCCCCGAGTCCTATTTGAACCTCCCTCTCAATTTCAAATAGGTAATCCAGATGATTTTACACCCGGAAAGGTGGATACCTCACATAAAGATGACCATCGCGTCTGCATTGTCAGAAATGAGGACGGCAGCTTTTATGTGATATCACTGAAGTGTACACATCTCGGTTGCACGGCGAACTGGAAGCCTTCAGAAGGTATATTTCATTGCCCTTGTCATGGCAGCAAATTCAACAAAGAGGGGATGAATTTTGCAGGGCCAGCTCCAAGACCTTTGGATAGATTTAAGGTATCACTTTCATCTGAGGGTACACTCGTGGTTGATAAGAGTGTTGTCTATAAAGGAGTCGCAGGAAAAGAATCAGAAATACTTTACCCCCAGAGCCGGCTCAAAGTTTAGTTTAAGCCACCGGAAACGATTTCTGGTAGTAGAAATGAGGTAAGTCCCGACATCGAAGGAAAAATGAAGAGATTCTTCGAGGTCATAAAAAAAACCCAGGTTTGGAATTCTATCTTCCGTCACGACTACGAAGACACGCCTAGAAACCGAGCTCTTCAGATTCTGAGCAATGTATTTCTGCATCTCCATCCTGCTAAGATAACCAGGTTGGGAGTGAAATTGAAACACACCTGGTGTATGGGAGGGATAACATTTTTACTTTTTATCGTTTTGACCGTGACAGGGGTTCTGTTGATGTTCTATTACCGGCCGGCTGTAGAACATGCTTTTTGGGATATGAAAGACATCGAATTCACTGTTCGATTCGGGATGATTCTGCGTAACGTTCACAGGTGGGCTGCACATCTTATGGTGATCACTATTATGCTCCATATGTTTCGTGTTTTCATGACTGGCTCCTATAAACCGCCAAGAGAGTTCAATTGGGTGATCGGAGTCGTACTTTTGGTTTTGACTTTACTTCTCAGTTTTACGGGATATCTTCTCCCCTGGGATCAGCTTGGCTTTTGGGCAATTACGGTTGGAACCAATATGGCCAAAGGAACCCCGCTGGTGGGACATGAAGGGCCATTCGGGAAAGAGCTGGGAATGACACCTCACAACGATATTCGGTTTGCGCTATTAGGTGGATCGGAAGTCAACTCCAATGCCCTTATAAGGGCGTACGTGTGGCATTGTATTGGATTACCTCTTGTCGCGGCACTATTTATGGCCGTTCATTTCTGGAGAGTGAGAAAAGACGGAGGCATTTCAGGGCCCCTATGATCTAAAGAGCTTAGGATTATTAATTGGACAATCTGATTAAAATCATTTCCAAGCCTGACAACGTGGCCATCATCATCATGATGGTGTTGGTTGGCTTCTTCACTTGGTTCGCTCTCTATCTCGCTTTCAAGAATGATAAAACGACTGCCTCGGATAAAGAGGAACAGAGGAAATTCGAAAAGGAGAAAATCCATACCTGGCCCCATCTGACACGGAAAGAATTCCTGGCCGCTATTCTGGTTGTCATATTGGTGCTTGTCTGGTCAATAATGCTTGATGCCCCTTTGGAAGAACACGCCAATCCCAACATCACGCCTAATCCTGCCAAAGCTCCCTGGTATTTTTTGGGGCTCCAAGAACTTCTCTTTTATTTTGACCCTTGGATAGCCGGAGTCATGATCCCCATTCTGATCATTGTGGGACTTATGCTCATTCCCTATCTTGACATCAATCCAAAAGGAAATGGCTATTTTACATTTTCTGAACGAAAGCATGAGATTCTGATCTTTTTCTTCGGCTTTCATTTCCTTTGGATTCTTCTGATCGTCATCGGAGTTTTCATGCGCGGGCCTGGATGGTTGTGGTTTTGGCCTTGGCAGGAATGGGATAAAGGTAGAGTGGTTGCTGAGGTCAATGTGGATTTTTCTCAACTCTTTGGCGTAGATTCAAGATCTGCTTTTGGCATTTTGATCGGAGGAACAGCTGTTTTAATCTTTTTTGTGACAGGAATGCTGTCCTTCTACAGTTATCTGAGGAAAAAGAGACCGGATTTTTTGCATAGATTGGGATGGAAAAGGTATGTAATAGTCTCATTTCTGTTTTGGTCAATGATTGGGATCACGTTAAAAATTATTCTCCGTCTGAGTTTGAACATAAAGTATATATGGGTGACTCCCTGGTTTAACATTTAGTTCCATGCCCTTCAAAGAAAAAAAAGAGGAAGAAAGATCTTACGCTCCTCTATTCTTTCTTTTGTCCATTGTTTTGATTGCTGTCTCTTTTTGGGTCTATTGGGAAGAAACTGTGATGCTGAGGCCTTGGAAAAATTATCAGATTGCTTATTTTGATATCAAGGAGAGAGAAGTCAAAAAGGATGTGCAAAAAGCCAAGGCAGAGTTCGAAAAACCCATTCATCAAGAAGAATATAAGAGATTGAAAAACCGCTTAGCGAAAGAAACAGAAGAATTCAAAAGCCCCGAAAAAAAGAGGGAGTACGAAATATGGAAGAGAAAACTACGACAGTTAGATAAAGAGCATGCTCAAGTGCAAAACGAACTTGTTCTCGCCCGCAACAGACTCCATGAGAAAAACTACCAATATATGAGATTCAAAAAAGAGAGTGATGCTGCACAAATCAAAGAGCTCCAAGCGAGAGTGAAGAACCTGGAGGACCAAGAAGAGAATCTTTCCCTAGATAGGTTCGAAGTCCAAAAAAATTTAGAAAGTTTAACTGCTTCTATACGAGAGTATGAGAAAAAAATCCAGCAGTTTCCCATGTCTTTGAGAGTAGCAGAGCTGGAAAAGGTGTTAAAGGGCATTAAAAATCCCAAAATAGAGATAAAGCAGCACTATATTGATGATCTGAGTCGCGTTGACCGCTGCACTTCTTGCCATGTAGGAATAGATAATCCCGCTCAGAAGGACTATCCCTCTCCCTACACAACACACCCTGGTTTGGCTGTTTATCTCCAGAACCATCCCCCCAATCAGTTTGGGTGCAGCATCTGCCACCAAGGCCAGGGGAGAGCTACGACATCTGTCGAAAAAGCGCACGGGAGAGTTGATTTTTGGGATAAACCCATGTTTGAGGGCCAACACACCCAAGCCAGCTGCCTACACTGCCACGAAGATATTGAAGATTTGGAAGGGGCAGTGGTTCTTCAAAAGGGAGATAGACTTCTTAAGAAGAGCGTCTGTTTTGGATGCCATAGGATAGATGGGTACGAAGATATAAAGAAAATCTCACCTCCTCTCAGTCATATAGGAGAAAAAGTGAGCTACACGTGGTTGGTGAAGTGGCTGCGGGATCCTTCTCAAATGATGGATGGAGCGAGCATGCCAAAATACAATTTTTCAGAGAGCGATGCTTCTGCCATCGCTGATTATCTGTTTGGCCTGACTCAAAATCATAGAAACGATGAATTTGTAGAAGAAGATGTGGATTGGGACCTTTATGATAAAGGTAAAATAATTTACAGCCAGTCCATATGCAGTATATGTCATAAAGCGAATGACCGAGGTGGTGCCCACAAAGACATGTATGCTCCGGATTTAAGTCGGGTGGGCAGCAAGGTCAAAAAAGAGTGGTTGAAGAAATTTCTGCAAGATCCTCAATCCTATTTTACGAATGCCCGCATGTCGCGATATCGATTTTCTGATCAGGAAATTAATGCTTTATCCGAGTATTTACACGGAGAATATGTCGATTGGGATATGGAAGAATCAAAATTGGCTGAATCAATCCTTATAGAGGATTCTTCCCGGACAAGAGGTGCATCTTTAATCAAAGAATATGGCTGTTTTGGCTGCCACGATATTGAAGGGATGGAAGATTTTGAAGAGATAGGACCCTATCTCAAGATTGATGAAATCGAAGAGAAAGTAGCCGAAGAACTCACCTCATTCGGAGATAAATCCATGGAGGAGTTTGATTTCGGCAAGCTGGCCGGCATGCCGAGATCGAGGTTAGAATACTTGAAGAGAAAATTAGCAGATCCCCGATCCTTTCGCGATGATGCCAAGATGCCTTTGTATACTTTTTCCGCTGATGAGTTGAATGCCTTAATCACTTTGATTTTAGGCTTTTCAAAGGAGGAGCCTCTGGTTCAGTATAGAGTCGAAAAAAAAGAAAGTGATTATGAGCCTCCAGGTGAAGTTGGCGAGATAGTGGATGATGTCAAGTGCTTGAATTGTCACCGTATTCTTGGCAAGGGGGACAGGTATGCACCTGATTTGAGCATCGAAGGTAGCAAAGTGCAGAGTGATTGGCTGAGAAATTATCTGAGGACTCCAGATATCATAAGACCCTTGAGTGAACAGATGCCCAAGTTTAATCTCGGTAGAGATATGAAGACCATGATGTCCAAACTTTCTAAGAATGAAATAGATATTCTTGCAGACTATATCCTGACAGTTCTAGTTTCGGATGAGATTCCGAAAGATCTTTTAGAGGGAGAAGATATCCCTGCGAGTGAGGTCGAGAAAGGAAGAGAGCTCTACATGCAAAAGGGGTGTCAGGCATGCCATCAGATTGGAGCAGAGGGAGGGGCTGTTGGTCCTGCGTTGACTTCTGTCGGATCAAGATTGACGATTGGCTACATTTACAAACACCTCCTCAATCCGAAGATTGCCAACCGGGCTACAAGAGAGCCGGATTTGGGATTGACCGAAGAAGAGGCTTTAATCTTAACAAAATTCCTGATTTCTCTGAATTCGGAACGATAAGATGTCAGTTCTTGCCCCTAAGCATTATTCTCTCGTCCTTTTTATCGCTTTAGCAATATTCTTTACAGTTGGAATAACAGGCTGTTCAACACAAATCCTACAGGATGACTCAACAGAAGACAAAATAAGTTATTCCGTTCGTGAAGGGACGAGATTGTTTTTACACTATTGTTCCCCCTGTCATGGAGAGGATGCTCAGGGAGCGGGTCGATACTTTCCCTCGCAAATAGAGTCTCGACCAACAGATTTTGTAAACAGCAGCTATCTCCAAGACACTGAGAAAGCAATGATCTTCAAAGCAATAAAGTTTGGAAGTATCTCCGTTGGAAAGTCAAATTATAGTCCCGCTTATGAATACACCCTTCAAGATGAAGAAGTAGAAAATATTATTAAATATCTTCAGGCCTTGAAAAAATAGCCAGAAGAAGAGCTCTATGACAGCAATTGAGAGCAGCCAAAAGACTGTGAAAGATGATGAGAACACACCTTCTGATTCATCTATTAAGGATCTACTCCCATACCACCTTTTCCTATTTCTTCTAGGATATCATATCTCCCTGTAAAGATTGGGACTAATTCTAGCTTTCCGAAGGAATCTCAGGGGTTTTAGTTATTGAGGGAGAGGCTCTTTCAGAAGGAGGTGTATCAAATTTTTGTGTAAATCCCTTTTCGCATTTAAGCATTTCTTTCCATTATTTGATGTCAGCAAGATTTGTACAACTCGAGATGCGTAGCCCATATGCTTCAAATTTATTGTTTTATTAAAGTTGGCTTTATTCACCTTTTCATAGACTTTGCGGATCATCTCGGCCCAGCCTTTGGAACCTAAAATCCGCAATTTACAATAACTATGCTGCGACAGGAACAGGGACCTCAAATTTCTCAAACAGGTTCCTTTGTTTTTTTGAAACCTCCGTAAGATAACTCTTCCCATTCGTTAAAGTGACTATTCTGAGTTTCTTAAGCTCAAATAACACTTCAGAGAGTGTGTACTTTTTATAAAGATCTTTCTCTTTCATCACCCGACTGACTTCTGAATGGAGAATAAGAGAGAGAAAAGTGAGGAATATCCGACCTTCCATGGCCTCTTTTGAGCTAACCCGCAATCTTCCCGAATCCAGTTCATTCTTAATGACATCGAACATCTTCTCCAACGCATCTTTCCTTCTATAGAGGTTGAGTATGTCTTCTCGACCAAGAAACGGATCATTGGAAAGTAGGACTGTTTTCCCCATCCTGTTCATCAGGCGGGAAATCGACTTTGGCTTGCGTTTTAACTCAAAACGAGGCGCTTGGCCTATTATCTCGAATAATTTGTTAATTCCCCTGAAACTCTGTCCAAGATACTCCTCAACCGCCTCGTTGTTCCAAAATTCTTTCTCCTCAACCCGACCTTCAACCTCTACAATCTGCCTCATTAGATGCTCCATCTCATCGGCCTTCCTTTTTTCATCATGAAAAAGATGCGCATAGACAGGCACATCAGATATAACAATCTCACGCTTGACATAAAACATCGGCTTTTTTTTGAAATAAAAAGCATGGAGAGGGGATTGGAGATCCCTATGATGTTTAGAGATTAACTGAGAGGCCATTTTTGTTGAAAAGGAAAGGGGAAGGACAAACCGGATATGTTCCTCTGTCATATCCTTTATGTTTGCTGCACTGTAAAACCCTCTGTCTAAAATGAAGGTGAAATCTCTGACTCCCAGATCATCAAGAAGAATAAGGATATTCCTCAAAGTCGTTACATCCGAGATACTTCCAGGATATATCCTATAGGCCATGGGAAGCTGTGAAGGTTGTCCTAGAATAAGACCGAGGTTTATCTGGGGAAGCTTGTCTCTGTCCCTGTTGTATCCCCACTCCAGATACTCTATAAGCCTCGAATAGGAAGAAAGAGAGGTGATATCAAAAATGACGGCATGGATGTCTTGATGCCTCTTGAACCATGAATGAAAAAATTGATCTCGACAGTCTTCTCTTGTTCCTACCTCCTCGACTAATCGGCTTATCCTCTGGGATGAAAGCTCCAGTGGTTCCTCCAGATAGGTCATCTCAGCCCAAGGTTTGAAAAGATAGAGAGGTTTCGCTTCCAGCACCTGATAGAGGCTTAGAAAAAAAAGTTCTTGATAGACCTCCGGAAATGATGCCTTCAGCACTTCAGGTAGACCGATTCGTCTTGCCAAATGGACAAGAAGGTGGATATGCCCGTAATCCCTTGACCTACGAGGTTTGAAACCTTTCCTAGGAGTAGAGATTTGACCGGTGAGAGGATCTTTTTTCCCGATGTAGTTTCGTCTTTGGCGTGGTTGTTTTTTTTGAGGATCCCAGTAGCTTTCGACTTCGTAGACATAGACGTGTTTACCAATTTTTTGATCTANNAGAATAATAACTATGTTAATATGGTTTGTCAATAGGGTATTCAGGGATTTATCCAGCATAGTTATTAAAACAAAGGGATTTCAAGTAATAACATAAATAATATATATATTGTAATAAAGATTATATTACTTGACTTTTAGGAGATGTCAGATTAGATTTTTATAATTGTGTCATGTTTAGTCCTATGATTTTTGGCAGTTAGGGGAGGTTCAAATGAAAAAGTACTTTTCTATTTTCTTCTCCATTTTATTTCTCACCTTTTTTGCCGTCTCTCTCCAAACCCCTGAAACCTCGAAGTTGCCCGAGGTAATGTTCATTCTTGACGGTTCAGGAAGCATGTGGGGGAGTGTGAATGGCGATACCAAGATCGAAACAGCAAAGAAGGTCCTTGAGGAGATCGTCCCCGGACTTCCAGCGGAAGTGAAGATCGGCCTAGTCGCCTATGGCCACAGACGCGAAGGTGACTGTGATGATATCGAAACATTGATTCCCCTGGGGAGTGATGACCGCGAGACATTTTTACAAAAGGTCAAGGCGATCAATCCCAAAGGCCAGACTCCAATTTCAAAATCCATCATGCAAGTGTCGGAATCACTTAAGGGCCGGGAATCTGAGACCACTATAGTTCTTGTCAGCGACGGCAAGGAAACCTGTGAGGGTGACCCCTGCGCTTCAGTTCGATCATTGAAGGAGTCAAGGCTCAATTTTGTCATGCATGTTGTTGGATTCGATGTCTCGGATGAAGAAATGGAGCAGTTAAGCTGTATCGCCGAGGCCGGAGGAGGTCAGTACTTTGGAGCCATGGATGCGGATTCCCTTCTTGCGGCTTTCGAATCGGTTACGGAAGAGGTAGTTCAAAAGGTCGAGGAAGCGAAAACAACCGTGGTTAAGCAGACGACAAAACTCGGCAAACTCAGACTCCTTTTGCCCGATAAATCCCTTATCAGCTTAGCGGGCCTCAAGATTACGCGTCAGAGTGATGACAAGATAATTAAAGAAGGCAAAATCCCCGGAGCCGACTCAACCCACCCCCTTCTCTCCGATAAATATGAACTTACTCTTTCTTTTGCGAATTCGAATTACGCCCCTCCAACGGATGTTTTAATAGGAAACTTCGAGATCATCGGAGGCGAGACAACAACACTTTCAATGGGTGCCATCGTGTTTAATATTGCAGAAGGTCTGGTTGATATAAATATTGAAGCCATCAGCATTTTAGACACAAAAACAGGAACTACTCTCCTAACAACAGAATCTAGAGGTAACAGTTATTACTTGTTCAAATCAAAGCCTCTTCCTGCAGGGGAATATGATATATCCCTCCACTACAGGCGGACTCCACAGCCGCTCGTAATATCAAAAAATAATGTTGTGGTCGACGGCAAAGAAACCGTCATCACACTGGACTCGGGCATTGTCTTGGAGAAGCCGGAAACTCCCGGTGTAACGGGTTGGGATCTCATTCCTTCCGGTTCCAAAGAGCCTTTGCTTGTTGTCCGTCGCGGGTGGGACAACGAAGAACCTCTCTGGCGACGGTTCATAATCCCTCCGGGAACCTATGATCTGTACCTTCATATAGATGGCATGAGTGAACCTTTGCCCGTCGGTGAAGGCATCGTGATCAAAAAGGGACAGACCCTGAAATTCAATACCGGCACTGCCCCCACCACCGCCGCTACCTCCTCCCAAGAAAAAAATACATTTGATGACAAGGAGTTTGGGAAAATAACGACCAGATCTGCTGAAGCCTATCAAAATTACAGCGAGGGAAGAAAGCATTACCTCCGGGGGGATTACAGTCAAAGTATACCTTGGATGGAAAGGGCCATAGCTATCGATCCGGATTTTGCCATGGCGTACAGGTCGTTATCTTCGGCGTATTCAAACCTGGGAAATGCTGAAGAGATGTCAAAATACTCTCAGAAGGCCCTTGAATCGAGTGCTCGAGTATCGGAAAAAGAGAGACTTATTATCCAGGCAGGTGTCTATAGAAGATCACATGACACTGTAGACAAGGCCATCGAAATATATGAAAAACTGCTGGAATCAAATCCGACGGATTTTTTGGCCAATCAGTCATTGGGCATAATATACATGGGCTTCGAAGCCTGGGATAAAGCCGTGGAATGTTTCGAAGCAATAAGGGCGGGCGAAATTGAATTCTTAGGAACTTACAGAAACCTTGGATATTCATATGAAGCCCGAGGGATGTACCAGAAAGCCCAGGATGTCTACCAGGATTATATCAACAACGTATCAGATACCGTGATAATGCATAGACATTTGGCCAACGCTTATGCCTATGATGGGAAATATGACCATGCCCTCCAGGAAGCGGATAAAGCCAACGCGTTTGCTCCCAGGAGTCACACTAAGGGTGGAATCTATCACTTGCGAGGAGATTTTGATGAGGCGGAAAAAGACTACCAGAGTTGGCTGGAAGTAAACAATGTAGGATGGCAATTGGCAGGCAGAAGATGGCTGGAAATTCTGTATCGAACCCAGGGACAATTTGAGAAAGCCAAAGAACAGGCCAAAAATGGATTCGAGTTGGCAGATAAACTCAGGAATCAACCCTGGCAAAGAGCGTTTCATATGGGATTAGCAATTGATTATATACAAGCCGGGAATCTTGAGATGGCTTTAAAAGAAGCCGATAATCTATGGACCTCCGCCGTTGAAGATCAAGCTTCGTTTGATCAAATTCAATCCTTATGGCTGAAGGCATTAGTATACCTTGAGATGAAATCTGCTGACAAAGCCAAAAAGGCTGCTGAAGAGCAAAGGAAAATCATCGAAGGCAGAGTATCTCCAAAGGAGATAAGATTTAATCAACTTCTTCTGGGGATGATTGAGCTTGAAAAGGAGAATTATGCAAAGGCCATCGATTATTTTGAGAAGGCTTACTCATTGGAGCCTGGACAAAAAGCATGGATTCAGATGCATGCTGCTTATCTCTATCCATTAGCATCGGCGTATTTTAGATCAGGGGATTTGGATAAAGCCAAGGGCACCTTTGAGGACATTATTTCTCTTACCACAGGAAGGCTGTATTGGGGGCATCTGTATGCCAAGAGCATCTACATGCTTGGTAAGATCTGCGAGAAGCAGGGGAGAAAAGACAAAGCCGTAGAGCACTATGAGAAATTCCTTTTCCTCTGGAAGGAAGCCGATCCTGGGATAGCTGAAGTTGAGGATGCCAAGAAGAGGCTGGCGGGATTGAAAGGATAGTAGCTTAAAATATCAGTTAATGATCCTCAATACGAGTATACGGATGTGGTCATTGAAGGCAAGGAGGGAACAATGAAGACATATGGAACATCATCGACATTTAGGGTTACGCATCCCCCTTGACTATCCGGTTCGAATTCACCGGAGGCCGGTCAGACCGGTTGACTTTTGCACCCGAACGGGCCACACCGGGCAGGCCTAGTCCTTCCTACTGTGCGGAAGTGTTGCTACCTTTGGGG
>JABAOF010016010.1_pt3 | contig 13767 bp, 13 predicted proteins | sample 7062171 | NCBI WGS metagenome assembly JABAOF01 (sample SAMN14538628, study PRJNA623070) | marine sediment metagenome | biome: marine biome [ENVO:00000428]; feature: marine pelagic biome [ENVO:01000023]; material: deep marine sediment [ENVO:00002113] | place: India: Gulf of Khambhat ...
TTGACGTGAAAGGCGCATAAGCAGGAGAATCAGGTTCATGACCAAGTTGTTGTCGAATTGAGAAAGACGCATAGTGAGGTAGGAGTCTTGCCAGTTGTATTCAGCCAGAAGATGAGTGGGAATTTGGCTTATTTGGGCTGGAAGCTGAAGTTTGCCTTCACCGAGAAGGGCTTGACTGAGGTCTTCTAAGCGAACTTCTTGGTATCGATTGCGAAAGGCGTATATCTGGATAGATCGGTTGTGGAAGAACCGATACAGATCGATATGGACACCGTATTCTAGAGTGGCTTCAGGGTTTCCGCGAAAGCCGCCTCGCATTCGGATGGGAACATCTGAGGCAGGGATGTTTAGCGTCTTTGCTCGGTTGACGAGATACCGTAAATCAAAGTTATCGCCATTGAAGGTTATCAAGAGTGGTGTTCGCCAGATAATTCGAAAAACGGCTTCAATGAGTACTTGTTCTTCGTCAAAGAATTCGATTTTGACCGTTTCTGGGAGTTTTATTTCACTGAGGTCGTCTGCATCACGACGTAGCATATAGACTCGCCCAGTTCCGGTGTCGTCGACGATTGATACAGATATAACGGGTTGAGGAGCGGTTTCTGGGTCGGGGATACGGTCTATGAATTCAGATTCTACTTCAATGTCCAGGGCGAGGCGGGGCAGATGGGTGGCCTGAGTGAGGAAGAGGGGGNNTTCTTCGATGAGTTTTGATAGCTCTTTGTCCTTTGCAAATAGTGCCCGGATTTTTTTAGCATCTTCGGGAGAGAATTCCTGTGGGACTGGAACTAATCTTTTGTCTTGGACGCGGTAAAGGAGACCGGGTGTAAGGGTTCGGTCCATTGTGTAACACTGGGTATAACGGATGTCTGCTTCCCAGCTATGATCGCGTCCTAATTTTTCTCGAATAGAGTCAGGTCGACCACCAATGGCTAATGGATCTTTGGCAACAATCACCGTGTATTGTTGCTCTTTATCTAGCAACAGGTTGTATTTTGGACTCTCTTCGAGTTTTAAGAAGCCTGAGTGTGCCATGACATCGTTGTGTTGTGAAACTTCTTCTCGTGTTAAATCAGTCAAACAGTAGGGATGGTGCCCCGTGTTATCCAACCATTCGTAGATTTCGCCTTTTGTCGCATAGTAGATTTTTACTTTGGCTAGTCCTGCATCGCCTTGATAGTCGATGTTTATCAAGACACCTGGAGGGCCAGAATCAGGAACTTTGGGAAATTCTGATGGGCGAATAGGCTTGTTCTTACTCTCTGTGAGGATTTGTGTTAGCAAGGAGAACATTTCTTGCTTTTTCGGACTAGAACTAGCACGGGATTTTGTGCTTGAAGATTTCATCCAGTCCGAGAGATTTGATGACATGCAATATCCCTTCTAAATCGAATAAGGACCCTCCTACTTTTTAGGATTTAGTCCTCTGATAGATTAGTCACTAAATGAGGTATTACAGATGCGTTCGTGTTCTTTCCCGCTTAAAGAAATTGTTGTAGCACGATTTGAAGTTGGTGAAGACCTTCTCTTTGGCCTCCAGCAGGTTGTTAGTCAACATGATGTCAAAGCTGGTATGTTTACAGTGATAGGAGCAGTAGACCAAGCCCATTATGGGTTCTATGATCCTGGAAAGAAATCATATACCGCTCTTAAATGGAAACCCAATACGGAATCCTCGCCAGCATTAGAAATCCTTAGCTGTGTAGGTAATGTTGCACGATTGGATGGGCAGGTAGTCGTACATGCCCACATAACGTTGTCAGGCGAGAAAGGTGAAATAATGGGTGGACATTTACTCGAAGGTTGTCACGTCAACCCCACGGCTGAACTCACTTTGCTCATCGGAGATGGCGTACTGACACGAAAAAGGAACGAGTCTCTTAACCTCGCCCTTCTTTCGATTTAATCATCATACAATCAACTTCAGCAGGCTTCACGAAAGACAGTGAACTGCCCCTACATGAGTGCAAGGGCAAAGTTATAAAGAAGGCGACATTTTTCAGCGAGAATCCAAAGAATTTGGGCTTGAGCTTGTGTAGGAGCGATAGAGATTTTGTATGTTAATAGCATGAGTCATACTAAGATGAGGAAAGTCATGATGGTTTTTCTATTTAGGGGAGGGGAATAGATAAATGTAGATTCATTATCAATGAGATAGAAGGAAACTTCTCGACAGATAATTTAAATCATCGAAAGAGTATCTAATCTGTGCGAGGTGTGATGGAACTTTGGCCTCGGCACAGCCTCCAGCAGGGTTGACTATTTCAATCAAGGAACATGAACATACTCTTCTCAACTCGGATAACACGATTACCCGATTTAATCCCCGAGGGCAGGTTTTCGTGAAAAATCAATCACGTAAATTTGCGGTGTGGGATGCAGAACTTGAACTAAATCCACAGAATCGAACAACACTGGGACTTTCTGCTCTGGATATTGGGCGGTTAGACCCGATGAGTGAGTGGGAAAAAGACTTCATTGTCAAAGAAATTGAAGCCCCCATGCTCTTACTTACCGAAGCAATTGATACATTCGCAGAACGGGTGGGTGTAAATCATGCCCTTGTGTTTGAATACAAAATGCCAGTTGAGATTAGCTTGAATTTACGAAACCATTCAGGGTCACCGATTCACGATATTGTTGTAAAAAAAGAGATGCCACCTATCTTCAGAGATATTGATCTCCAAAAATCGCAGATAGGTAAAGTCGAATATGATTCACGAGAAGGACAAGTTGTATGGAAAATTAAGGAGTTGCCTTCTGAACAAATCGCAGTTCAACGGATTCGGGCAAGTATCACAGCGGAAGATCCCGAGCCCAAATCCGGTGGGAAAGTTCATGTCACCTATAAAATCCCAGGTGTTGTTCGGAGCACTCTTGTTCCAACTCTTAATGCTTCAACTGAGACAGAAATTAATGTCGAAAAAGAAGAAAATTCAATGCGAGTGGGCAATTGGCGATGTAAAGCGTCACTAACTAATTCTAGCGAATTTCCGATCCGAATTAAACGTGTCCAAGTAGTCCTTACAGCACCTGATAACGAACTGCTCTATGAAGGAACACCTAACCACCGATTAGAACCCGGTGAGGTCTGGGGCCACGAATTTGAAGTCAAGGCTGAACAACCAGAATTTGATATTATTGCCCTTTCCTCGGTTGAAGCACCTATCAACCAAGAAATCGTGGGAACCATCGAAAAGGCTGAAACAATTTTTCCAGTGTTGCGCATTGAAGCCAATAAACGTGTAGAACCCCTCGAATTACTAGCCTGGGAACCAGCCCCTGTCGCTGTCACATTACAAGCCAAGAACACTGGTAGCATGGAATGTGACGAAATTACGTTTAATGATACACTTCCTCCTGGATTCGAACCTCCCGATGAAACTCAAATTCGTGTAAGAGTCGGCGACAAGCCCATAAATCGAAGTCTAAAAGTTAGTATCCGTCCCAAGGATCGAGACGTGAAACTTCCTCACACATTGACAATTCAACTTCATGACTTAACTGAAAATCATACACCCATTAAGCCAGGAGATACTGTGACAGCGAATTATATCACCGTTGCCCGAGCACCGAAGCCGAATCATGAACATCCATTACCAGCAGTTATAGAAGCGAATACATTTCCACCGGGACCAAATGCTACGACTGATATCCNNGTAATTAAAGTGCGATCAGTGGTTCGAAAGCTTCGAAAAACCCGAACCGTTACGCCAACTTCTGAAATTGGTGAATTATTAGTCACAGTCACTTTTGTTAATGAAGGAGAAACAAGTCTTCAAGACCCAGAACTGCAAGACCTTATCCCACCAAACTTTGAATATGTAGGAGTACCTTCTGGTACACCAGAACCCACGCTTCGAGATACACCGAATGGTACTGTTGTAACTTGGGCATTACCGGCCATGATGAGTCGAGAAAGCTTCATGGGTCGATACAAATATCGTCCCAAAGAATAAGGTGTGCAGCTTAGTAATACCAAGTTTCCAATTTCGGTTCGACCAAACCCCGTTGGCTGTCATTTTTATAAGCTAAACAAACTGAGTTCAGAGGACACACTGCATGACAGGGATTCTTGAGCAGATGAGTACTCACATAACATTTCGATGTACAACCAGTAACACAAATCGGATTATCGAGTAAGCAGCATTGTCGACCGAAATGCCAGAAAAAGTCATCTAACTCTAATACCGAACGTTCGGCATGCTCTCCAACAATTGAAAAAGCACTACCGATTTTTCGACGAAGAACAATATCGGTTTCTGATACCACAGGTAAACGTTTTCGAAGGGCTTTCGCAAGACCTGGCGAAACAGCTACTATCCCTGTTCGAAGAGCAATTCGTGTAAGATGGTTATCCACAGGAATTTGTACCTTGTTGTCGTCTTTAATCTCCCATAAGTTTCGGCGGAGAAGGAATTTGAGAAGCAGAAAGCTCTTCTTATTGGCAGNNATTCTGAGAGTAACTGAATTAGCCCTGGACGATGTGTTTTAGGTTCTGTGGTGACTCTCTGATTCGCAACTTGGAGAAGCCTAAGTACAGAACCTTGATATTTTTCCATCAACAATTGTCCACCGTCACGCAATAGAACCGCACGTTCCTCAGGATTGCGAATTGTTACCCTTTTTGGATGGTTAACTGTAAACCAATCTTCAACTTTTTTTGTGGTAATATTTGCCATTTCTTGAGGATGAAAAAGATGGGAGTTTTGCTGAAACAATTGTAAGCTGAGGTGCCAAAGGAGGTCTGCACCTTGAAAATATTCATCATGAACATAACCTTCAAAACTCTGACCCAGGGGGCTAGTGCGGTGATCGATGCTTGTTACAAAGAAAAAGAAACGCGCCAATTCTTCAGGATCCGCATTTTTGGGTGGAAAAAGATCTGGATTAAGAAAATCGTCAGTTCCGGGTTGAATTTTTTGAAGGAATCGTCCAAGTTTTTGACTTTGGACCGTTGAAATTTCCACTGAATTATCCACAGAAATGGACACCCCCAATCCCCTGCAAATAGGAAGGAATAAAAGTCTTTGTCAGAAGAAAGCTATGACGAGTGATGTCTGATTTTAGAGAAGCCCAAATGGATGATGTTTTCCGACAGATGACAGAAATCCTTGAAAGGACGTTAAACCGTATTAGTGAAGTTGAGCAGCATATTTCGAAGGACTTGGAGAGCATTCGCCGTCAATTGGACGCTGTTGGAGTTCTTAAGGATAATATCGCCAATCTGAATAATCGAATCGATTCGTTAAGCAAGAAACTGACAGAGCTAAGCAAATCGGAACCTCAAGAACTTAATCGCATGATGATGCGATCTATTAGCGAATTAGATAAGCGCATGCAGATGTTTACTATCACCGAAGTTCTTTCACGTCTTGAAACAGGCCAAGATTTTGCGCCACGCACTATGAGTAGTTCAGCTGTAGCGAAATCAACGGAAACAGTGGGAAAAAAAGGAGCCGAGGCAACCGTACCGACCTCTGAACCTGCTCCACCAGCAAAAGCCCAGGTCGATGCAGTTGCCGAAGCTACGGGATCTGATCAACCGTGGCGTGAAAAGATGCGCGAGAAGTATGGTTTAAAGAAGAAACCTGGAAAAGTGTAGGTCCATCTATTACTTTTGTAGTTCAAGATAGCGTCGAATTAAACGCTCCATGCGTAAGCAGTATAATGCATCTTGAGCTGCTTGTAGGGTTTCTGAGAGTAATTCTAATGCTTGAGCGTCCGCGGAGGAGCTGCGAAGATCACCTAGGGATTCAAAACCTTGCGCGATGGTTGCCGCGAGCTGAGAATAGTGAGTAACGCTACTCCGTCGCTGTTCACGCAAATTGGATAAAAGTTCTTGAAATTGTGGTTCAATGGTTTCTAGGCGTGCTTTAACAAGTTGATCGATTTGGTTGATTGTCTCTTTAAGAGTAGAAACATCTTGGGTCAGGTTAGTTAATTTGGTAAATAGGCTATTGAACGCCTGGGTGACAAAGGGAATCAGAGATTCATCACCAGTGGGAGTGGATTGTTCTGGCGGCGGGGGGGTTGGAGGAGTAGGTGGTTGTTCAGTCATTTTATTGAACCTCTTTATTTGCCTCCTTTCCTAAAAGATTCGAGTTCTTTCACTGTTTGGAGCACCTCATCTAGATTGATTCGATTTGTTAACTCGTCTACTATTTCAATAATGACACGAATCGCTTCCTCAATATCTTTAAGATTACTGAGTTCCTTTGCTCGGTCCACTTCAGCTAAAAGTTGGGTTTCGACCAGCTGACGTTGTTCTCGAAAAGTTGAAACATCACGATGAATCTCTTGGGCGGCTAAGTTGGCTTGTTTCGCGGTTTCCTCCATCTGGGTAGACAAATCTTGTCCAAGCTGCATCATTGCAGTTTGAGTGCCTTTGAGTTGTTCTCCGAGTTCATCAAGACCTTTTTCAATTTTTTTGATCGCTTCTTTTACTGTAGCTGCATTTGTCATTGTTTCTCCCTGTTCTGATTTCATGTTTTTGCGGCGCCAAGCCAACTACTGAAAAGGGGAGATTCAAGGTCATAAACATTGACCTTAAGATAAGGAATTTGAGTTTGGAGATCGGTTTCAATACGAGTTGTGAGACCAGGAATCATTGAACCTCCACCTGTAATGAGAATATTCGAGGCTAATTCGGCCCGTACAGTTGGATCTACATGCATTAATACATCTACAATAGCTTCTGTTAAGCCTTTGTCTCCTACTCCAAGAAGTGTTGGTTGAAATAATACTTCTGGTGCTTGCCATGGAAGTGGACCAAGGGGGAGCTCGATACCCTCAAACGGAAAATCCACATTATCTTCAAAAACATCATCAACAGCCATGGGAAAAACTTGGCAATGTGATTGTTTAATTGCCCGAATGGCTTTGGGGCTATTCGCTAGTCGAAAATAGTATGAAGCAAGCTTAGATGAAGCCGTTTCTGCTTTATGGAGGAGAAGTTTACGTATTTCGGCAGAAACCAAGAAACTCCCAGTAACCAGTGGAAGTATTTGTTCTTCTAATAGAAATCCCCGATAAATCGGAGTGACGAATGTACTTGTGTATCCGATATCCAAGATTAATGCCGTTTTCCGTCCCCAATAATTGAATGTTTGAACTTGTTGCATTGCTGCTTTGACATGTTGGCATTCAAGGACATCTTGTATTTTTTCACATAACGAATTTAAGCGATCTCGTGGGGCTTGGGGAAAAAATAGTAATGTCAATTGAAGTTTTTCTCGTTGTTCATTCATGATGGGAAAGTTTTCCAAAGCGAGCACACAAAGTTGGGTAATAAGAGATGTATCCTTGGGAAGTATACCATTTTCAAGCGGGAATATCCACGTACCTCTACCAGGGTCAAGTTCGAAAAATTTTGAGGTACCACTACCTGGTTTGGGATTCTTGAAAGCAGCAGGTATGATTATGGGTTCCGGTTGTTGGGGAAACCCACATTTCATGTAGCCACTACCCAGGTCAATGATAAGGTTGGCTTGGGTAACCTTCACAAATGAAGTTTAGGAAGCATGTTTGAAAACAGTTTCGATTTTGATGAAGGAACTACCCTGATTTATGAGAAATAGTAGTATTCGAAGAAATGAATAAGAACGAAATAGTGGGGAGTTAGGGTGTTTCTGGAGGTCTATGCAATGCTGCAGCACCAGACCACGCATTTGTGAGCGCATCTTCGAGGGCATAAACATTTACAGGTAGATGGGGAAAGCGCTGTTTGAGTTCATATTCAAATCTCTCTCGAAGACCAAGGAACAAGGAGCCACCACCTGTTAGTACTATATCATTTGATAGATCACGGCGAATTGTCATATCAGTTTGTTCAAGTGATTCAACCACTGCGTCGATTAGGCCAACATCACCGATACCTATGAGCGAAGGGTCGAAGAGGACTTCGGGAGCTCTCCAAGGCACAGTTCCCAAAGAGACATTAAGATTCTTGCGGCGGTATTGCCATTCTCTTGGCAGTTTTTTGTCTTTGGGATTGGGTCGAACTTGGCAGAAATTCCGTTTGATGTATTCGATAGCTTTGGTATCTGTAGCGATCTTGGCATAATCTGAATAGCGCCTAGAATTTTTTGCCATATCTTCAAATAAACGCCGTAGTGCGGCAGTAACGTAGAGGCTACCCGTGACCGTGTCGACGACATGTTCTCGAAGTAAAAAGCCTTGGAAAATTGGGGCTATCATTGATATTGTGTGTCCAATATCCACTACTATTCCTGTGTGCTTGCCAAGAAAAAGAAGAGTGAGAACTTGTTGATAGGCTGCTAGAAGTTTGCGACAACCAAGCTGTATCCTTAATTCATCACACACATCATACACTCGGTTTTGTTCAACTGTTGAGAAAACGAGGAGCTGGAGTTCCGTTGCAACTCGTCGATGACCACCTATAGCCATTCGATTAAAGATTTCAAGAATTAAGGGCTTCAAAACTTCACTATTTGGAAGATTCCCATTTTCAAGTGGAAAGAACTTCCCTATTCGATTCGGATCCAGGGTAAGAAGATACGAATCGCCTTTAGTTTCACCGTGATTTTTTAAATACGCTGGCATGATTTTGGGTATTGTCTGGTTAGGGTAGCCATACTTGAGAAAACCGGTTCCTAAATCAACAATTAGGGGATTTTGCATAAGAGTTCCTCATTTTCCCAAATAATTGAAAAGTAGCTAACGTTATGAAAGCAGAGTAGAATAAGGTAATGTTGGCTCGATGAAATTAAATGTAACTTTAGGAAGTTCAACACGCAAAATCTGGGTTAGCCGACTCATCCCTGGAGTTTCGGTAGATGTTTGAGGAACTACAACCAATTTTATTTTCAATTGACTAGCTTGGGTTGCTAGTTCATGCGTAAGATGACCGGTAAGATAGGTATCATACCCTTGTTCCCATGCGAGATGCAACCACTCGGGGTTGATTCCTTTTCCACTAACAATAACAAGCCGCTCCACTTCATCATCAAGATTTCCCACATAATCAATCGATGGAACCTTCAAGCGCTTCGATACATATTGAATAAACATTTTCAAATTCGTTTCTTTTGGAACTTCGCACGCACGCCCGAGAGGATATATTCCACCCAGAAGAGGAACTTTGAACACATCATTAGTTTTGAATCCTAGCGTATGAGCTAAAACATCATTCATGCCTCCATCAACCATAGCCCAATTGTGGTGAGCGATATAGACAGTGAGGTTTCGCTTTAACAAATGTTGAAGAAGAAGCTGAGGTAAACCGATTAATCTGCGTGTAGATTGGGGAAACGGCGTGCGGTGGGCAATTAGAAGACCGGCTTTATGTTCGTTAGCTCTAACTATTACTGGAAGGGTAACATCCACACAAACATCTACCGCAGAAACGCGAACACGCTTTTGTTTCGATACATTACTTACTCCTAAAATCACGCCGTCAACATCATCGTGTGGCACATACATAGTGGGGGCCAGTTTCTGTAATCTAGAGATAATCTCCCATAGCGTTGTCATAAAAACCAACCTACCAGTCGATTGTACCCAAAAGAGACTATCTAGATTTTTAGTCTTTTGCGGGGTTTGCGATAGCATAATTTGAAAGGCTTTATAATTCATATATGCTAGGCAAGGCGAGGAGAAGCAGAAAAGTGTCCCAAGGAACTAGTCGAACGGAAATTAGCCGTGAAGAGGCTGCTGCAGAGGTGCTTTCGCTTTGGGACGAGCATTCTTTGTCACTTCGTACGTCCATGAGACAGCTTGCAGATGATTGGCAAATTAAAGATTGGCGCATTCGGACGGCTATTCATAGTCTCGTGTTCGAAACTGTTCGACGATTAAATACAATAGATTTCATTCTAAACCAAGTACTTGAAAAAAGCCAGATTTCTGACTTAGATTCTCTCACACGGAATACATTAAGAATTGCTACCTATCTGATCCATTATACGGACACAGCCCCAGCCCTAGCAACCAATGAAGCCGTTTCAATTATTAAACAAAGGAAAACAAAACGACTTGCGGGTTTCGTTAATGCTGTTCTCCGAAAGGTTCAACGGATTGACCTCAACGACTTCATTACCTCAATTCAAGAGTTAGGGCATCAAGAGCTAGAATTTTCTGTACCCCGATGGTTGTTCGACTACATCAATCACATCCTAGAGCCTACTGAGGCACAAGCCTTTTTTTCCACGATTTTGCAAAATCCATCAGTCTATATTCGGATCAATACACTCAATCAACAGACCAGTAAGACAATTAGCGAACTTGAACAAGCTCAGTTTCTTTGTACGCCTGTCCCAGAACTCCCAGAAGCATTTAGGCTACAACGGGGAAAGCGCCCGGTGACTCAAACCGATGCTTATGTGCAAAACACAATCTACCTCCAGAGTGTAGCCAGCGTCTTAGTTTCTCGAATACTAGACCCACAACCAAATGAGATTGTCATTGACCTATGTGCCGCCCCAGGCAGTAAGACCTCACATCTTGCACAACTAATGGGAAATCAGGGCAATATTCTAGCGCTAGACAACATGCAGTCGCGTGTCCAAGAAATGAACCGTAACTTACGTCGATTAGGTGTTCGCAACACCCATGTGATACTAGCAAACAGCTTCAAACTTCCCTTTCGAGAGCATTTTCAGGTTAATTTTGTATTGGTTGATCCTCCTTGCAGTAATACTGGGGTAATCCAGACACGTCCTGAGGTAAAATGGAGCATGACTCCAGAAAAAATACGCCGCCTGAGTGTGGTTCAATCAAGCTTGTTACTGAAAGGGAGTAAGCTTGTTGCGCCAGGTGGATTTCTTGTTTATTCGACATGCTCGATTACATTAGATGAGAATGAACATTTGATTCGTGATTTTCTTGACGCCAATCCAAATTTTAGACTAATTCCTGCACAGCCTATGCTTGGCTCGGCGGCTTTTGAAGGATTGGCGGATTGTCAACGATTATTCCCCCATCGGAATGATACAGAAGGGTTTTTCATTGCTAAAATGCAACGAAAGCAGACTGCTAGTCGGGAGCAAGATTCTCGTTGTTAGATGAAAATTGGCCACATTGACATATTCTTTGGTAAAGTTAATTGTCGGAAAGGTTTGTCTTTACTTGCCTCATTGATGAGGTGAGCAAGGGCAGCAGGAGACAGTAATTCGGATTTGGATTTCTTAATTGTTGATTTCTCCCGAATCGTGACCGGGAATTCATTAGCGTCTAATTCCTTATCACCAATTACGACGACAAACGGAACCCATTGTTTACCCGCATTCCGAACCTTCCAACCCACCGTTTTTCCACGGTCATCGAGGACTGCTCGAACATTTTGGGCGCGGAGCAGGTCGACAATATTCCCTGCATGTTCTTTATGACGATCGGCAACAGGAAGAACCACAGCTTGTACAGGAGAGAGCCAAATCGGTAGCATGGGCAAACGTCCTTGTTTTTGCCGTTTTACGGCGCTTTCAAGTAGCCCATAAACGAGGCGTTCAAGGCTGCCGATGCTAGTATGTACAATAATGCATCCAATGTCTTCCCCTGCCTCATTGACATAGGTGATTCCATAACGCTCGGCATCACTAACATCAAGTTGAACCGTACTCAATTGCCCTGAACCTTCTGCAGCGTCTACAAATTGAAATTCGTTCTTCACATTCCAATAATGACTCATCTCTGGTAGTAATTCTACGAGAATAGGGCGTTTCAAATCTTTGGCAAGAGTGACTAGGAGATCTTTGGTCTGGTCAAAGTATTCTTCGACGATACGGAAGACAAGCAAGTATTCGATACCGAGACCTTTAATGAGGCGATCATAGTGTTTCGTGATCATGGCGAATTCTTGTTTACCTTGTTCGTAGTCTGCACAGAAGCAGTGAATATCTGGCATGGTAAAGGCTCGAAGTCGTCGGAGCCCTACGCATTCACCACGCTTCTCCAGCCGGAAGGATGGTGACAATTCAAAGATCCGAATAGGAAGTTGCCGCTGCGACATCTGCACGTTTTTCATAGTGGAGAATAGACCAAAGTCTCCAGCAAACCGAAGTAGCAGCTCTTTATCTTTGCTAAGTTTAATGCGATAGTCCTTTTCAAGGAATTTCTCAGCTTGCTCAGCGATGTCTTTCTGGCTGATCCGGTACATCAACGGAGTTTCAATTCGCATAGCACCAATCATATTCACGGCGATTGTGTGAACGTAGTCTTCCAACAGCTCTTTCAAAAGAGATCCTTTGGGAAAGAACTTGAAATGTCCCACGTCAGAAGCAGGTTCATAATCGATAAGTTCCAGTTGACGCATGATACGGATATGCGGGGGCTCTCCCTTAGCAGCTCGGCCAAGTTCTTCTGTCTCAATGAAGGTGCGAAGTTCCCCTTTGATAGCTTCATAGCTATTTAAATCGTCTATGTCAAGAGACTTTTCAACACCTTTTGAGTCGATAATTAANNTAATTAAATACTTAGCCAAGGCTAACGCCATCCTATACAATTTCACTTGTACTCGGGAAATCTCGTTTCAATAGGGATAAACATTTCTCTAGACAACTGTGAACTTAAAAGGTGAAACAAGCATGACTTCAACACTGGTTCATGAAAAAAATCAACAAGCTAGTGATCTCCTCAAAGAATTGGATTTGGATGCCTGGATTATCTGGGTCAGAGAAACCAAGCAAATGGCTGACCCTGTTTTATCATTGATTTTAGGCAAGGATGTAGTCTGGCAATCTGCACTGATTTTTACCAAGAAAGGACAACGCGTGGCAATTGTGGGCAATCTTGACGTGGATGGTATCATACCGTTAGGTATCTTCGATGAAGTGATTCCCTATACACAAAGCATCCGTGATGTTCTTCGGAAAAAACTCGATTCATTAAAACCAAAGAAAATCGGTTTGAATTTTAGTCGCGATGACGTGGCTGCTGATGGTCTTACCTTCGGAATGTATAATTTGTTAGCAGAATATTTGGAAGGAACCCCATATGCAAAGTGTTTCGTCAGTGCTGAATCATTGCTCATGAGGCTTCGGGGTCAAAAAACCCCAGAGGAGATTAAACGTATTAAGAGAGCCATTAACATAACTGAGCTCATTTTTGAAGAAGCACGCGAGTTTTTACAGGTTGGGCAATCAGAATTAGAAATTCAAAGATTCTTCCATCGGCGTATAATGGAACATGGTGTCACATTTGCGTGGGGAGCCGATCATAATCCTGCAGTCAATGCCGGACCTAATAAGCAGTTCGCCCACGCAGGACCCACAGAAAATAAAACAAAAAAGGGACACCTGCTGCATTTCGATTTTGGAGTACGAAGTCAAGGATATTGCTCTGACCTGCAACGCATGTTTTTCTTTGGTAATCCGAAAAATATTCCTGAGGAAGTTCTCACTGCATTTGAAACTGTTCGGGATGCAATTCAAGGGGCAGCCCAATTCATTAAGCCTGGAGTGAGAGGACATGAAGTTGATAGTCTTGCCCGAAGCTTCGTTCTTGAACGTGGTTATGACGAATATCAACATGCTTTAGGTCATCAATTGGGGCAAGAATCCCATGATGGTGGAACTCTTCTTGGACCGTTATGGGACAGATATGGTTCTAGCCCGAAGGGTCTCATTGAATCAGGCAATGTTTTCACCTTAGAACTGTATGTGACAACACAGAACTATGGACAAGTCAGTCTCGAAGAAAACATCTTGGTTACCAAAGAAGGTTGTCGATTTTTATCCACCCCGCAGACCGAACTCATCTGTCTTGGATAAACAAAGATCCATGGCGGGCCCGCAGGGATTTGAACCCCGG
>JABAOF010003661.1_pt4 | contig 13763 bp, 8 predicted proteins | sample 7062171 | NCBI WGS metagenome assembly JABAOF01 (sample SAMN14538628, study PRJNA623070) | marine sediment metagenome | biome: marine biome [ENVO:00000428]; feature: marine pelagic biome [ENVO:01000023]; material: deep marine sediment [ENVO:00002113] | place: India: Gulf of Khambhat ...
GAAGATTCAAAATCGTGAACTGCACCTCTCAGCCTCATGTGAAGATGACGAAAAGACTATATTACAAGGCGCTAAAGGAGAGGAAAATTCTTAAGGATATCGTTGGGGATAGAAAACCAATTGCTACTTTCGGAGGTTTTGGTGGCTGCGATTTTCAGAAAAGTGCAGTGAAGGGCAAAACCCTTTATGTTGGTGAAGCAGCAGGTTTTCAGGATCCTTTCAGAGGCTTTGGCATGAATTACGCCTTGGAGTCAGGTTATTTGGCTGCAAAGTCGATTCTTGAAGGCGAAGATTACGATAAAATGTGGAAGAAGCATTTCAAAAGAAGGATTAAGTCGGACCTCTACCGCAGATACGCAATGGTAGTCTTCGGTGATAAGGCGATAGAGCATGTATTCAAGCATATCGATGATGGCGATGCAGTGGATTGGTATAAGGTAAATCCCAGTGGAATAAAAGGGAAAATTCTAAGGGAAGTTTTTTACAGGCTTGAGAAATTTAAAAGGTGGAGAACCGGATACTGGTAGGCTTCATTATTTTATTCCCGCCCACCTCCCCCTACTCCACTATCTCCNNCCACCATACCCACCACCCCCATCAAATTCCCCACCTCTTCCACCTCCTCCACTATCCCCCCCTTTACCACTCCTACAATTACTACCACTCCTACAAACCTTATCATCCCCATTATCCATACCATAACCCCCCTTCCTTTTTCTTCCTCTCCCACCATATCTTCCATCAATCTAATTTATCCCCTATATCTTTATTCCTCAATAATTACGGGTATATTATCGATTTTCTGGGGATGAGCATTGCAGATAATGACAAGAAAAATGTTAATACATAGAATCACCATAACCAGCCAAACGAGGCATTTTGATGAGGAGGATAAGTACCGGACTGGTTGCGGTGGTTATTTTAATTGGTTTTTTCATTATTGTGGATGTGGGTTTTGATACGATAACCTTGAAAGCGAGGGCTGCAACCATTTATGTAGGAGGCTCAGGTTCTGGGAATTATTCCACAATACAAGAGGCCATAAATGATGCCAATCCAGGTGACACGATATTCGTATACGCAGGTGAATATCCTGAACCTGCCAATCCTTTGACCGCCGTCAGTATAGATAAGACCATTACCCTGATAGGCGAGGATAGAGACACAACGATCATCGATGCAACCGGAAAGAGGGAAGGCATGCTGCTAACCAACGCCGATTATGTAAATATCAGCGGATTCACGGTGATAGGGGCGAATTTTTACAACATCAGGCTTTATCCAAGCGATCACTCCCATATTTATGATAATATCCTTAAAAACTCGTTTTCTTTTGGCTTGGGAATGACTCCTGGTTCTGACAATTTAATAGAGAACAATAATATCACCGAAAATCCAAAAGGCGTGTTGATATCAGGTCTTTCAAGTGGCAATATTCTTAGAAACAATGAGATAACCTCATGCAGTGACAGAGCAGTCAGCATCGAGAATGGTGCAATAGAGAATCTCGTCTCCCATAACACCATCTCAGGCAACAAAACCGGTCTCTATATTTACGAATCATACGACAACCGCATAGAAAATAACCAGATTTCCAATGGCTTAGATGGAGTAAAGATTTTTGATTTGAGCAGCAGTCTACTCCTAGACAATATCATTTCTGACAACGATGTAGGAGTGAAAGTATTTGACTATTCCTCAGCTACAATCATAAATTGTACCATTCAAAACTCAGATTCATACGACGTTTGGGTGGGAGATACCGTTTGGCCTAAAGGGGACATCATTCTTCTCAATTCTGCAATCAATTTCGACAATGTGAATATATTAGATGACCTCTCGAGCTTGGATGTCCAATGGTATCTACAAATTGAGGTCATCGACGAATCTGATGAGCCTGTATCTGGTGCTACAGTTCGAATTACTGACAATTGGGATTCTGAAGAAAATCACACCACCATTTCGGAGGGTAGAGTGAATTGGATCGTGCTGACAAATTACATTCAGACGAGCGAAGGTGTGGTATACTACACCCCACATAACATAACAGCGTACAATGCAACATCATTTGGTTACGCCGAGCCAGAAATCACGATGAGCTCGAGCAAGGATATTACCATTAAAATATACTTGGATGCTGACGGCGATGGAGTGTTTGATAAGGATGATGACTTCCCGAACGAACCGACTCAATGGATGGATAGTGACGGCGATGGTTACGGTGATAACGCATCAGGCAACGATCCTGATGTTTTTCCAAATGATCCCAATGAATGGAAAGATACCGATGGTGATGAAGTAGGGGACAATGCAGATAAATTTCCAAACGACCCGGACGAATGGGAGGATAGCGACGGTGATGGAATAGGCGACAACTCCGATTTTCTACCTTCATTGCACAACACCTTATTCTTTTTGATAATAGGCATCATCATAATCATCATTCTCGTAATTTTAGCTCTCATGTTCAAGAAAAGGGGGAAAAAACCCGTGAAATGGGGTGAAGAGGAGGAGGACAGCGATTGAGTTCAAAAAATTCATCGCCTCGGTGCTAAGAGAACATAGCAGGGCTTTTCAAACTCCAAGAGCATTGTCTGTAACTGCCTTATGTAAGGCTCGAGTTCATTCTTGAAATCTTTGCCCTTTTTTTTTATGTAGTCCTCCGTAAAAATATTTGGATATGAGTACATGCCCATGGCATATTTAACATCATAGTTGCCCAAAGATTTGGAATGTTTTTTGGTTATATTTATGAATTTTTTAAGCTTAGCAGCTTTTCTTTTCCTGAACGGAGATATATCAAAGGATTCTTTGCCTCTCTTCGTGGTGATGAGGCACTCTTTCTTTATGAGTTTTTTAAGTCCTTCATTTCTCGTGAAAGGGTAAAGATCGCTTCTGAGCAGTATCTTCTGCTGGATGTCTAACCTGGATGAATCCACTTTGTCCCAGAAGTCTAAAATCTTCGATTCAAACGTCAGGGCTTTTGAGTCCATAATTTTCTTGAAGAGGTCTTCGCACTGGTTTTCCACATCTTCTGTCAAATCGATGTCATCCGTGGCCACGATATCACATTGCTCGGTGGAGCCTATTAGATTTCTGCCTGAAGAGCTGAAGTCCTGAATATATTTTATCACAGGTCTTCCAACTCTAGAATAATATCCCCTGGACTCCTTCCTAAGGAAGCCGATATCGCAAAGTTTTGTGAGGTCCTTCTGAAGTATGGTGTAGTCGTTGTACTCCCTCATCGCTTTCAAATCCTTATCCGAAAAAACCCTCCACTCCTTTGAAGGTTTCTTTATCAGTTTAAAGTCCCTGCATAGCAGGTATCGCATATCATTGAAATGAAGTCCTTTTTCACCTCTTTTATTGGTGATTTTTTGAACTTCCGGCCTTTCCCAAAGGGCCAGTATAGGATGTTTTCGAGGTTCCTTCAACAGTTTCCTTTTTGTCCACTTTCTCTCACGTCTTTTCATGCCAGACCCCAATTGCCCGAATCATCAGTTCATATCAGGTATATCTATATCAACTTATTACTTTATCGAGGTAATATTAATTAAGTCAAAACGCATTAGGGCATTAGAAAGACATATATATGAATTAAGTATATTTATATGTGACTATGTGACCTTCTATAATACACAAAGTTTCATACTGGGAGGATTTCTCTACAGGGAAATCTTGAAATTGGAAGGATGCCCTGGAAGAGGAGGCCATGTAGATGGAGAAAAAGGTAATCAGCATATGGTTGGCATTCTTAATGGTCGGGACGATTTTTACGATAACGTTCGTGGGCAGCGTCAGTGCCATGAATGACGAGCAGAACCTTTCAGGTCATATTTGGAAGAGTGATGGTACACCTCCCCCTCAAAATACAACTTTCTGCATCTGGGTTGAGCATCTTGGAACCTGGTTTCGTTTTCCTGAGACAGGATGGGCCTATACGGAGATAGGCATTGATAATTTATCGTGGTACTCATATGTGCTTCCTGATGAGTATTCATCTCCTCCCGATCAAAGATGGGCTGATGGAGACTATTACAGAGTTCAAGTGAATGGCGCGCCTTGGGGAGAATTTACAGGTAACGCAACAAGCAACGGCACTCCCCCAGGACCAAATTCTCCTTCAGGAGATCCACAACCATTTCCCTATGATCCTTCAAATCCTGCGAATACATATAATATTATAAATTACTCGGCTGGGGGAGGCTATTTAAATGAACAGCAGTGGGATGTCAGAACTTTGGCCCCAACCGACCTGGTTCCAACAAACATCACAGTAAACGGAAAACCACCGGATCTTATTGGCGGCGTACCTGTAGGCGGTAACACTAACGTTACCATCATATTCAATGTAACGAATCTTGGTTTGGTTGGTACCGGAACAGAGTTCAACGTTACACTCTGGAGATGTTGGCCAAATGGCACACCTTTCGATATTGGTGACTACATAGAAAAATTTCGAATAGGGCCATTGGACGAATATGGAAATATATCTGGCAATTATGATTCAGGTATACTGATAGTAAATTGGACCACTCCTTCTTCTCCTGGAGATTATTATATTAATCTCACAGTGGATACCTCATTTGAGGTACTTGAGGTCAATGAAGCGAATAACACTGTTATCCTGTTTTTCAAGATAGGTCCTGATTTAACCTATACCAATGTTTTAGTGGATTTCCAAGTGCCGACTGATCCAATATTTGTTAACCCTGGCGAGTTGGTGAGGATAGATGCAAACGCAATAAACGTGGGCAACTCACCCACGGGGGCAGGTTTCATCATGGCTATATACAATATCACTGGACCTGGTGGATCCATCATAATAGGTGATCAAGCATTCAACTATACTGTTGCGGATCCATTAGGATTGGATATTGGCCAAATCTCTCAGAAGCAAACCTGGAATTGGACTGTGCCTTGGGATGCTGGAGATTACTATGTGAACATAACCGTGGACTATGGAGATCAGATCCAAGAGGGAAACGAATTCAACAACACCTTCGAATTACACTTTCGTGTGGACCCTGACCTAATCCCAAATAATGTCTCTGTTGATGGCGTATTGTTTACGGGCCAAGTTGTAATAACTCCTCAGGAGATCGTGACAATAGGCGTTAACGCCTCCAACAACGGATCTAGCAGCACAGGTACATTCAAATTCAGAATAACCTTTACCAATTGTAGCGCGAGTGGTGATCCAGGTTTGAACAGTCCATTCTTTACAAGTGGAGAGGTTGGACCTGTTTTTGCAGGAGAATTCTCCCAGGATGTTTTTGGCCAGTGGATCATGCCTTTTAGCTCCATTATTTTCGATTATTACATAAACATCACAATCGATTATTTTAATAAAGTATCAGAAACCAACGAGGGCAACAACTACTTTATCCTGCATTTGAAGATGGACGCCCCGGATTTAACGCCAGAAATAATTGAAGTAGTGGTAGCCGGTATTCCTGTCGCCCTATTCGTAGACCCATATAATTTACCGATAAAATTCGTTTCTAGTGAAATACCTGTCCCAGCTGGTTTGGATGTCACCATTATTTTCGATATCATCAACATCGGCGGGGTAAACATGAGCATTGCCACGAATGTTTCATTTTATAATATAAGCGGATTGTATGAATCACAAAATGCCACACCATTCTATGAAACGGGTGCGAATGCAATAATGCTCAACGGTTTTGGTTACTTTGGAGACCAGACCTGGGAAGTGGGTCAAACAGTTACAGCTGTCTGGCCTAATCCAGGACTCGGAGGTATTGGTATACTCTGGTACATAAATATAAGCATAGATTATAATGGAACCTTAGAATACAAGGGCCGTATCCTAGAATTGAACGATTTCAACAATACATTCACTTTAATAATAAACATAACCCCAGAACCTGTAACAATATTAAATCCTGGCGATCCGAATTTAGACCCGGATGGAAATAAGACGATGTGGTACATCAATAGTTCTACCGAACTCAACTTTACTGTAGTGGGCCCAAATCCGCCATTCTACACTTGGTACAGAATCATAAATATGACAACAGGCATCGTAAAAAAGGGATGGACAAATTATACAGAAGAAGGAACCAATTTCACCACGAATCGCACCTGGGGTGAAGGACCCTATATAATAGAGTTCAACAGCACAGACTCAAAGGGGATTGAGGAGACGGTGAAGTCCAAGATTGTGATTGTTGATGACTCCCCACCAGTTACATCAATAGACATAGGTGTACCAAAGTATCCTCTTGTTGCTGTTCCAGTTTATAACATATCTTCAGTAACGCCCTTAACACTGAGTGCTGTGGATTACCCATTAGGAAACTTGAGCGGAATAAACAACGCCTCAGGAATTGGGCATAAAACCAAAACAGAATCAGGTATTTTCTACAGGGTTGAGCATGAGAATGGAACCGAGATGTGGGATTGGCGAAAAGCATCGATCATATCCTTTGTAAATGGGGTTTATACAGCTGGTGGTTTCACCCTTCCTGATACCTGGCTTGATGGTATATATATAATTAAATTTAACAGCACAGACAACTTAGGACAGAAGGAGACTAATAAGTCCATCAGGGTCTACCTAGACAATACACCCCCGGATAAAAACATAACTGTGGGTGATCCAAAGTATCCACATCCTGATATAGCTTTCGACTCCTTCGTGAGATCTTTCACCAACTTCTACATAGATGCTTTTGAGGCGATAGGAAGCGGAGCTAACCTATCGTCTATTCAATATCGGATAACATACACAGATGGTCCTGCATCAACATTATGGATAGCAGGCACCACATTTAATATCAACACAACGTTCATGCAGGGCGATGGAAATTACACCATCCAATTCAATGCAAAAGATAACTTAGACAATTGGGGTAACGCTGAGAACATATCGGTTTATGTAGACGACTCACCACCCATAACGATTTTGGATTTTGGCCTGCCAAAATACAGAGCACACGAAAACGATACACTGAATATATCCTCGCTCACTCCGCTGAGTCTCACAGTAAATGACGGTTCTGGCTCTGGAGTGGATACAACTTCGTTCCCCCAATATCGTATTTACAACTCGATATATGATACAGGCTGGATCATTTACACAGGTGACTTCACCCTCAGCTCAGATTGGAGTGATGGAATTTATACGATAAGATACAACAGCACCGATAAGCTCGGTAACGTTGAGCCAACCAATAACGAAACCATTTATTTGGACAATACACCACCAGACAAGTTATTAAAGGTCCGTGATCCAAAGTATCGGGTAAACGATCCCACGGATTTATGGAACATTACCTCACTCACATCCCTAAATTTGACAGCAGATGATGGTCCTGGCTGTGGAGTGAATAATATTCAATATCGGGTTTATAACTCAACCTTCGACCTGGGATGGATCACATATACAGGGAATTTCACCTTCAGCTCGGATTGGAGCGATGGAATTTACACTTTAGAATATAATAGTACAGATCATTTAGGCAACGAATTGACCAATACAACAAACATAAACCTGGACAACACAGGCCCGATATCAAGCATCGTCAGCGATGCTACGGATGAGAAATATCCCAATAGATGGGAGATCACCGAGTCAACGCGATTTACTATGAGCGCTGATGACGGTCTTGGTAGCGGAGTTTTGTACGTCTGGTACAAATTCGACGATATGGATTGGCAAAGATTGCTCTGGAGCAATTACCCAGGTGCAAGGAATCTTACACGAATTTTCCCAGGATTGATTTTTGAAAACATTCCATGGAACCACACTTTATGGATTCGTGGTCAGGATAATTTGGGCACCAATGGCACACTTGCTTCTTACTTGATATACATCGAAGGCGATATCACTCCGCCTTTACCACCAGTATTGAGGCTAAGAGTGAGTGGCAATCACATCATCCTTGAATGGGAACCTTCTCCTGATGAAGATATTGACCACTATTTAATATACAGAAGTACAACAAAAACAGGCTTCGATTTCTCAGATGCTTGGGTTGATACCTCTCAAAATGACGATAATGGCGTTATACCTTTGAGAACCACATGGAACGATACTGGGGCTGTAACAGGCGCTTCTGAATACTACTATACCATGAGGGGAGTTGACATTCGTGGAAACATAGGCTACACATCCAACATCGCTGGCAAGTTCACCATGACCTTTGAAAGGGGCTACAACACCTTCGCCTTGCCTTTAGAGCCATTTGAGGAGATTATGGCCTCAAAGATGCTGGGTGAGGATGTTTTTGCCGATAATTCCGATACCATCTATAGATACGATACTGGTTATCAACAGTGGTTAGGTTATCCGAAGTTACTTCCAGCTTCTGTCGATGATTTCGTTTTTCAGATGGGCGAAGGCTATATGATGCTCATAATGGAGGATGAGTTGCAGTACACCTTTACAGGCTCAACAGGCACCTCAATTAGGTTTATCGAGGGAATCGAAGGCATTGGAAAGGAGAGCGAGTTTAGAGAAAGCCTTACTGCCGAAGGAAATGGAAATGAAGTCACACTGAATTGGCAGGCTGCACCTAATGCAACTGGTTATTCGATTTACAGGGCAAGTACAAGAATGGGTTCAAACTCCTTGACGGACTATAGTATAGATCCCATTGCTCATGCATTAGAATCTGAGACCTCCTGGAAGGATACCACAGCAGATGGTGATGAATACTACTATATGGTGGTCGCAGTGAACGGTCATGGTTTTGAAGAAAGCGGCACATACGCCATAGGAGTCAAGAAACACGAGTTTAATGCTGATTACAGCGTGTTTTCTTTGGAACTGGAGCCAAAAACTACTCGCCGCATTGCTTGGTTCACGATTGAGATCTTCGATTTGGATTCAAATACGCTGTATTATTACGATAAAAGGGTGGAAATGTGGATTGGACACCCAAGATTGGTACCCGAAAATATCAATAACCCGGAAGTTAGTATGGGTAGCGCATATTTCGCCTACGTCCATGATATAGATACAAGTTATTCGTTCACAGGAATATAGTTAAAACATGGTTAAAAGTTGAAAATATAATTATGACATAGGGGGGCAGTTGATGAAGCATAAGATGTCCAGTTTATCTGTGTTCGTAATTTTGCTGTTTAGCATGTATCTTGCCATTTTTCTGGGCAATGTTGGAGCCGTGAACGATGATCAGAACATGTCAGGCATAGTTTGGCAAAGCGATGGCTCTATTCCTACGGGAAATACTTCCTTCTGCATCTGGGTTGACCATGCTGGGACTTGGCACCGATTCCCAGAGACTGGATGGGCGAAAACTGAGATAGGGGATGACGGTTTTTGGTGGTACTCATTTGTTCTTCCTGATATCTATTCTGGTACAGGTCCTGGCTCAAGATGGACGGATGGAGATTCATATAGAGTTGAGGTAGACGGCACCCCTTGGGGAGATTATTTCGGAANNAACGGCACTCCCCCAGGACCAAATTCTCCTTCAGGAGATCCACAACCATTTCCTTATAATCCTTCAAATCCTGCGAACACCTATAATATTATAAATTACCAGGCTGGAGGAGGCTATTTAAATGAACAGCAATGGGATGTTAGAACCGTGGCGCAGATTGATTTGGCTCCAACGAACATCGAAGGAAATGATATGGCGCCAATTGATGCTGGCATACCTGTTCCTCCCTCAAGGCTGATACCGATAAACTTTACAGTCATAAATTTCGGCTCAAGTGCCTCGAAGGGATTCAATGTAACTTTATGGAATTATTCATGGTCCACTGGCCAGAATTTCGGTAGTTATTTAGCAAAGATACCAGTATCTTCCCTCGGTCCTGGAAATGAAAGCACTTTAATTACGGTATATTGGCCTTCCGAATCATCCCCTGGAATATATTTCATCAATATTACAGTTGATAGTGACTATGAAATACCGGAATACGATGAAGTCAATAATAAATTCATTTTGAACTTCACGATAGGACCTGATCTAGTTATAACCAACGTTTTAATATGGGGTACTCCGCCAGACGATCCATTTTACGTGGCTCCCGGAGAATTGGTTCAGATATTCGCAACCGTGGAGAACCAAGGTCAGTCATCCACAGGAACCGGTTTCTTTTTTGCTATGTACAATGTTACTGGGCCAAATGGTTCGATTATTCCGGGTCATCAGGCATTTAGTTATTATATGGAAGAATTGAAAGTCGGAAACAGCACTTCGTGGTCCTGGATGTGGTCTGCGCCACCACCACCGATTACAGGAGACTATTATGTGAACATTACAGCTGACTACGTAGACCAAATCGAGGAAGGAAATGAACTCAATAACCACTTCACTATCCACTTTAACGTTACAACAATTCCAATAACAAGAATCAATCATAGTGAGCCCTACCACTATTATCAAACCCATTGGTATATCAATAGTTCAACAGAGATATATTTCACAGTTGCATCCGACTTTTACCCGCCCTATTACACATTTTACCAAATTCTCTGGGCAAATAATGGCTCTAATGCAAAGGATTGGGCCAATTACACAGCAGAGGGCTCACCGCATTTCACTTTAGGACCTCATGGAGAAGATACATACAGAATAGAATTCTACAGCATAGACAGTGTAGGTGCTGTGGAACCAACAAAGAACAAGAACATAGTAGTGGACGATTCTGAGCCATTAACCTCGGTAGATTTTGACATACCAAAATATCGAGATACGGATTTGGATTATTGGAACATCACCTCCGCAACGAACATAACGCTCAGCGCTATAGACCATCCTCTTGGATCCAACATCCTCGGTATAAACAATGCTTCCGGGATCAACGACGTCCTTAAACCTGAATCAGGTATATTTTACAGAATACAGAGAGTTAGTGATGGCGTTTATGTGCAAGACTGGATGGAAGCAACTATCAGCTCGGTTTCAAATGATGTTCACACAGCAGATTCATTTATTCTACCTGACACTTGGCCAGATGGTTATTATAATATCGAATACAACACCACAGACAATTTAGGACAGAAGGAAATCGATATGGTAACCGTCTATCTAGACAATGAAGGTCCCATCTCAAGCTTTATCAGCGATTCCACAAATGAAAAATATACCAACAGATGGGAAATCAACGAATCATCTTTATTCACAATGAATGCGGACGATGGCCTGGGCAGCGGTGTGTTGTACATCTGGTACAGATTTGGAACAACGGATTGGCAAAGAATGCTCTGGAGCGATTACCCAGGAGCAAGGAACCTCACCGAGGTTTTTCCAGGATTGATATTTGAGGATATTCCGTGGAACCACACTTTATGGATTCGCGGCCAGGACAATCTGGGCAACAATGGCACAGAGGCATATTACTTGATATACATCGAGGGCGATATCACTCCGCCTTTACCACCGATATTGAAGTTAAGAGTGAGCGGTAATCACATCCTCCTTGAATGGGAACATTCGCCTGATGAAGATATTGACCACTATCTAATATACAGAAGTACAACAAAAACAGGTTTCGATTTCTCGGATGTTTGGGTTGATACCTCCCAAGATGACGATAATGGCGTCATATCATTAAGAACCACATGGAACGATACTGGAGCTGTAATAGGCGCTTCTGAATACTACTATACCATGAGAGGCGTCGACCTTCGAGGTAATATAGGCTACACATCCAATATCGCTGGGAAGGTCACCATGACCTTTGAAAAGGGCTACAACACCTTCGCCTTACCTTTGGAGCCATATGAGGAGATTATGGCTTCAGAGATGCTGGGTGAGGATGTTTTTACTGATGATGCCGATACCATCTATAGATACGATACTGGATACAAACAGTGGTTAGGTCATCCAAAGTTACTTCCCGCTTCTCTCGATAATTTCGTTCTTGAGATGGGTGAAGGCTACATGTTGTTCATATCTGAAAATGAGGTGCAGTACACCTTCACAGGCTCCACCGGCACAGCCGTCAGGTACATAGGAGGTATCGGGCAGGAGAGCGGATTCAGAGAGGGCTTGACTGCTAGTGCAAATGAAAACCAAGTTACACTCAATTGGGTTTCAGCAACTGATGCAGCAAGCTATTCGATTTACAGAGCCAGTGTAAGAATGGGTCCAGGATCGCTCACAGACTATAATATGCAGTCCATCGCCCAAGATGTAACTGACCTGTTTTGGACAGATACCTCTGCGTCAGATGATGAGTACTACTACATGGTGGTTGCGAAGAACCATGATGAGGAAAATAGTGGTACATACGCTTTGGCCGTTAATAAATACGAGTTACAAAAGGGTTATACCTCCTTTTCCTTCGTATCTGACCCAACAATAGATACCATCGCATCTTTCGTCGAGCAGAGTTTCCCTAAGGATGAGGATACGATATATTATTACGACGGTCAAGCTAGCCAATGGCAGGGCCATCCTAAGTTCCTACCTGAAAATATTAATAATGGAAACGCTGTTACAGGTAAAGGCTATATGATACTCACCAACAGTGAAACCTCAATATTTGCACTTATTGGCCAATAAAACCTTAAAATAGGGTAAGGGGAGTTGTATATGAAACACGATAGGAGTATTGTTAGGTGCATCATAATAGTTATCATATTCATGGTGCTTGGTAATCTGGCCATTGGCAATATCGCTGCAGACGGACCTGGAGGGCCCCACACAATTTATGGGATAGTTTACAATTCCGATGGAAAAGATCCCGGTGAAGGCTATGAAGGGACCTACGCAGCTGTAATATGGGAGCATGAGGGTGTCAAATATACCTGGGCTGACACAGACGGCCTGGAGCAGGATGAGAACGGTACTTGGTGGTATTCGGTCACCATACCAACCGGAGCCTGGGATATTGGTGATAGATATTGGATTTGGATTGATGGCACTGGGTGGGGAGATCATAACTTCACCTGCAGGGCCCATGGCGAAGATACAAACAGCTGGGAGATGACTGAGGGATCGGAACGGCTGGATGTTGACACAGGCGACTACAACTTCAAACCGCCAATAGCATGGATTTTTGCCATTATTCTCGCTATCGTTGGAATTATCATAGGAATCTTAAGACCGCTTAGAATACCGTTTTCTGGAAGGCCGAAGCAACCCACAGATCTAGTTGATGATATTACAATTGGTGGTGCAGCGGTGATGCCAGGGGAGCTTCGTGAGGAGGCTGCGGTACCTGCTGCGGAGGAGGAAGAGCGAACATGCGACACCTGCGGTGGAAAGTTGGAGTACATACCAGAGTACGGTAGTTGGTACTGCTATGTATGTAAGAAATATCCAGAGGAGGAAGAGGAAGAGCTTCCACCACCAGAGGATGAGATTCCACCACCTGAGGAAGAACTTCCACCTCCTGGAGATGAATTACCACCACCCGAGGAAAAATCACCGCCTCCAGGAGGTGCATAAAATGATGGAACAGCCTCCAATTCAAGAGAGTATGGGCGAGCCGGAAGAACCAACGAGAATCGAATCACATTGCTACCTTTGCCAGCAAGAGCTACCAGAAGGTCCTGCCATCATAACATCGGAATGCGGTGTGAATTTTCATGACGACTGTGCAAAGAGAGTCGTGAGCTGTCCGGCATGTGGAGAAAATATGCTGGAGCAATTCCTCAATGAGGATGCAAAGAAGAAGATAGTGGCAAGAGATAGACTTTTCACGATATTGGTATTCGTGATACCATTCGTCCTTATAGAGTTGCTAATAGGTATTTGGTCAATGATGGATCATCCAAGCAAGTGGAGCATACCACCATGGTTTGGCGAGGC
>JABAOF010011409.1_pt2 | contig 13761 bp, 17 predicted proteins | sample 7062171 | NCBI WGS metagenome assembly JABAOF01 (sample SAMN14538628, study PRJNA623070) | marine sediment metagenome | biome: marine biome [ENVO:00000428]; feature: marine pelagic biome [ENVO:01000023]; material: deep marine sediment [ENVO:00002113] | place: India: Gulf of Khambhat ...
GATTCGGGTCCTCTGGTGGAAGTTCATGATCAATGTCGGAATCAATCAGGTCTCAGCCGTACTGGGTGCGCCCTATGGGGTCTTTCAGAGATCGCAGAAGACCCGGGACCTCATGGAGTCGGCCATGCGGGAGGTGATGGCGATTGCCAAGACAGCCGGGGTCAATCTCTTCGAAAAAGACATCGAAGACTGGTATGCCTTCCTATCCCGCCTGTCCCCGGATGGAAAGACCTCCATGGTCCAGGATGTTGAGGCAAGAAGAAAGACCGAAGTCGAGATGTTTGCAGGCAAAGTGATCGAACTCGGGAATCGTTATGGAATCGAAACGCCAGTGAATGAGACCCTTTTTCGGTTCATCAAAGCTATCGAGCAAGAATACTTGAGTTGAGGCCACGCATCTCGGACCGGGTCGGACAGAATCAGGAGGAAGAGAGAGGAAATAAGGAGACCATGAGAACAAGGGGCCCTGCCTCGCTTAGGGTCCTTTGGTCCCGCTGAAAAAGCACCTGGCCCGGTTGCGCCGCCCGTTGTCTCCGCTGACGTTGTCGATGAAAAAGGGGAACCTCATTATCGTAACACTCATGGGCACGCTTGTCTTGTGGAATGGGTCTGCTCGGGCGGAGGGCCCATTTCGGCAGGGGGCGACTGAATGGGGTTTTCGCTCTGGTTATGGAGACAATTTTCAGGTCAATAACGTTGAGGCGGACGTTGAATTCTATTTTCTGAAGCCGTTCTGGGGGAAAATCCTGAAGACGTGGGAGGATCGAAGAAGCCTCGAGTTTGTGGGAGAGGGCTTCCTGAGTTTTGTTCGCCAGGATTCGGAAGACCGTTATGCAGGGGGGCTCACTGGGGTTATCGCATATAATATCAGGCTATCCGAAAAATGGGTCCCTTTTGTTGAACTAGGTGTCGGTGTTCTCTATACTGACCTCAACCCTGAGGGATTTGGTTCCCACTTCAATTTCACGCCTCAGGGGGGCGTAGGCGTTCGCTACAAAGTCCTTGAGGGGAGGTACTTAACCTTTTCCTATCGTCTACATCATATCTCCAACGCCGGTCTTGACGAGGATAATAGCTCCATCGATTCTCATTTTTTCTCTATCGGTCTATCTTTTTTTCGCTGATTTGGTTTGCTTCGGCTTTGTCTGGCCATGACCGTTTCACGGTATCATTGGTCCCTGTAACGATAGATTCACAAATCGGGATGTTGATCAAGAGTGGAGATGGCTGAACAAACTCGGAATTTAGGCCTTTTATCGTCGGGTCTATCTCCCTCGAATGCCATTCAAGAATGCCCTATCTGCTCACCTCATTGCCTTCTTACGTTCCCTGATTTTCTCCAGCGTATCCCTATAGATTTGGATTTTCAGAGGATTTAGCTCCATAGCTTTTCGGGCAAGTGCCTCGGCTTCATCCAGATTCTCATTCTTCGTGTAGTACAGCCAGGCGAGGTTATTATAGGCGTCGGCATTATCCGGTTCCCTTTTAATCGCCTTCCGATAGTACCTCTCTGCCGCATTTAATTCGTTTTTCTGGAAGTGCACATTACCAAGGTACAGGTATCCAATCGGAAGCTTCTTCGCTGCCAGTCGGTACTCGTTTATGGCATTTTCAAACTCTCCTTTTTCCTCGTAAATCACCCCAAGATTGAGGTGCTCCTCCGGTGTAAGCGGATCGTCGAGTACGATAATCCTCGGAAGGGCACATCCGGAAATCAATGGGAGCAGAGAGAAGCAAATCAGCAAGAAAGTCGAGACTCCTATCTTTTCGATCAGAATACGCTCCATCATTTTGGGGTTACCAGGAGAGTCCAGAATTTTGTCCTTTCCCAAGATCTTAGGAAACCCTTATTAGGTATATACTTGAGGCGAGTTTTTCGAGAATTTGCGATGACGCCGTCCGCGTTGTAGCCGACAACGACCATAAAATGGTTCTTCTGGTAAATCCAGAAACCATCATCAACCAAAACGATTAAAGGGTATCCTGAATCAATCTTCATTCTCACATCTTCTAAATTACCCCGATAGTGGCGGGCTTTCAGATTCTTTCTCTCCGCAAAAAACATCATATCTGCATTCAGTGTTCCCCTTGCTGACTTGCTGAATATCTCTCCTGCAATCGCCTCAGGTGAAATATCCACATCCCAGTAGTTCAAAACCCCTGCTAGAGATGCAGGTCCACATTGGTATCTTTGCTGCGGATGAAACGGAACGTTTTCTATGATTTGAAGCGGCTGAGATGGCTTAACTTTGGGGGGAGCCGCACATGAGAAGAGAAAAGCAAGTATCAGTGGTAGGCCATACGCGCATCGCACGGTTAAGGTCTCTAAATTCGAATATCCCTTATTAAAATGTCTGAATAGAGGTGCCAAACGGACTGTCTAAGAGCGTCTGGTAACGACGGTTCCCCATCTGCCAAGAGGACCTATTTCCTTAAGGTCATGAGACAATGTAGGTCATAAAACAGAGAGAATACCAGTGATGAATGAGTACTCGAGAAAAGGATGCGACGTCAAAGGCCCTGGCGAGGGCTTTTCGACAGAGATCAAGCGTCTTCACTCGGCCGTCCACGTCGACAGAGATTATCCTTGATTTTGGCGACCCTATTTTGTAACGACAACTTTTCGCCCTGTTAGCCAAAGGAAAAGGACGATTATCAATGCGATAACCAGCACGATAATTATCACTACTTCCCCGTTTCCACCAGCCCTCAATTCGTCAATTTGCAGGGCGAGCTGGTGAATTTGTTCGTCGGTCAGTTGTCCGAGCCGCTTCTGGATCTCATCCTGTGAAAAACCGAGTTGGTCGAGTCTTTCCCGGACCATCCTGATCTCGAGTATCTTCTGGATCTTCTCAAGGTCGGCCGATCTGTCAAGCTCTGAGAGAGCAATCACCTCGGATGGTGAAAACCCTGCATAGACGCGCGGTATCATACCCATCACAATGATTGCTACCACAAGATAGCATGAGACATATTTCATGTAGGGCCTTATCATTTGACGGGACTCCTTTCTGCTTTGATTACTGGATCGGGGTTTGTAACGACAGCTTTTTGTCGTGTCGTAAAGAATACGTGAAAGTTTCTGCACTGTCAAACAGAATTTGGGCCTCCGATTGGGAGCATATAGACACCCTTGGGTGGACAGATGCTTATGAGAGGATTTGGTGGATTGCCTCAATNNACCGATTGGGCATCCATGCCCGTGCCTGCAACATCGAAAATGACGATATTGGTTTCAACCTCCTCAGGATTGATTGCAACACCCTTGATGCGGTGGAGGGCTCCTGACAGCTCCTTTGCGTTACCATGATCTTCCTTGAGCCTCGGGATATTATGGTCGAGGGCGTATATCCCTGCTGCCGCTATAATGCCCACCTGGCGCATGCCGCCGCCATACATCTTCCGGTAACGATGGACTTTGTCGATCAGTTCGGCCGAGCCGACAACAAGGGAACCTACCGGACATCCAAGCCCTTTTGACAGGCAGAAAGAGACCGAGTCGAAGTAACGGGCATATTCCTTCACCGCGATGCCGGAGGCAACAGAAGCATTGAAGAGCCGAGCTCCGTCTAGATGCATGGCAAGGCCCTCCTCATCTGCCAATTCGCGGATTCTTATGATTTCTTCAAGAGGGTATATCGAACCGCCACCTTGGTTATGCGTGTTCTCCAGGCTGATCAATCGGGTTATTGCAAAATGATGATCTTTCGGACGAATCGCTTCTTTGATCTGCTCGACCTTCAGAATCCCTCGTTCTCCCTCAATGGTGTGGACCAAAACGCCCGAAAGAGCCGCAACTCCCCCGGATTCGAATTTGAAGTTATGGCAGTTTTTGTCGGCAATGATCTCATCACCATGATGGGTCTGAGCCCTGATCGCCAGCTGGTTGGCCATCGTGCCAGAAGAGACAAAGATTGAAGCCTCTTTAGCGAGGAGTTCTGCCGCCTTTTTCTGGAGGGCATTAACCGTGGGATCTTCACCAAATACATCGTCACCCACCTCGGCCTCAACCATGGCTTTCCTCATTTCGGGGCTGGGTTTTGTGACGGTGTCGCTTCTCAAATCGACCAGTTTCTGCATGGTTCAATCTCCAGTCCGTTTCTCAAAATTTACGATTCAATTGCCGATGATCTCAAATGTCTCGAAGGTTCATGCTCAGGGAGTTTGGAAAATTCTGCCCTGAGCTAGTACAGATTCTCACTACAGAAACGCGGAGGTGTGTTTTCTCGGTTTGCCACGAGAGGGTCGCAAACGAAAAGGCTCAGTTTCGCTTCCCGCGGGAGCAGAGATTCTCTATTCTTCTCTGAGGAAGGCGGCGTATTTCCGCGTCGCCGTCTCCCCATGAGCAAAAAAAGAAAAACTCTCATGAATGAAAAAACAGCGTAATCTTGAATTAGAGCACCAAGGGAATATCCTGTCAAGTGGCATTTTGATAGATCCGTTATTGATGGAGGGCTACTTGACGGAGCGCATCGAATCTGCCATGATGACTTCGAAATTGTTTAATGCTCCGGTCTGTCGTCATGGAGGGGGAGTTGGCGATGAAGAGGAGGGGGATCATGAAGAAATTCTCTTTTTTGCTGTTTGTCCTGGTTTTCTTTTTTCTCTCGGCATGTGGTGGGAGAACTTTTCTCGTCGACTTAAGGTACATGCCTCAGACTCCTTTTGTCTTAAGGGCCGAGCCAAGTACGGTAGCTCTTGCTCCTTTTATCGACGACAGAACCGAGAAAGGCGACGTGGGGGTTCGGAGAAGACTGGACGGAAGCGTCGATCGGTTTACAACCGCCCCCACGCCTGTTGCTGAGGGAGTCAAAAAGGCTGTCGAGCGGTTTCTCCGCCGTAATGGCTTCACGGTCCAGGCGATAGAGAAATGGGACCTCAAGCCTGCGAGTCTCTCGAAGGTAGATGCAGAGATGGTTGTAGGGGGGGAAATCAAACAACTCTGGAGCCGAGCCGATTCTGTGGCAGGGCGGACCATTGTCACAACGAGTCTCGAGATTATTTTCTATCTCGGCAAAACGCGGGAAGGAAAAGTGCTCGAACAAGGGGTCGAGATTGAGCGAGAAATCACCCAGGTCATCTTTTCACCTGAAAAGGTTGAGGAGAGTGTCAACGAGAGCTTGTCGGAAATCATCGAGTCTGCCTTTGCAAAACTCCTGAGTTGAGAAGAAGTATGGAATGCCGCACCGCCTATGGGCAAAACGAACTGTTTTCGGAAAAATTATGAGAAGTTTCCTAAAAAAAACGCGCAATGGGTTACATAACCAATTGAGATAATTAAAAAAATCTGATTCCGAACGTCGCCAACCCCCTTTTCGCTTATCCCAAAGGTTTTTTATAGATCTGAAGCTCTCACTTCAGGCGCTCTCAAAACTCTCCGCCTCAGGCGGGACCAAGGTTGATGAGCAAAAAACATATCAACGAACGCTCAAAGGAAGTTGGGCTGCTATTCGCTAGAAGAGAGAGCAAAAGTCCGGAAACTCCAGAAAAATTATGTATTGACTTTTCCAGAATAACCTGCTTTATTCTATATTCATCGGGGAAAGGGCTTGGAGAGTAGGCTCATCAATGGTTTCCAGATAGGGTCCGGAGGGGCGGTTTAACCGTAATGGATTCCAGAGCACTCTCAAGCCTTTAGGCGTCCGAATTTAGAAAAATCAAGATCAGGGAGGTAAATGTAAATGACAAAGGCTGATTTGATTGCTGCTGTTGCAAAAGAGGCAAAGATTACGAAGACCGCAGCCGAAAAGGCGGTAAATGCCTGCACATCGTCGGTGACCTCAGCTTTGAGAAAGGGAGATAAGATTACCCTGACCGGCTTCGGAACATTCTCTGTTGCCAAGAGGAGGGCACGGAAGGGCCGTAATCCCAGAACCGGCAGAGAGATAAGCATTCCTGCCTCAAAAGTGGCCAAATTCAAACCAGGCAACAAGTTGAGGAGTGCTGTGAAGTAGGGAGAATAGAGGGGAAATCCCCTCTATTCTCTGGGTCTTTCTCCCAGTTTCCTCCACGATTGGGATTGCCTTCTCTATCCTGGTATGGCGGTGATTCATACCGGAGGGTTCGTGTCCCGGAAGCGTGTACTGTCTTGTGCTTAGAAGGCGGGAGACAGGGTGTACGCCTACTTTCCCCCGACGCGAAGGAAACACCTTATGTGGCTGAAAAGGGCGCTTATCGGCATTGTAATCGTTTCACTGCTGAGCGGTTGTGTGAGTGTTTCCTGGGCTGCTGAGAATGAAATTGGCAAAGTCGAGGACATCGTGGACCTCGTCGTGTTACGTCCTCTCGGTTGTGTCGCCATCGTAGCTGGGACTGTCGTCTTTGTTCTAACTCTCCCTTTTACCTATCCAACACACAGTGTGGACAAATCGGCCGAACGGTTTGTTGTGAGGCCCTTCAAGTATACTTTTTCAAGACCTTTTCCAGACAAGAACCTTTAGATACAACACCGTCTCCCTTTTCACTATCTCTCGCCATTTTACATCGTTTGTCCATCGTTTGTCCCTCCCGACGGAGGAAAGCAATAAATTTCTAATCTTCTGATATCTCAAGACAATTTTGAATATTTGGATGGGCCCCTCATATCCCTTCGCTCCCTCCTTCCCGCCGGAGGCGGGACAGATGGGGACGGGCCGTTGCCCAAATTCCTTTTCTCGGCTTTTGTCTGATGAAAGTGGAAAAGGAGCGCTCTTCGCTGCTCAAAAGCTTTTTTCGACAATTCTAAAGCTCGGCTCCACTGCAAATCCAAACCCTATTCCCACTCGCGAACAACTGATTCTCTCGCCCGTTCTTCCCCGCAGATTCCTGCGGGGAATCGCGCGAGCCCACAGAGTTCACTGAGCGAGAAACCCAATGCATCAGATGCCTGCCCCAATTTTTTGAGAGGAAAAATTGGGGCAATTGCTCTGCTCTCGATTGGCCTCTCACCCATCCAGACCAGCTTTTCTCAGAGGCTCTGTGCACTCTGTGAGAGACCAGAAAGCTCGAATTCGCTAAGACTTGTTCGTGAAAAAATCTTGATTCGCGCTCAGAGCTTCCCTTCCCACTTTCCGGCGAAGTACGCTTGCAAAGCCTTGACCAGAGTGTTTTAAAGGTATTGGGGAAAGGCCCGGGGAATGCTGACATCCTTTCACCGCAAACGTCCCTCAGGGACACATGAGTGTCCACAAAACTGAGGAAACTCCACACACTGTAAGTTCTTGAAACGCAGTCCTTTTTTTGTTAGTTTTAATCGATCCTTTTGAGTAAAATAGCAAATGAAACAGATTGTTCTCGGAACAGCGGGCCATATTGACCACGGCAAAACCGCTCTGATTAAAGCCTTGACCGGAATAGACACGGACCGGCTGAAAGAGGAGAAGGAACGGGGGATCACGATCGAACTCGGGTTTGCATCTCTGAAGCTTCCCAGCGGTCTCCGACTAGGCATCGTCGATGTCCCCGGCCATGAGAAGTTCGTCAAACACATGGTGGCTGGTGCATGGGGAATCGATATGGTCGCCCTCATCGTCGCGGCTGATGAGGGGATTATGCCTCAGACAAGAGAACATATGGATATCTGCCGTCTTCTCAATGTGAGGAGAGGTTTGGTTGTTATCACAAAGATCGATCTTGCCGACGATGAACTGATTCAACTCGTTGAGGAAGAGATGCGCGAGTTCATCGTTGGCACATTTCTCGAGGGATCACCGATTATCAGGGTTTCTTCTTTGACGGGTGATGGCATTCCAGAACTATTGGAAGCACTGGAAAAGCTCGCCCTGGAGACGGAGGAACGTTCTGCAGATGGTCTCTTTCGCCTCCCAGTGGACCGTGTTTTTGTAATGAAGGGGTTTGGGGCGGTTGTAACAGGGACCGTGGTTTCAGGGCGGGTTCATGTGGGCAGTCCCGTCCAGATTCTGCCATCGGGTCACGAAGCCAGGGTGAGAGGAATTCAGGTTCATAACCAGACAGTGGAGGAGGCCAGGGCCGGCCAGAGAACTGCCTTGAATCTCCAAGGATTGGAGAAAACGATGATTCGACGAGGGGAAGTGGTCTGCAATCCTGGGACTTTAGAGGCAACGGTGGTCTTGGATGGGGAATTGGAGCACTTGAAGTCCTCGCCTCGACCTCTGAAGAATCGTGTTCAACAGCGGTTTCACATCGGAACGAGCCTCGTGGCGGCTCGCATCATCTTGTTAGACCGCGAGGATCTGAAGCCTGGTGAAAAAAGCATGGTTCAGCTGCGTCTCGAAGCCCCTGTGGTTGCACTCCCTCAGGATCGATTTGTGATACGTGGATCTTCTTTCTTGCAGACGCTAGCAGGGGGAGTGGTTCTCAACAACCATCCCTCTCGGCATAAGCGATTCAATCCCCAGGTTTTGGATGAATTAACGCATTTACGGGATGGCACGATAGAGGAGGTGGTTACGTATCACATCAGGGAGAGTAGTTATGGTGGGCTTTCCTTTCCGGAGATGCGGGGAAGGATTGGCAACATGTCCTCGGATCAACTAAGAGAGACACTGGACAGATTAATCCGAAGAGAGGAGATCATTGCTGTTGGTTCTGAGGGACCACGGTATATTCACAGGAACCGCTACAGTTCTCTTAAAGAGGAGACGCTTCAGTGCCTGCGGGATTTTCACGCAAAATCTCCAATCGCTCTGGGTCTTTCAAAGGAGGAACTGAAGACAAAACTCCCAAAGGCCATGGAGCCGCGGTTGTTTCAGGTGCTTCTCCAGGAAATGATTCAGGCGAATCAGGTGATTTTGGAGCGGGAGAAAATCCGCCTCTCGGATCATCGGATATCGGCTCGCGAGGATGTCTTGGAGGGGATAGAACAGACGATCAAGGAGGCGAGGTTGGCGCCTCCTACGGTGAAAGAGATGCTCGATCGCTTTTCCATGGACCTGAAGGATCTGAAGAACCATTTGGAACTCCTGGTGAATCGGGGAACCCTGATCCGCCTCAAAGGCGATCTGTACTTTCATTCGGGGGCGATTCGTGAGCTCAAAGATGTCCTCGTGGAATTTATTCGGGCCGAAGGAGAGATCAACACCTCTCAGTTCAAAGACCTGACCAGGGTTTCCAGAAAATTTGCGATCCCTCTCCTCGAATACTTCGACGGTGTCAAACTAACGATTCGTGTTGGGGATAAGCGCATCTTGCGAGGAGAGTAAGGCTTAGGGCTAAAGTTGCAAGGCACAGGGTGCAAGGTGAAGGGCTCAGGGTGCAAGACATAAGGCAGAGGGTTAAGGGCAAAGCAAATGATCTTAACCCTACGCCTTGAGCGTTCCAGCTTGGAGGATGTTGTTGAGCTACCCTTTTTCTGACGGAATCGAAACAAGATCACACATTAATCATTACAAACGCCGCGACGTGTTCCTCTGTCAGCAGGAGGGACACCGGGCTTTTGACTATCGAGTCTCCGTGTATCACGTCCTGAAGGAAAAGCGTTGCTACCCTCACGGATGCGTAAGCTTCAGCTGGAAATGTAGCCGATTCACCAAAGGCTCGTCATGTTCGAGAGGTTTCCGTCGCGTTGGGAGGATGTGTTTCGGGTGTAAGTTCTTTATCGATGAGAAGATTAATCATCGCCCGAGGGTTGTGCTTTCGCCAGCCCGCTTTGATGCCTTCAAAAATGAGTTGAGGGAGTTCGAGAGCTGGCTGCGGGATTTCCGAGGGAGGGAGGTGAATTTCTCTGGAACCGTATTCTCGGTCAAGCCGAACGCTGCCATCGATCCCTCTCGAAACTGGCGGACCTCATTTCATGGATTTCTTCTGGTCTTCAAGGAAGGTTTCGTGAATCTGGTTCGTTGGAAAGATTTTTGCTATGTCAGGGTGAGCGGACGGGTGCAGGAAAGATATCGATTTAGGCCGGGTGACAAGGTGGACTTCTTTGCTCGTCTCACGGAAGACAGGGGGAGGATCATCTTGATCGGGATAAATCGCGTGGAGATCGACCATCGAGCGGAGGGCTCCTGGTGGAACGCAAGCAAAGCCCGCGTGGCACTCCAGACGGGGAGGATCATCGATGGGCAGCCGGACAAATGCCTTAATTGTGGGGGTGGGTGCCTCGTCGATGTCAAACCGAGCCATGGGATGAGTTCGGGCGTTCACCGTCGTCTGTTTTGCTTGGAGGGAGTTAAAGATCCTCGGTTTTGCACCCGTGGGCGAGTCGGGGAGGAGACATGGGATGGTTGTGGGGCGCCCCCGCGTAAACTCTCAGGGAGCAACAACTTGACAACTCTCTCCAATGTCGCTATAAGCCATGTGATTCGAACCGTTGATTCTCCGTGAGTATCGATGAACAATACTATGGACCCGGCCCTTCTGCTGAATTCGACTTTCATGCCCCTACGCGTCGTCTCGTGGAAAAAGGCGATGATCCTCATGGCTCTCAGAAAGGTAGAAGTCGTCGAGGTGTATGATAGGGAGATTCACACGGTATCCCTTTCGATCCGTCTGCCCTCNNACCAGAAATCAGATTCACACGGTACAACATTTACTTGAGAGATCGGGGGCAGTGTCAGTATTGTGGGCGGGAATCTAATCTGAGGGACCTCACGTATGATCACGTGACTCCAAGAGCGCGTGGAGGAGCGGCGAGTTGGGAGAACATTGTCACTTGCTGTCGCCCCTGCAATTTGAGAAAGGGAGGCAGAACTCCTCAGGAGGCCGGAATGAGCCTGATCAGACCCCCGAATAAGCCCAAGTGGTTGCCCACACTTGATCTGGCCATTGGGACAAAAGGAGCCCCCAGGAGCTGGCAGAGCTACCTCTTCGATAGGAGACTGGTTCCCCTGTTTTCCTTTTCTGATCCCACCAGGTACTGAAGAAAAGCCAGGAGTTAGAAAGAGAAGTCAGAATGGAAAAGGGCCGAAATTGTTCAATCTTGACGAACTGACCTCTTAATCTCTGCCAAAATCTCGCCTGTGAAACAAAGGACAATTTCACGCGATCCACTGAGTCATTCAGGAAAACCTGCAAGTCTGAGAGATAAGGCTCGATGAGGATTATTCAGGGCTCCTTGAGCGAATGTCAGTAGTAGTTGCTCAGAATAGCAAAGATCGACGGACATGCGCACACAAGCATATTCTTGCCTCATATGGAGGCGGCGAGTAAGCCCCTTGAACTGTATTCAGCGACTATCCTGAATTCTGACTCCTTTCTGTTGGCTCATGAGTAGGGAGAAAAACGATGGACCATCTCTGGGCTCCGTGGCGGATCAAGTACATTCTGTCAAATAAAGGAGAAGACTGCATATTTTGTGTGAAATCCTCTCCAAAGGAGAACCGTAAAAGGTTGATTCTGTACCGGAGCGAGTACTCCCTCATTATGCTGAATCGATTCCCCTATAACAGCGGGCACCTCATGGTTGCTCCGTTGAAACATACCGGAAATTTGGAAAAACTAACGGCAGAAGAACTCGGTGACCTATCGGTTCTTTTGAGAAAGACCGTCTCCCTCTTGAGGAAAGCCATGGATCCCCAGGGGTTCAATATTGGCATGAATATCGGCCAGGTGGCAGGGGCAGGAGTCACGGATCATCTCCATTTTCACGTTGTTCCACGTTGGATTGGAGACACAAACTTCATGCCTGTTGCGAGCGAGACGATTGTGGTGCCCGAGTCCCTGGAAAAGACCTTTGAGAAGCTTAGTTCTCTTTTGGAAAAGATGGACCGGCGAGGGTGAATGAGAATCCTTAAGGCTCTCCTTCTTGGCTTACTTTTGTTCGTAATTGTCACTTTTTCCATGAAAAACGCTGGGAACGTCTCAGTCAGGTATTTCGGATTGACCGGTGCTTTTGAAATTCCGTTGTTTCTTGTCGTTTTGCTATCGGTTTTTCTCGGGATGTTTATCGGCACGATGGTCGATCTGTTTAAGCGATATGGGCTTAAAAAAGCGATTCAACAACAGCAGAATATCATGGATGAACTCCAGAGAGAGATCAGATCGGTGAGAAACCGGATGCTCACGGGTTCCGATGACGGGGAGAAAGACACATGATGTGATTGGGGTTATTCATGGATTTTCTTGATACAGAGGGAGAGGGTATCGTGAGGGCCCGAGAGATGGTGAAACTCTTCACCATTCCTCATGGAATCAGAGAGGAAGATCTGTCCCTCCCATCCATCGCTATTGTCACTTTCGGCCGCAGAATGCTGGACGGCCTTGTTCGAATGTCCGATGGAAACCGATGTGAGCCATGGCGTGGACGAAATGCCAGCCTATTTCTGTCTAAGGTGGGCGAGGGACTGATTGTCCTAACGAAATCTCCGTACGGTGCGCCAAGTGCGGTGATTCTTCTAGAGGAACTGATCGCCTTTGGGGTCAACAGAATTGTATTTGTGGGGTATTGCGGGTCTATCCAGGACGAGGTTGGGCTAGGCGAGGTCGTTTTGCCGACCCACGCCGTTCGAGAGGAGGGCACGTCTTACCATTATCTGCCCGGGCGAGAACAATGCCGGCCCGACCGCACATTGTTCGGTGCTCTACGTCTGAAGCTTCAGAATAGGGGAGTCGATGCCAGGGCGGGTCCGGTCTGGACAACCGACGCCCTATACCGGGAAACTGAGAAAAAAATCGAGCAATATCGAGGGCGAGGTGTTTTGGCTGTCGACATGGAAATCTCTGCTCTTTTTGCAGTGGGAGCCGTTCGTACGGTTGGAGTCGTAGCCCTCCTCCTGGTCTCTGATTGTTTCTCTTGCGGTCGCTGGACTCCGGGCTTCTTCGATCCTCTTCTGGTGGAAAAGGAGCGTGACATAAGTGCGGTGATTCTTGATTGGGTCGGCGGATTGGTCGGAAGTTGACGAATTGAGCGATTTTTTGCTTGCATTCCCCTGATTTGTATGATATAAGATTACTCAGAGATGTAGGTTCACTTCAAAAGTGGGCTGTTGAGCCCACTTTTTTATTGGGGGGTTTTGATTGATCAGCGATGACGCCGCCGTGGTTGACAGGGTTCGAGAAATTGTAGAGCCGATTATCCAGTCAGAGGGGATGGAGCTTCTTGACCTGGAGTACCGGAGAGAACATAGGGGGCGTGTTTTACGGCTCTTCATCGACCGAGAGGGCGGTGTCACCCTAAGTGATTGTGCGTCTATCAGTCAGGAGGTTGACAGAAACCTAGATGTTGCGGGTATCCCATCGGAACCCTACACACTCGAAGTTTCTTCTCCTGGGCTCACGAGGCCTCTCAGGGCGGAGGCTGATTTTCGTCGGTTTACGAACCGACTCATCAAGTTGCGAACGGCCGTCTCTATCGACGATAGGAAGAATTTCAAGGGAAAACTACTGGGTTGCCATGATGGTTTGATCGAGATTGAGGAAAAGGATCGTGTCATCGAGATTCCCCTCAGTCAGATTATCAAGGCGAACCTGGAAGTTGAATTTTGATGTACCGATTGGATGGAGGTGATTTGCTGGACCCTTCGATGTGCGCTGGTGTGGCGCTCCGTTGGAGACGGGAATCGCACCTAGAGGCAATCGGGGACCTGTTGAGCGTCACTGAAAAATCCATGAGGAGGAATAAATGGCGCAGAACTTAAACTTCATCATTGAGCAGGTGGGAAGGGACAAAGGGATTGACAAAGAGGTCATCATCGAGGCTCTGGAATCTGCTGTGCTTACCGCCTCTCGCAAAAAATTCGGGGCTCAAAAGGAGATTGAGGCCCACTACAATGAAGAGACCGGTGAGGTTGAACTTTTCCAATTCATGAATGTGGTGGAATCTGTGTCAGATGAAGAGACGGAGATATCATTTGACGAGGCCAAAAA
>JABAOF010004793.1_pt6 | contig 13759 bp, 15 predicted proteins | sample 7062171 | NCBI WGS metagenome assembly JABAOF01 (sample SAMN14538628, study PRJNA623070) | marine sediment metagenome | biome: marine biome [ENVO:00000428]; feature: marine pelagic biome [ENVO:01000023]; material: deep marine sediment [ENVO:00002113] | place: India: Gulf of Khambhat ...
TCTTTTGCTTCTTTCTCTGATTTTTCATCCTTTTTCTTGCAGGTGATTTTTATGGTTATGGTATTATTTTCTTCGTCTATCTCGGATTCAACCTCATAACATTCCGGAAGGCCTTCTTTCAGTTCTTTCAAAATCTCTTCGTGTTTGGCTTTGCCTTCGCTGTCGAGTTTGTTCTTGATGATAATTTGAAAACCTCCTTCTTTGTCTGTCACGTAGGCAATTTTTTTGCCAAGCACAGGCTGAAAGCATATAACATGATCCTTAAGCGTTTTAATACCCTTGATTTTATTCAGCAGCTCGGGTTTTAAGTCAGTCTTGATATCGATATGGATATCATCAAGTTCTTTTGGTAATTTCTCGAGCTCTTTTCTCATCTCTTCCAGAACTTCTTCAACAGCCTCTAAGGCTTCTTCTACGTCCTTATCTATTTCCCGCTCGACTTTGGATTCTTTGAATTTTTCCAGCTTGTCTCTGAGTTCTTCTAATTTCTCTCTTAGTTCTTTATGTTCGGTTTGTAGGTGAGATAAGGAAAGTAAACCCAAAGGAGGGAAAGCGCATATGCCCACATAAGGATCGATGCACAATGCTTTCTTTCCTTTTTCTAGTTTGACCGTGTAAGGCATTGGGAATTTTACAGCTTTTTTTAGATGGATTTCAGGAGCTTTAATTATTTGAATTTTCTTTTCGTCCTTTCCTTTCTCGATGATGATGCATAATTCAGTATCTTCATCAAGCTTAATGACTTTGCCTTCATCTTCTTTGGTTAGATGCAATTTACATGCTTTCAAAGTCCAGTGGCCTTCTCCGCTTTTTATTAGCTCTATGTCTTTTCCCGAGAGGCGGAGGACGACGTCCTTTTCAGGGTGTTCTTTTTTTATGACAACGAATGGCTTTCCTGTGAGAACAATTTTTTTCTCCTTATCATCTTTAACGACACCGATTGAAACATAAGCTTTCTTTTCTTCGGATTCCTTTTTTTCCTCTTTTTCAGCCTTTTTCTTTTCCTGTTTCTGCTGCTCGTTTTCAGCTTGGGCAGTATTTTGGGTTTCGGTCACTATTTCTTCATTGTCCGAAAAAATCGCTGCGTTGAAGGCTGTAGACTGAGCAGGTCGGGCCAGTCCTATAAATGTTATAGCTGCTATGACAAATAATGAGAGTAAAATTTTTGTCTTCATTTTGACCTCCTTCGGTTTTAATTGTTGTTTAAGAATAGCCAATAATCTCTCATTCAACTGGGATTTTCCCACAGCTCCCAGCACGGTTGCTGGTGGATTCCATTGGATTTGTCCAGCTTTCTGAATAGAAAGAAGATTGGCCGCGTACGTCGATGGCTTAACACCAGCTTTTAAGACAAGCTCGTCGCAGGCTTTTTCCTGTTCCTTCCTCATCAACCTGAACACAAACCAGCTTAAGGGATTGAACCAGTAAAGAGCGCAGCTTATATGGGCTAAGATTTTGAAGAGAAAATCGCTCCTTTTAACATGAGAGAGCTCGTGAAAGAGAGCTGAAGAGCACTCATCTCTATTCCAATTTTCAGCCACAGCCGGGATGATCACCACAGGCTTAAATACTCCCCAGGTTAAGGGAACTTTTATTTTATCGTGTCTTAACAGACTGATTTTTCTTCTTATGAAGATAGCATTCAGGAAGCGTTCGAGGAGCAGTTGCCAGAATGGTCCTGATACTCGCTTTCCCTGCCGTGTCAACCTGTGTGCGCCGTAGAGCCCAGCGATTATCTTGATAAGCAAAAAGAGCAATCCCGCTGTCCAGATTATGATCAGGCTCAGTCCAAGAAGAGTAGTTACATCTATTGTTTGGAAAAAGGTTTTTTTAACTTGACTCGCATTCATATCAAGACCGGAAAGGATGGAGCTATTTTCCTGGATCTGGATATCTACTTTGTTGAGATAACCCAGAGAACCTTTGCTTGTTTTCACTTCATCAAAGTCAGGAGAGCTTTTTTCCGCGGTCTGCCAAGAAGGCAGAAATCGTACTTCCCACCCCGTTGTAAAGGTTGAGAGTAAAGGAAGAAGAAGCAGGCTTATAAGAGAAAAGGAGAGGAGAAAGTGCCTTATTGACGCTGATTTTTTCCGGAAGAGAAACAAAAGGAAAATCGAACAGCCGAGAATTAATGAGCTCTTTATCGTGAATTCAGAAATCAGATCAAGATATTTAAGCCCAAAGAACGATTCCACAGTCATCTCCCTTCTTGCCGTGCTTTCTTTATCAATTCTGAAAGGCGTTTATAATCTGCTTCTGATAGGCTGCCCTCCGAGATATTCAACAGCGCAGCCACTACATCTTCAGTGGAATCGTCGAAGAATGTTTGCATAATGTGTTTTAGAGCATTCTGTCTTGCTTCCTCTCTGGGGAGTGTGGGAAAATAGATGTAGCGTGGGCCCTCCTGTTTATGCTTCAGGTGTCCTTTTTTCTCCAGCACTTTAAGCAGAGCCCTTACAGCTGAGTAGCTGGGAGGATTCGGGATTCGCTCCAAGACCTGGGCGACTGAGACCTTGCCCATTACATAAACGATATCCATTATCTGCCTTTCCCTTCGACTAAGGTTTTTCTGTCCCTTCATACTTATCTCCTGCCAGATAATGATTGATCAAATAATGCTAAAAATTTAGCATGCTAAAAATATAGCATCTTTTTTCTTATTTGTCAACATATAATGCTGTTTTTTTAGCATTTTTTTTCTAATATATAGAACGCTATTTTTGACGATATAGTTGCCTCTCGAAACCAGGTTTTTTTGGCTTGGACGAATGACCAGAAATGATTTAGAAAATAAGTCGCGAAACGTCTTAGAGCTAACTCCCCATATGCCAGGATAACTTCCACAAATCTGGTTTTATCCGGATACCTGAATGTCGCATAATGTAATATTTCAGGCCATCTTTTAGATAGCTATGAGACATTTCCCCCAGTTAATTCGTTTCTTGTATTGAAAGACAAAAGGGTCTCTAGTCTCTTTTCAGAATTATGTGTATAGTATGGTTGATTTATACACATAGGAGAAAGAGATGAGGACTAATGTCGTGATCGACGACAAACTCATGAAAGATGCTCTTAAGCTTTCCGGATTCCGCACAAAGAAAGATGCTATTGAAGCCGGCTTGAGACTCCTTGTCAAATTCAGCCGACAAGCAAAAGTGAAAAATTTCAGGGGAAAACTTAAATGGAGTGGCGATTTGGACAAAATGCGGACGGATAAATGATATTGGTTGATTCTTCTGTTTGGATTGGCTACTTCAACGGGATAATCAATCCTCAAACCGATTGGCTGGATCAAGCGCTCGGAAAGAAAATCATCATTTTACAAAGCACTTGGGATTACATGCAATTAGATTTTAGTGCGGCGTGAAATAATTAATTTCGCACCGTTTTGTACATTGGCTCTTTAACTTCCCCGGGTCCTTCTTGGCATTCAAAACATCATCATTTTACCTATATTATTAATCCATTTAAATTATTCAGAAAAATCACTTGCGCAAAGAAGGTCAAGACGGAACAGGATTATAGCCCAGTTACGGACAAGATACTCGTAGGCTTTGTCCCACTTGCCCCCTCTTTTGAAACCATAATGTTTTAAACTGATGTGAGTTTTATTAGGATTGTTTTTTATGGCTTGGAAGGTGAGCTCGACCCATGTTGGAAGAGGTTTTGTATTTAGCTCTCTTGCAAAAGGCGGCATCGTCCACTCGAAAACTAACCTTTCACCTTTTTTTATATCCAGCAATCTTGCACCTTTTGTGCTGTTGATATTACTTTTGGGGTCTTCACGTGGTAAAAAATAAATCTCATACGAACCACCAAATTTTAAATCCACAACAGCGTCTTCGCTAAAAAATTTCTTTATCTCCGAAACTGTGGTCCAGAGATTAAAGATGTGATCAGGTGATCCATCGACAACAAAATTGAGGATTATCGAAAGATCTGTTTCTTGTTTTCCATCCATTAAAGTATTTTTATCCTGTAATTCTAATGAACTTTCAATAGAGGGCCGGGTTTTTCCGATATAATTTGTTTCAAATAGAATATTCACCATAAATAAGGTAACAAAGGGAATTAATCCGAGAAAACGAAATTGATTAGTCTGATACTTTTTTATATCCATTTTATTTCCTCCTTCTTTTCAATCCTTACATTGCCATGAGATTGTCCGCTGGATAAGCTGCCCCCGGTGCAAGTCAAATTCGTCAACTGTAACTGGAATAAATCTGTTCATCCCAATTGCTTTCTTTCATCAAAATAATACGGTCAATAAATAGCTAATGTGTCCTGTCCATGCAATTTATTGCTTCATACATTTTCCTGTTGAAGCAGTAACGACTGTAATTCTTATTATTTTGGCAGTGAAAGATCTTGATATAACATGTAACAATTGCCGTCTATATCGTAAAAGGTGGCCAGCTTCACCATTCCTTCGATGATCCTGATATCCCCATCAAATTTGACGCCACTGCTCTCCAGTGTAGATCTTGCAGCTTCAATATCTTTCACACCCCAGGTAAGCACCGCATTCCCGCCGGGTGAAGGCATTTCTTCCACCTGAGAAAGTCCGACATTGACCTTTTCTACCGGACTCTTCAACTCGCACCAGCCCAAATTTTCCATGTAATACAACAGTTCGAATCCCAGCACCTCCTGATACCATTTCATGGATGCCTTGATGTCCGTGACGTTCACACCGCACGTCAGTCCACCGTCAAAGTTTTCTTTCAAATCCATTTTTCCTCCAATTCAAATTCATTTTATAGTTCTTATTTTATACTTGATATATTTATAAGTCAATTATATAATTCAAAATGGTAAAAAAATATTCGATGGTAAAATATCAATCATGGTAAAACATAGGCATTACAATCTGTTTCACTACCGTTGGATCATTCCCATTATAGGAATTCTTTTCCATAAAGATGGAGCAAAATTCGTCACGCTTCTAAATGAACTGAAAATAAGCCGCAGCGTACTCACCTCCACACTTCGTAAGTTGATCGCTCAGGGTTTTGTGATGCAAAATCCAGGATACGGCCATCCCTTGCGACCGGAATATATTTTAACCGCTAAAGGCATTCGCCTTGGGCCCTTCTGCCATGAAATGATGACGTGTATCATTGATCGGAAGGGATACCACTTGTTTCAATCTAAATGGGCAGTACAGATCATTCATCTCTGCTCTCAAGGCGAAATTCGATTCTCAGAGTTGAAATCAGCGCTGACGCCAATTACATCACGGGCATTATCCGAGGATTTGAAGTCACTGAATTCGGAGGGTTTTATTGACCGAAAGATTATCGAAAGTTATCCGCCTTTAACGACTTATAGTCTGGCAAAAAAATCAATACCATTTATAAAAGTGATTAGAAGACACAAAAATATTCTCATTCCTTTTTTATAATTTTACCATCTGGCTTTGAAAATTTCTTAAAAATCTTAAGGAAGTCAATGTAGAATATTGGTTAGGGGAAGAAAATCTGATGCAAAATTCATAAATATCGATACCCAAAAAGATGAGGAATATATATATGATTAATTATTCATCCTTGAATAACACTGAGACTAAGGTTTCACTCCCAGCGAACATCAAGAAGGATATTTAGGCCGGAGTAAAATTTTCACATGAATTAGCCCCAGATGCCCTGTAAGGTTACAGATATCTTATCCTATGGAAACATTAAACGCTGATTCTCATAATTGGTCTCGTGGCTGAGCGGCGGGCACATTCTTTAAAACCCAGTTCTTTGAAACTCGAAAACAATCCGGTTGCAGCAAAAATATCCGGATAATTTTTCGTTCTTTTATCGATCGGATACCCCTCCACAATTGAGGCTCCATGATTTTTAGCAAATTCAATGGCGGCTTTAAGAAGCAAGGAAGACATCCCTTTTCTTCTCCAGGATTTTTCAACAAAAAGGCAAACCACGGACCAAACCGGGGCATTATCAATGGGTTTTAACACGCGAGAACTATTCAGCGGAGGAAAATTCTCCCTGGGGGAAACGGAACACCAGGCAATCGGTTGTTTTCCATGATAGAGCAAAATTCCTGGGGTCCTGCCCGAAAAAACAATCTCCTTCATGGCCTGTCTGTTGCCTTCCCCTTTCTGTCTTTCGAATTCGGCTCGTTTTAAGCGCCACCACATACACCAACAGCCTCCGCATGCGCCCTTAAGGCCGAAAAGGTTTTCAAAATCGGACCAATTCTGAGGGATTAAAGGAAAACATTGGATTTTCGTTCCTTTACTTTGGGCAAGGGGCATTTCTATCCAACCTCTATTTTAATTTTTTCAGCTCATTTGCTTGATCTCTGCCTATTCTTCTCAACCTCATCTGAAGATCCGGTCTTTTTTTCCAAGCATCCACAGGGCCCAGATTTGACGCCGCCACAACTCTGACCTTCTCGAAATTCCCCCTGTTTTTCCAATTGAAATATTCGGCAAGATGTGCAGCGACTTCGGTATAGAACTCTCTGGGGTCATCCTCATAGGTGACGATGACGATTCCTCGACGCGGCCCTTTCAGTTTGAACGGGTCATGAGTGGTAAATCTCAATCGATCGAAAAAAGTCTTTAACTGACCGGAGACTCCGTCGTAATAGATGGGGGATGCCATGGCCCAAATATCTGCTTTTCGCAAAAGCAGAAAAACAGAACTTAAATCATCCAGAATCCCACATGCATTTCCCTTCACACAGCGGTCGCATCCCTGACACCCCTTATAGTTAAGATTGTTTAGATAAATGATTCTTGTCTCAAACCCAACTTGTGAGGCCCCCTCCAAATAAGCGCGTAATAACGATGTTGAATTTCCTCGGCGACGAGGGCTGCCGGCAACCCCGATTGCAAAATAGCTATTCTTCGTACTCATCGTTCCCTCCATTATTTGCTCTTCCTCTGGCCATTCCTTAGGAAGCAAGAACAGTTGTCTGCATTATTTTTGAGGAATATCTCTGTAATGCCTTCGGCCGTAAAAACGTTTCTGTTTAGCAAGATTGCCGCAATCTTCCATGTCACACCAGCGTCTGCTTTTGTTCTTGCTGTAATCGATAAACAACCAGCCACATCCCCGTTCATCGGCACACATTTTTACTTTATCCCATTTATCCGAGGTCAAAAGCATAAAAGCTGAATGAATGACTGCGCTTAGAGGCCAATCCAAAGAATTTATATTTCCCTTCACATTCCATTCAATGCCTGATTCGGCAATTTCCAACTTTGACTGTCTCATCATACGGGATAATTTTTTGTTAAATAGAGAGATGTCCTTTTCTTGAGGCACCGTATTTTTGGCGATAGATGAAAAAATCCGAAAAATAATTTCGCGCAGTTCTTTAGCTTCTTGAAGGACGTCTTCCGCTTCTTTTGGAGATTTTTCTGCCTCATTAAGGAGACTGCGTTCTTCTTCATCGGTAGCGATTCCTGCATAATTGCTCCACTCTGCCAGGTCAAAATAAGACCTAAGAAATTCACTGCCTTGTTTGCTTGCGTGCATGCCCAGGGTATTCGAAAAGTCAAGACAGAGCCAACCCCCGATAAGCCTTAGGGTTCTTATGCTTCTTGTTTCCATCGAAGGTATCATTTTAATTTTCCCTTATAAATTTTCCCATCCACAGCCTGCTGCCTATTGGTATTGCACATCATTCAGCACATTTAGCGCCTTTTCCATCTCATCTGCAGTATTATAAAGGTGAGGGGAAAATCGCAAATGCTGCTGTCTCAATGATACGAAAATATCATTCTTTTTCAGCAAATCGTATATTGCTTCGTTCTTCGATTCGTCTTTATGGGAAATGACCATAATCGTTGAATTGTCTGTATCACTTATAGGCGTCAATATCTTGTATTTATCCAGGCAAATGCCTTGTCTCATTTGATTGATCAATTCATCATTATGTGATTTTATCCTTTCTATTCCTTTATCCAAAAGATAGTTCACGGACACGGTCCATGGGACAAAATTGAAAAAATTCGCGGTTCCAAAAACATCATATTTCCTCGCGCCCAGACCTGATCTGATTTCGGGCCAGGCTTTGGCGACTTTCAGATCATCTGCTGTTTGCATGGCAAGCCAGTATGCCTGATTATAATTCAACTCCTCACGAAACTCAGGTTCTACCCAACAAAAACCCGTACCATAGGGTCCACAAAGCCATTTGAAGCCTACGCAAGTGATGGCATCTGCAAATCGCCATTCGACATCGAATGGTCGCGTCCCGATCGCTTGGGAACAGTTCAATATGAGTTTGACCCCCTTATCCCGGCATATCCTGCCAATGGTGGGAAGGTCGATAAGATGTCCTGTGTAAGAATAGACCCATGAGGTGCACAGAAGTTTCGTCGCAGCGCCTAGACTTCCCTGGATTTCATCAGGCTGTAATGCACCACTTTTGGGTTTGATGCTCCTGATCTTTACTCCTTTTTTCTTCAAATTGAGCCAGGGTAGGATATTGCACGGAAAATCACCCTCGACAAGGAGAATCTCGTCTCCTGAAGACCACTTTATGCCGTTAGCAATAAGATGTAGGCCATAGGATGCCGAATTGGCCAGGATGATGTCCTCGGATGGAGCATTAATTAGTCTTCCAAGGCCTTCTTTCAATAGGGCGGGCACACTGCTGAATTTGTGGCTATCAGCCAAATGATGCGGAGATATCTTCCATTGAATGGCCTCATTGAGGGCAGCTACTGCAGCTTTTGGCAGGGCTCCCTGATGTGATGTATTAATCCAGATTGAAGAAAAGGGGCCAAAATCTTCAGCATAATTATCCATGATCCTTTCCCTTCAAATAATATTTGATCCTCATTTATTCATAATCACTCTTCAAGCAATTTTATATATGTCACAAAATTATGAATTCAAAACCGCGGCTTCAAAATTTTTGATGTTAGGTAAACTGAATCATCAGCAATGCAACCACCGTTTAATAACAATCACAATAACCTACATAACTTATATTGATAGTTATTATATCACACTCACTTGATAACCTGTCAATCCTTTTTTGCCGGTTATGACCATTCCCGAGATAAACATAATCAACTCGATTTCGATATACAGTGACCTGCCCCCATATAGCATTATTAATTATCCTTTCCCAAATATCTTGGGAGTACTTAAAAGGCTTAGTAAAGTCCTCAATAGATGATTCAAACTCAGATGGATTCTGTTTAGAGTGAAGAGCTAGAAGGAACTCTTTAAGCTTTTCCTTAGCCTCAATCTCAGACATTTTCTATTCTCCTTTTATTACTTTAAAAAGTGACAGGGCAAAGCTATAAGGAACGGGAATGAAAGACCCGCCAGCCTGAACTTTGCCCTATCTTTATCAAGGTATATCAGGCTGATTGTTTTTTTCATTTCACCTAGAATATAATTTATTCCCATCCCAGAGACCATCTTTGGAGAGATAGAGACAATAGGAAAATCTCCAGTTACAGGGGATTTCCCCCCTATAAAAGGGGGTCTTTTCTCCAACTTCCTTGGCCTCCTCCTCTTTAGAGAAGAAGGAGGGTAGTTTTTATCTTTTTTCCAGCAAAACATTGCTTCTTCCTCAAATTTCTTAAATCCTTTATTTAGATTTTCAGATGTTCTATGGCCTTTTTGAAACGACATTTTTAAAATCTCTTTTCCATAAAAAAGCCCAGAGTCCATAGGCTCTGTTATGAACAAATTTTAGAGCCTTGAACCCTGGGCTTTAGGTTCTCATCACTTGGCACTGCTTTTCTGTCTTCAATTCAAACAGTACCAAGCTTGCCGTGAGGGGATTGACCCCTCTTCAGTTTTCAAACAACTTCGAAGACGTGCCCATTATAGGAAATTTTCTTTTGAAAGTTCAGTTCCCCTTACGCGAATTTCAAGCCAGATTTGCTAATGAATTATATAATGAAAAAATCTGCCTATGAGAGCTATCTGTCTAATTAAGTGATAAAATGCTCTGCTACACTTTTCAAATTCGGGAAGCCAAGCTTTATATCTGTTGCTCCAACCCAGCCAGCCTCTTCTTCGCATCCTCAACCTCAGGAATGCCAGGATCAGCGTCTTTCCAGAGGTTGAGGAATTTCTCATAATGCTCGATGGCTTTTTCGGTCAAGCCGTTTTCCTGGTAAATCTTGCCCAGCATATAGAAGCTCTTGGCATATATATCTCCGCAAAAAAATCTTCCTGATATAAGGGAAATGATCCTTTCGAATTCTGCTTGAGCGTTCTCTATGTCCCCAGCTTTGTAGTAAGCAAAGGCTAAAGGCTCAATAAATAATGCATGATCATCGCGCAATATGGGGGATAGCAGATTATTTTGATAAGACAGCAAAGACAAAGCATCTTCAAAATATTCAACGGCCTTGGAAAAGTTTTCTCTTTTAAGCTCTATCATGCCCATAAGATAGCGATGATATCTTATTGCTTTTCTGTGCATTCCTTTCTCTATAAATTCCTTAAGCTCGTCGGCGACTTTTTGAGCTTTATCAATTGATTTCATTTCTAGAAAGGAATATCCCTTTAAGAATAAAGCGCGTATTTGCAAATAGATCTGTTCCGCCTCGAAAGCACTATTCCAAGCCTCATCGCTCTCTTCCAACGCCTCCTCGGGATTCCCTGATTTTAAATGAAAGTAGGCCAATGAAGAATGCCATTCAGATTCCGCCCATTTTATTCCGAGTCTTTTTATTAATTCAATTCCCTGTTTGAGCAGGTCTCTTGATTTTTCGAACTTTCCCTGTAATAAGTATAAAAAAGCTAATCCATTGCGACCAAAGTAACCAGACCTGGGCTCTGCTTGTTCTAAGAGTTTCTGATATGCCTCTTCTGCTTTAGCAAAGTCCTCTTTGTAATAGGAAATGAGACCCCTTAAGTAAAAACTAAAAACATGTGTAGGATCAAGGGTGAAGGCCTTGTCTATCTCTGCTTGGGCAAGGTCATATTTGCCTTGAAGAAGATAATCGTGGGCTAATTCTTGATGGATAGAAGCATCATCTGAAATATTTTTGAGGTAAAATTCCAGGACTTCTGTTGCTTTCTCGTACAGCCCTTTAGCTCTGTATGAAACTGCTAATTGTCCATAAGAAGGAGTGAATACTGCTTTAACTTTTTTGCACACCTCATATCGTTCGATGGCTTTATCCCATTCTTCTAAACGCCAGTACAAAAGTCCTAGATTATGATTCCCTATAGAATCTTCCGGGTAAAGCTCAAGCAACTTATTATAGGACTCTATGGCTTGATCGTATGTTTTTTCAGAGCCATAATAGAAATCTCCCTGGATTCGATATCGCTCCCTATCAGAGATTCGATCACTCGATTCTAAAGCTTTTTGCATGTATTTGTCGCCCTCAGATAAAAGGCCCAGATTGAGATAACTCATGGCAAGAGACCTGTAGGCCATGGCAAAATCTGGATCAATTTCGACTGCCTTCTCCATAAGAGCTATACTCTGACGCGATTCACCCTTGAGATGATATCTTCTTCCCTCGACGTAATATTTGTATGCTTCAGGAGAACTCGTGGTAATATTACCCACCTCCCTGTCTATGTCGCTGGCAATCTCCTCAGGAGACAGCTCGAAGTTAGCCTTAATCTTCTTTGTCAGCTCATCAACCATAGAGAAGATACTCTCTTCACCCATCCCCTCTACTCCCTCCGAAGCAAGAGTTTTGTCTGTGCGTGCTTGCTGGAGAGTCACGTTTATTCTGATTATATCTCCTGCCTTGGCATAGTTTCCCACCAGTATATGATTGATTCCTCCTTGAGCCGCCACTTGCTTTAAAGTGTCTGAAGAATAACTCTCTGCTTCCAGCTGATTCAATTCATCAAGAATTTTGAATAATCTCTCTCCACTCAATATCTCGATGTACTTCGACTGACTAAGGTCTGCAATAAACAAATCAGCAATCATGGTTCTCCAGTGGTCTAAACTCTCATCTCCGGTATTGTTCTTGAAGTACATGACTGCCAGCGAGGGTTTCCCTGATGGGGCTGAAGGGATAGCTTCCCCTCGGGGAATAAGGCGCCAGATAATAATCCCGATAATTGCAAGAGCTATGACAGCCAAAGCTGGAATAAACAGCTTCTGCAGCTTGAAAGTTACGGTTATCTCTTTTGTAGTAAGAGGTTTTCTTTTAGGGAGAATTCTTTCTGTGGTGGGGATCCCTTCCTCTATGTTTATTAATTCAGAAAGGATATCCTCTACATTCTGATATCTTTTTTCTCTGTCCTTCTCCATGCATTTAAGTATCACACTGCTGATGTCGTCTGAGATCTGAGCATTTATCTCTTTTGGATCACGGGGTGCTTGATTCTTGTGCTTCATAGCTATACTTAGGGGTGTTTCTCCCTCAAATGGCACCTGACCGGTCAGCATCTCATAAAGGATCACTCCTAAAGAATAAATGTCAGAGCGAAGGTCTACCTCTTTAACTTCAGCTTGCTCTGGAGACATGTACTCCGGAGTCCCGATCATCACTCCCGAGCCTGTTACACCTTTTGCTTTAAGAGAGCGAGCTATCCCAAAATCCATAATTCGGGCATTCCCCTCCTCATCAACCATGACATTATGGGGTTTCAAATCACGATGTACAACACCCAAGCGGTGAGCTTCTGCCAGTCCCTCGCACATCTGCTTGGCTATAAAAATCGCTTTTCCTGGGCTTAATTGTCCTACTTTTCTGACCAGTCTTTTTAGATCCTCACCAGGCACATATTCCATGGTGATGTATCGGGTTCCTTTTTCCTCCATAAGCTCATACATACGACCGACATTTTTATGGCTAATCTTTCGGGCAAGTTTCAGTTCATTGCTGAATCGCTCTAAGGTTTTCTTATCTGAAGCTATTTCTGGCTTTATGAGCTTAAGTGCTACTTCNNTTTATCGAGCACTCTATAGACCTTCCCCATACCTCCTTTGCCAAGCTCCTCGATAATCTGGTATCTTCCTGCAAAGGTAGTGCCTGTGGTTAATTCTTCTTTTGGTGTTTCAAGGGTCTCGGTGATAGCAATTTCCTTTGAATAAGGAAGAGGCGTAGCACACTCACCACAAAATTTCTGGGTGTCTGGATTATCAGTTTGACATTTGGGACACTTTATTCCCATTGCTTTTCCTTCTAACAAATGCAGCAAAAGAATATCAATTTCCGAGAGAAGAGTCAATTAGACTTGCTGACTAACGGCGCATAATGTAATATTTAACGCCGTATATAATCTATTCTTGGGGAATAGGGATATGTTTTTTGCCGGCTTTTTGTTTTTTACAGATTGAATTTGCTGCTATATCCGCTCTTTTCGAGGAAACCTTCGTAGTCGGTGATCGAAAGGATCTCCTTAATCGCCAGCTCTTTATCCTCGGCATTTGTGAAGAAGTGTTCGATAATGGCTGCCCCCATTTGATATCCCATATCTCTGGGTTGACCCTCGATGGCGGGCTTGGACCACATCCAATCTCCTGGCTGTTTGTTAGATTTTTCATTTTTAAATTTTTCCCATAGTGCTTTTTCATTTTGTTTGAAATATTCATAAGCCTTTTTGTCAGCAGGTTTGCCCAGCGCTACTCTTGTGAGATATGTGGCCACACCTTCTCGAAGACTCAGAGAAAGTAGGCTCATTTCTGGGCCATAGATTCGATGATACTTCTCAATGCCTATGGCCATTGCCTGTTGAACATGGATCATCTCGTGCACGATCAAAGGGCAGATTCGGCTGTAATCGTCGGAAGTCCTCGACATGGCAACCTTTATTCCAAACTCCGAAGGCTCTCCCATAAAACCTCC
>JABAOF010047571.1_pt2 | contig 13754 bp, 35 predicted proteins | sample 7062171 | NCBI WGS metagenome assembly JABAOF01 (sample SAMN14538628, study PRJNA623070) | marine sediment metagenome | biome: marine biome [ENVO:00000428]; feature: marine pelagic biome [ENVO:01000023]; material: deep marine sediment [ENVO:00002113] | place: India: Gulf of Khambhat ...
ATGTAAAAATGTGTGTGTGAAAAAAAATGAATAAAAAAATTGATTTGAAAGATATTAGGCTGATAATTGCTGAAATTTCAAATATAAATTATAAATTAATCGATGAATTTGATAGTCATATGATTATAATTTAAAAAAGAGGTTTAAATTATGCAAAATAATAATAAAAAAGATTATAAAAAAGAATTGCAAAATAAAATTAATGAATTTGCAAAAGAATTATGTAAACTTACTAATGAAATAAAATTTAATGAAAAATTTCTTAAATTTATTGATTTTCAAAAAAAGTTTTGGAATTATAGTTTATATAATCAAATTCTTATTAATTTACAATATCCGAATGCTTCTTATATTGCTGGTTTTAAAAAATGGAAAGAATTAAACCGTAATGTTAAAGCTGGTTCAAAAGCTATCTGGATTTTGGCACCACAGATTTATAAAAATGAATATGACAAAGAACAAGTAATAATTACTTTTAAAGATAATGGTAAAATTGAATTTATAGATATAGATGTAATTGTATCTGATCAACCATATTTAACTGGTTTTAAAAGTGTTCCTGTTTTTGATGTTTCGCAAACAAAAGGTGAAAAATTACCGGATGTAGATTATAGATTGCATACTAATGATAGACCAGAATTATTAGATAAATATGAAAAAATGCTTAAAGATAAGGGCATAATATTAGTTTATAAACCTTTAAGTATGACATGTGATGGTTTTACTGATGGTAAAAAGATAATAGTTAATAGTAATAATTCAATCGATGATAAATTTCAGACTGGTATACATGAATATTTACATTTTACAAATCATTTTAAATCAAAGGATAACGGTTTTACAAGGGATGAGCTCGAAATACAGGCTGAGGCTTGCAGTTATATTGTTTGCAGGTTTTTAGGCATAAGATCGAAAGGATATAATTATATAGCATTATATAACAGTGACAGTAAAAAGATTTTACAGGCATTAAAGAATATTAATCGTGCTATCAAAGATATAATTATCGAGTTGGGAGTCTCTGATTTTAAAAATGACAGAATGTCAAAACGTAAAAATGCGTAAATTGACATTTGAACACGATAAGTATTTAAAAGTGAAAGGTCACAATAGATATGATTGAAAATTGTGTGTGTGATAATATGAAAAATGAGATAAAAACTCCATTTGGGAATTATAAGATAGGAGAAAAAGTATGGTACTGGGTTTACGATATAGGTAAAAAACCAGGTATCATTACAGAAGAGGGTGTAAAAGCCGATGGTTTATATGCTCAATATTGTAAGGATAATAATATTGATCTTATAGCAAAATATTTTGAAATAGATAAAATAATAAAACGGAGTGAATAAAAATGGAAATAGCTGTAAAAAATCTTAATGATAATAGAAGAATTGTAATTAAAAAAGTAGGCTATCTTGATACAGTAGGGCATATTTTCTTTCGTAGAAATAATAAAGAATACCATTTACCAGAATATTATAGATTAGATTATGCTTTTGATAGAAATAGGTATTAGGTGAATAAAAATGAAACAGGGTAATGTTTTAAGTGACATAAATCAGACATTAGTTAATCAGTTAAGAAGTACAAATCCTTTCTTTGTAAGTGAATACAGTATAACATGTGTCATTCAGTTAAAGGAAAATTCTTTAAGGTTGCATTCAAGGAATAGAGGTAAGGTAATTAACATTGATATAACCTATAATACTACTTGGGATTTATACGACATTAAGGCTTATTTGATCAGAGGTACTGATTGTAAACCATTGCCCTCTTTTGAGGGTGTATATTTTGATCAATTACATGATATAATAAAAGAAATATTATTTAAAAAACAGGAGTGTGAATAAAAAAATGAATGATATAGATAATAAAGTTTATTCAAAAAAGAAACAATATCCACAGAATGTAAAACTTACAGATAGACAATTAAAATCATTAAANNTTAAATAAATTGGGTTTTGTCTATGTTAATAATAGAAAATTTAGAGTTTCACGAACATATAAAAAAGAATAAATAAATTATTAGAATAAAAAAATAGGGAGACATGGTAAAAAATGAAAGAAAAAAATAAAAATAAAAAAAATAAAAATAGGCTGGTGAAATTAAAAGAATACTATAATACTTTAACAATCAAAGAAAAAAGAAAATTACTCAAAGATTTAATAAACGGTAAAACAAAACTAAAAATGCGTTTATCTGAAAAACAGAAAATCATTGACTATTTAACTAATTCTATTCAAAAACAGGAATATATTAACTCTATTGACAATCTTACAAAAGATAGAGTAATAGAAATAAAAACAGAAATAGTAGAAAAAAAGACTATTATTATAGAGTGTTCAGGGGGTCTTGTTGACGATGTTAAGGGTTTACCAGATGGTTACGATTATGATATTCATGATTATGATAATAAGGGTATTTGTAAAATCTGCGGTGACGAATTACAGGAATGGGAATGGCACGATCATTTAATTTCACATAATCCGAATGCTAAAAAACTCGATTGGCGAGAAATTAATAATTTTTTCGATGTGGGATATTAATGAGTTATACACTTACAGAAATTGGCTGGGATTTTTATAAAAATGATTTTATCAAATTAGCTAAGGAATTACAAAAAATAGCAAACAAATACAAAGATAAACAAACAAAAAATAGTTGTTCACCCTCTGCGCCAGATACTTCGAAATTTATCGCAAGCCATAGCGGTAAAATAAGTTGCGGTATAATGTTTTATTCTAGTTGTATGAGTAAAAATGAAGTACTTTATCTAAATGTTGGTTTCAATGTTGAAAATGAAATACATAAAACAATTGAAAATGAAATTAATGAAATATTAAAAAAAGTAAATAAAAATTCTAAAATAAAATTTTCAGTTGTACATTCATTTGGTTCTAATTATTCACCGCATAGGATTTATGCAAAATTAAACGATAAATCTGTTGAGTTAAAAAAATCTCAGTATTTTGAATTAAAAAAAGTAATGGAGTTGATTTAAAAATGATTGAAAAACAAACTTTGAAAGATCAATTAGAAAATTTAGAGGCAAACAATCCAGATCAAATTAAAAAACATTTTTCTTTTGTTATCACAAAGGAATATAAAAAATATTCTAGTTATTACTGTAAAATAGTAACATATACGGATTATGGATTTATAAAAAATAATAAAAAATACTGGTTTGGTCGACGTACAAATAATGAAAGTAATACATGGGATTATGATGACATAATTATTATTTTGAATACTCTAAAAAATTCAAATTATAAATTTGCTTGTGAATATTGCGGTAAGGGAATGTTAGGCAGCCCAAATAAATTTTTGGATCCTATTGATTTTGTTAATTGGATTATTAAAAATAATTATCACTTTGAAAAATTCAGTAATATTACAATAATAGATAATGGTTATTGGCGTTTCTTTGGCAATTTACAGGAATATTCATGTGCATTTTGGTTTGATATTTTCGATGTTGAATTAATGAAAAAAATTAGTGAAAAAACAGGTTTAAAAATAAAAGGAAAAGGATAAAAATGAAAATATTTAAAGCAAATTTAAAAAGGCAGAATGACGCAAATTTTGCATATATTTTAAGGGTTATCGCCAACGAAATAGAAACAGGAAAAATCAAAGAACATCGTAATAATGAATGGGAAATAATTGAAGGAGTTGAATAAAAATATGAGAAAAACAATTTTAGCTATTATTATGATGGTAATATATACGATCTTAATTTGCTCAGTGTTTTTTATGATCTGGCCATTGGCTTAAAAAAAATATTGGGAGACATGAAAAAAATGGTAACTAAAAAAGAAAATCAGAAAAAAGAAAAAAATCAATTATTAAATGCTGCAAAAAATATACAATTAGAAATAGCTAACGGTTATCTTGACGAAGTTATTAAAATTTGTTTAGAAATTAAAGATATAAAAAATAAGTTAAAACAGAAACGTAAACTTTTAGCAGGTCTTATAACAGATAACCGGGATTTATTTAAAGGATTTGATAAAAATGAATGAAATAGAATTAAAAAATAAGATAATTCAAAGTTTAAAAGATTATCAGAAAGTATTAAGTGGTTTCAGATTAACTGAGGCTTTTATTAGAGGCTATATTTTAGGATCAGAATTAACTGGTATTAAAATTCCTTGTCATTGGTATGATGAAATAATAACGGAAGTCATGAGTGATAATAAGGCTGGTAAAATGTCAAATTGTAAAAATAAGCAGAATGACAATTCAACGCGAAAGGTATTTAAAGAACATCGAACACAATAGATATAAAAGAAAAATGTGTGTGTGAAAAAATGGAATTGATTGATAAATATAACGATAAGGGAATAAATAAACATACTATCTGGATTTTCAAAGAAAAAGATAGGGAAATAGGTATAAATCATAATCATGATGTATTAGGTTACAATTATTATATCTTTGATAATAATAGATGTGGTGAAAATTGTGGTACTATCTGGTATCCTACTTTAAAAATTGCTAAATTAGAGGTTAAACGTTTATTTAAAACAGGTGAAAAAGTAAAAACAGGTAGGGATTTTAAAAAGTGTAAATATTGTAAGGCTCATTATTCTTTTGGTACTAAAGAGTGGAATGAAAGCAAGGATTTTGTTTGTAAAAATCTTAAAAAACAATATGTCAGAAATGTTATGATAAAACTTTATAATTCTGAGGGTTGCCCTAAATTGAAATGGACAAAAGAAATGGAAAAGGTGCGTTCTCAGTTGATCAATAGTGAAAAAAATAAAGAGACATGGAATGATGATGTTAAAAAAATATTGGATTATAAGGGATTTACTTTTTTTCTTAATATTCCTGTTTGTGTAGCTGGTTGGAGTAGTGAATTTTCAAGTTATAAGGTTCTTACATATAGTGACGAATTAATACAAGAGATTTTACCGCGTGGTTATAAACTCATTGCTTGGTATGGATGGGGGGGTAATGGCTGGGTCGCTCAGACTAAAAAGGAGACTGATAATATATGAGTAAAACAGAAATAGAGCGGGAATTAAGATTATTGGCTCAAAGGATCAGACATGAGGTACAACCTGAAAAACAGGGAAAAATGCTTGATCATATAAAAAAAATTTTGACTTTAATGGAGACTGATTAAAAATGTCATGGTATAAAAATATTAAAAATTTTAAAGAACGTGCAATTAAATGCCGTGATTTACTCAGAGAAATAAATTCAAAATTAACAGAAATAGAAAAAATTGATCCATACGGTGACATATTAGAAAATTTCTGCGAACTAGATAAAACAACACGTCATACTACTCGAATTATTAAACAGATAAATAGTGATTTAAAAGAATATGATAAAGAAATTAAAGTCAAAAAATGCCCTAATTGTAAAAAAGATCTCGAAAGACATAAAATGGAGATTGACGGCAAATTAAAACCTGTTTTAATCTGTTATAATTGTAAATATTGGGAGTTTGATCAATAATGAAAGTATTTAAGAAAAAATTTGGTCTTATAATCTTAGGTGCCAAACCAGTCTATTTTGATACATGGAAACAAAGACAGGCTGTTATTGATGGTATCAAAGGCAATAAGACATATAGTACTTTTACAGCTATAAAAGAAATTAAAAAGACTAATAAAAATAAAAAAATAGGAGTTGATATAAAATGAATAAAATAAAAAATTCGGATAAAAAAAATTCACGCCCTGTGTGTAAAAAATGTAGTAGTGGGTATATCTACATTACCAAAAAGAAAATCGTTTGCAGACGATGTGGACACATTGAACATCGTAAAAAAAAACAGGGTAATTAAAACATTATAAAAAAAAATTTGGGAGACATGAAAAAAATGTATATGAAAATAAAACAACATATTTTAAAAAAGGCTGTTGACATTCTAAAAAAATATAACGATGAGATAAAATTAGTTTTTAAAGAAGATGGTATACATTCGATAATTTGCGATCCAGCTAATTATGAACTGATAAAAATACGTATACCACATATGGCTATGGAGGAGTACAAACTAGAAGAGACATTAGAAATAGGAATAGATGTTAAAGATAAATTAGGTCCTTTTTTAAGATTGTTTAAAAAAGATGACATGGTAAATATCAGTTATGATAGTGATACTCATAGGCTTATATTCCAGGTAGGTAATCTGGTAAGAAAAATGGGATTAATCGACACAACTGAAATGACTGATCCTAAAATACCTAAATGTGAATTAAACAATAAATTTACCATAAACAGTAAACTATTTTATAACTGTTTTAACAAAGTAGTGAGTAAAAAACAGTATACTTTTGAATTGGAATTAAAGCTTTCAAAGGATAAAATAACTTTTGAAGAATTTATAGAATACCCTGACGAAAATCAAGATATAGCTAGTATGTCAATTGATAAAAATATAGATGATTTTCAAATCGAATACATCGGTAATGATACAAATAATGTTTTAGAGGGTAAAGAAGTATTGAAAAATCTTAATGAATTTCAAAAATCAATAGAGTATCTGACTGTTGAAACAAATGGTTATAAGTCACCTATGAAAATAACCGGTAAATCTAATTTTTTAGAGGTTGAATATTGGCGTGCGCCACGTATTCCCAGTGACGAATATCTTAAACAAAAACAATTGCAGCCCATTGAAAAAACAGAGGTTGAAAAAGAAGAGATAGAAGAGCCGGTAACAGAAAAAATAGAAGAGCCTTTGATATCTGAGTTACGTTATGGTGCAACTGAAATATTTTTGTACAAAGACACATGGTTTTATAACGGTGACATAGAACATAATGGAATAGAAAATATAGAGCAAATAATGCAAAAATTATGAAAAAGATTTATGATAAATACAAAGATCAAATAACAAAACTGGTAGGCATCAGTAAGGATTACAATAAAGACTATGTTTATTTAATGTCTAATACTAAAAAGAAAATAGAAGACATTTCTACTGAGTTAAAAGTGTGGACTAATATCAACATAAATGAATATTATAATAATGATTACCGCTCAAATAAGTGGATCAACTATGATAATTTAATCGAAAAAACAGAAAAAGAGCCGGAATTAATAAAAGAGTACTGTTCTGATTGCGGACGCAAATTAACAGATAATCAGTGTGTAATTCACGGTATTGTTAAATATCCTGTTGACAAAAATGATCCAGTTGTAATAGAATTCAAAAAACTAGAAAAAGAATTTGAAAAAACAAAACCAGAAGAGATTGAAGAGCCAAAATGGGATCAAGCATTAAAAGAGTATGAAAAAGAGACTGAAAAACCAGTAGAACCATTAATAGCTGTCAAAGAAAAAACAGAAAAAGAAATTGAAAAAACTATTGATATATACGCAGATCGGCTTTCAATCTGTAAACCAAAAGGTGTACCATATAACAAAAATAAATGGACCAATGATATGGAAAAAATCAATGATAAACTACATAAACAATCAGAAAAAGATAGTAAAAAAGCATTATTAAAAGCTGCAAATTTAGATGGTTTCGTATTTTTCATAGTACATTCAGAAAAAAGTGTAAATGTTGATAATAACATAGTTGAAAATATAATAACTGAGTTATTGCCAAAAAATTATGTTTTAATTGCATGGTTTAGAATTAAATTCGAGAAATGGGTCGCTCAAACAGTCAAAAAAGCATAAGGTGATAGAAATGATGAAAATTGACGGTGACAAAGTAACACCTAAAGAATTTGCTCAGATGGTTGCCAGATCATATCTTAATACAATAAATATCGAAAAGGAAATAAAAACCTATTTTGATAAAGAACCAACCGTTAGAGAAAAAAATTTAATTAAAAAACAATGGCATAAATTAATTTTAAGATTGCACAATTATTTATAAAAGGTGATAAATATGGTAGAAAGTTGGTTACAGGAGCTTAACAGAAAATATAAGGCTGTTACTAATACGAGAATTATTGAAAATATTGATAGAGCTAATGAAATTATATGTGAGGCTATCGGAAAATTAGATGCTATAAAAGTATTAAATAGAAAAAATTGAAGAGAGGTAAGTTATGAAAGAAAAAAAGAAAAAAAGAAAAAATGAAGCTGGTGTGTCTGCCGTCATAGGATCATTACTATTAGTATCTATTGTAGTAATGGTTATGACCTCTATGATATTCGTATTTCAAAGCTATACTGATGCTGCTAAAAAACAGACTGAAGTACAAATGGAATTGGTTGACTCGCAACTCGCATTATGTTACAAATTCATGGAATATATAGATAATATCTCATTTGATAATCCTGGATTTCAAAATAATTGTACTCCATGTAATAGTATGGCTCCTGTTATATCCGATGAATATCCGCCAAATGAGTCAACTGGTATCTGGCCTATTTATGAACTCAGTGTATATGTTGATGATCCAGATAGCGAAATTCTTGCAGTGCAATTCTATATTTCTAATAAAAAATTTACTGCTATTGATAGTATATCTGAATTGATATTTGTTCAAAGCGGTCAAAGGGTAACATGGTCTGAATCTTATTTATCAAAAACAGATGCCGAATTTTATAATGTTACATTTAAATGGTATGTTATCGTAACTGATGGATGTTCAACTACTATAAGCGATCAATACTGGTTTACAGGGTAAATACAAAAAAAATGAATAAAAAAAAATAAAAAAATAGGAGGAAAAAAATGCTGTTAAAATTTATAGTAGATATAGGCAATGAAATAGGTAAAAAATTAGTCACTGTCAGAGATAAAACAGTGGACATGGCCTATGAATTCATAAAATAAAACCATTAAATAAAAAAATAGAGGGTATTTCACTAAAGATATAATGAAAAAAATTTCATTGATCGCACCAATATTAACAATTGTTATATATCTTTCTACTCCTTTACTACCACATTTTATTATATTGGTGATAAAATACCCTCTTAAAAATTTTTATGGGCCTATAGGCGAACTTAGATCATAAATTACTCCGAAGTAATTGCATCCAACTCCTCTATATTGAGGCATCGCAAATAAGTGCCATAATACACAATTTAGCGATGTAAAATTTGAGCTCTCGCCGGGCACACCATAAAAACTGATAAAAATAATTAAGGGATTAAAGATATATGTGATAATTATGAGCGAAGAAGAAAAAGATGCCGGATGTGAAATATGCGATCATTTAATAAAAGTATGCGGAGTATTCGGCAAAGAAAAAACCTGCAAAGACGCAATAGAAGAAATGAAAAAAGGCAATATAACAATTGAGGATTTAATGGAGACAATAGACAAAAGCTTTGATAAAGACGCTTTTAAACGTGAATGGGATCGGCTTGTAGATGAAAAACAGGAGTCAACAACTAATGTCGAAGAGTGAAATATTAAGTCGTTGGAATAAATTTATAAAAGATAATAATCTTGAATTTAATCCAAATATTGACATAGATGAAAAAGCTGGGATATGCGCTAAATATAATGGTAGTTGTTTATGTTTACCACGCTGGCGTACCATTTGCCCATGCCCAGAGATCTTTGATGATCTAAAAGAAGCCGATGCATGTTACTGTATGTTATTCAAAGCTAAGGGTAAAACTGTCGATCTGAAAAAACATAATGAAATGACCAAAAAAGTAAGAGAAAAATTAGGATTAAATAAAAAATGATAGCATTAAAAAATCCAATTATTAAATATAAAGGATTTAAAATAATGAAAAAATGCAATGGATGTATACTTAATTCAAATTCAATAATAGATTGCATTCAATTATGCCGAACCTATAACATCGCAAAAAAAATATCTATATAGTCTCTTTCTTTTTTTTACGCATCTCTGGACCGACACATTCAACCATCTTGATCTGCAAATCTTTTTTACTGATCCCTTTCTGGATCCCACATTTATCCAAAACCTCTTTTAGTTTTTTCTGCTGCAATGTCATAGGATATTTACCAGGACGCGTACGGATATAAAAACCCCTTTTACCACCTGAATATTCAGCCATTGATTAAAAATATAAATATTTAATCAATTTAAAATTATCGGAAAAACAGGAAAAACACCGATACTACTATGTATACCCCCACTGAGAAATGCCCTCAGAAACCGTTAAAATAAATATTTTTTTAAAAAATAAAAATATTTCTCCTTATTTTTATGTTTTAACTTAAAATCGCTATTTTAAACTATTCTAAAAAATAGAAAGAAAAAAGAAGGGTTTGAAGAGATCATGAAGTATGGACTAATTAACCCTTACTTTCTCATTTTTGGTCCTACACAATCGACCATTTTTTTCTGAAGATCGGCTTTACTGATGCCTTTCTTGATACCACAGTCAGCTGCAACATTTCTAACTTTTTTCTGTTGCGAGGTTATCGGATATGGTCCTGGACGACTTGCAAGAACCCAGCCACCATTGCCACCTACAGTGTAAGCAGCATCTCTGGCTTTATATGGTCTTGGTCGTCTTTTGACGTAGAAACCACCCATTCCACTTAATACGGCCATTTCTTAATCACCTAAATTCAATGGTTTTCAGTTAATTATTTTTAAGCATTGAAAATATTTAAATATTATGTAAATCTATAATACAAAATATATTCTGTATACAAAAGGTTGAGGAGAATGCCTAGAAATAAAAAAATAAAATATAAAAGTGTAAGGGTCACTGAGGATACACATAAAGAACTTAGGAAATTTCAAAAACTCTATGGTTTACAAAATCAAAAAGATTATTCCCTTGATGAAATAATAATTTTATTAATACAAGACAGAGTGCAAAAACAGTTTATACTTCCGGTTACAAAAGATAAGCAAGAGGCGATGAGATCTTATTAACCTTTTCTTGTTTGTTGCCAGTCTTGTGAACATTCAGCCATGCTTTTACCCTGTCCGCCTTTTTCCGGTGATCGCATACATTGACTCATGAATTCCTGGCGTGGTGTTTTTGCACGTGGCCCTCGTCTTCGATCGCCTTTTGATAAATATAACTGTAATTTTTCTTCAATCATTCGCTCTATATCTTGACATGAACAACATCCGCCAATAGTCATATTTTTTATCTCCTCCTTTTTTTACAGGATCCACTACAATATGTTAACCAGAATGCATTAAGAACCTTTTTGCTCTCTTCACTCAGATCACAGGCGCATTTACCGCAACTAGGGCATTTGAAGAAACCACAAGTCGGACAGCTTTCAGGGTTTTTATGGGCATTTCCTTCAATTGGGAAGATTACTACAAATGGTTTTTGACATGAAAAACAATAGTGGTTATCCATCTGAGGCATAAATAATTATTATGTTTTAGTGGCTTATTACTTTTTTGACACGCTCTGCAATAATTCCCAGAAACGAGGTATAAATGCATCTCTAAAATCAGTTGCTTTCTTAGCGGTTTTTTCCAGATCTTCAACACTGGCTATATTATCCAGGCTGTGACGAAGATTCCGTGTTTTATCAACTATCCAATTAGCGAAATTGCGCTCTTCACCCTGTAACGCTTCTATTTTATATGGTGCAAGATCAATACGTTCCATAGCAGCGAGCTCGTCTGTTGCAATGCCTATTCGATCTACTACTTCTGGGTGCTTTATTCCATCTTTTCTAGCGAAACGAATACTCTCGTTAAGAGCACCACTGATAGTGCTAATATGTGCTTTGCTACAAGGTATACATGCCGTACTCTTTGATTCAGTCATAGAAGCACCAGTAGATGACGGTTTAACCATTGGTTTAACCTCTGTTTGAACTGGGATATTTGGATTATCTGATTCTTTCATTGCCTGATCATAAGTAAAACTTGTATCAAAAAAAGAACTAGGGCGTATACTTGTAGTCTTTGGCAACAGAAGATCTCTTAAAGGTTTTCTTATTCCATCTGACATTTTTCCATCCAAATAACAGGATACAGAGAAAAAAGGATATGGTGAATTGAGATATTATTAATCCTATCATCTGTATCCTGTTACCAATTATATATTATAAATAATTAAGTTAAAATAGTTTTTGATTATTATTTTAATTCTTTGAATATATTGTTTATTTTCTGATGGTTTTTATTCTTTTCTGAATGTTAGTTAAAATCCCCATGCCAAGAATACCGTTATTAGTTCCACGCTCATTAAGAATTTTTATTTTTGATCTTTCTGTTTTAAGAATTCCAAAACCTAATATGCCTTCTTCAGCCATAATTTCACCTCATAATTCACCAAGGGCTATATCGATCATATTAATTGCTCTTGATGCGACACCTTCGAGAAATATACCGATAAGACCGTCTAATTCGTTTGCAATTTCTTGTAATTCAACAGCTCTGGCTCTCATTTCAAGTAATGTTTTTTTAGCTCTGTTTTTTGTTTCTTCTGGTATGCGGTCTTTTAATGACATATTTATCAAAATCCATTAAGTTTTGGTGGTTAATTACTTTTGTGTTAGAGATGGCTTTATTTGAAAATATGGACCATGATTTTGAATACTAAAATTTTGACTAAATTTCGGCGAATAATCATATGATCTTTTTTCATTGCACCAGCAGCATATCTCATTAATTTTAGTGGTTCCACCAGGTATACATAACACAATTGTTATTGGTGAATTTATTACATGCCAACAGTGTTCACCATTTGGAGATTTTTTGCATATTTTTTCAGCCGAACATTTTTTTGTAGTCACTTCGAACCTCCTCCTCCTCAATACTCAGATAATGCTGCGTGCTACTAATATTCTGATGACCAAGTATCATCCGAGTTTTTTCAATATCTTTACCTGATCGAATATAAAATGCTTTACCGAGACTACGCCGTAGGCTGTGTGGCGTTATTTTTTCAGCATGTGGCAGATCCGCGTCAATAGACCATTTTTTAACAAGTTGTTCAATTCGCCTTTCAGAGAGAGAGATCAACTGGTCGTCTTTTTTAAGTTTATAGTCTCTGATATATTCCTGTATGATTTCCATAGTGTTCTGATTGACCTGTATGGGCCCTCTGACTTTGGCATCACGCATCCCTTTTATAATAATCATGTTCTCTTCTTTGTCGATATCGCCGACTTTTATTCGTCTAAGCTCGCCGACACGACATGCACCATACAAAAGAATATGTGCGATTGTCAGATCACGAAGACTCTGAGGTTGCTTCAAGAATCTCAACCAATGTTTTTCGTCAATGGCATGTTTAACTTTGAAACCCACACGGGGCGCTCGTAACTGTGCAAGATCTTTTTCTGGTATATTCATAAATTTCAAAAAAGAACGCAGAACAGCTGTATAAGTTGCAACGGAAATATTTTCCATTCCGCGTCTGCTGCAATTTTTTAGGAAACGTTGAGCATTGATTACATTAATTTTTTCTATATCAGCAGTTATATAATCCCAAAACTGGAATAATATTTTTTTATGAAGTTTTTGTGTTTTTTCAGATCGTCCTTCGATGCTTTCTAAGTAATCTTTTATTTTTGACATTTTTCCTCACCACCGAGATCTAGAGATTAAAAAATATTCTAATTATATTAGAATTAAGTGGGGATAGAGTTTGAAAAACAAACTCAAATTATCGATAATATCTCTAGATCTCTATTTATATAATGTTAAAGTTATTTTTTTAATTTTCGGTTTTTTATATAAGCCGAAATTTGTTGTTTTATAATAATTACAAGTTATTTATTTAGATTTGTTAAAAATAGCATATTATTTTAAATATTATGGGATAATTTTTTATCCAAAAACCTTGTTAAAATTTTTTCTTTGTTAAATATATTTTATATAAATATTTTTTGTATCATATTAATTTA
>JABAOF010002537.1_pt5 | contig 13750 bp, 16 predicted proteins | sample 7062171 | NCBI WGS metagenome assembly JABAOF01 (sample SAMN14538628, study PRJNA623070) | marine sediment metagenome | biome: marine biome [ENVO:00000428]; feature: marine pelagic biome [ENVO:01000023]; material: deep marine sediment [ENVO:00002113] | place: India: Gulf of Khambhat ...
AAAGCGATGAAAGCAGCCGGAGCTGAGAAGGGAATGATAGTTGCCAATACTAGATACACTTTCGCAGCCAAAAGGAAGTCAAAGAAATACGGGATAGAACTAATTCCTAGGATCTTTCCTTCCTTCAACATCTTCGAGCATGAATTGGTGCCCAAACACGAAATCCTTTCGCCTGAAGAGGCAAAGGAGCTATTGGAGAAATATCGTGTGCAACCGTATCAGATGCCTCGCATCAAACCATCAGATGTCGCCGTAATTGCGATCGGGGCTAAAACTGGAGACATCCTTAAAATCACGCGAAAAAGCCTGACAGCAGGAAAATACATTTCTTATCGATATGTCGCCCCTGGTTGATAGGTGCAACAAACTATGGTAGTCCAAAATGGATCAAATGAGTACAAGGTGGTTCAGTGCCTGCTCGAAAGATGCGGGTTGAAGTTTTCGACGACAATGGAAATCGATACACGATAACCTTTCAAGGACGAGTAACGCGAGAAAAAGCGATTCGCATTCTTGACATTGTTGAGTTGTTAGGAGGAATGCGTGGATTCAGCCCAAAACGGGGCAGAAGCACTTCTAAACTCTCAAAATATGACAAAGTCCGGCTCGTAATAGACAAAGACTTCCCGACAGTTTGGTTTTCCTCTGGAGAGGTTCAGTCGATTTACGAAGAGGAATTTAAGGAGCCTATTGGTTTAAGCACCGTTTCAACTTACTTATCGCGAATGGCTGATCGCGGTTTTCTCATCAAGAACCAAGCTAGCGGTCATCAAAAGTATAGGATGGCAACCGAACTAATGAAACGTGCGATGGTTCGCTGAAAGTTTAACACAATCCATGTTGGCATTTCGAAAGCAAAATATTAATTTTTATTGGTATCGAAAAGAAATTAATATCCCCACCAAGAGCAGTTTACCAAGGATATTCAAATGGAGAAAAACTGGCGCAAGAGAAGCAATCACGGCTATTTCGTTAGTGCCCCAAAGATTTTTGAGCCAATGTTAAAAGACGACAGTGTTCAAAAATGGATATCAAAATTGAAAGAGAAGGCAGGGTGGAGAGCAACTACACCTGTTTTCCTTAGAACTCTGCACAAGTTCAGCAAATATTGCGACAAAAGCCCGAGTGAGTTGGTTGCTCGATCGCGCGCAGATTTTGAAGAACAAATAGCAGAACAGCCGGAAGAATTAGTGCCTGCAAGTTTAGAGGTCCAAGAAGCCGCACAAAAGTTTGTGAATAAGATGCTAAATTCCGGCAAGCGCGAAAGCGCAAGACACGCCAGAGCTTGCTTAACATCTTTTTTTAGAGCAAACAGCGTCTCATTGGACTTGGACATCATTCCAAAAGGCGCGAAGAAAATCGAGGTTATTCCCACCAAAGTACAAGTCTACTTCATGGCGGACTATACTCACTCACTCAGAGATCGAGCCATAATCCTATGCATGTTTCAAAGTGGACTTGGAATTACACCCCTCAGAAATCTCAATTATGGACATATTAAAGAACAGATCGAAAAGAATAAGATCCCAATTCAAATTCATGTTACTTCTGATCTTGTCAAAAAACCCTTGCCTGCAACCTACTATGCTTTTTTCGGAACTGAGGGATGTGAAGCTTTGAGCGCTTATCTGAACGAAAGAAAGAGAAGAATCAAGAGAATGAAAGAACACGGTAACAAAGTGAAAGGGTTGACGCCGAGTAGCCCACTTTTTGCTTCTGAAGGTAGAAACGTACCTTTTGGAGGCAGAATGGCAATCTCAAGCATTTGGCGTGTAATCAAGAACTCAGCCGAGAAGGCAGGGTTAAAAAAAGAAACTGTCTGGCCTAGTTGTCTAAGAAAAGCCTTCAAAGCTGAATTAGATCGTTCACCGATTGACGGAGATACAAAACAGTACTTGATGGGGCATCCTGTACCAGACAAAAAATACGATGTCAATGAAGTTGAACAGAAGTATTTGATGTGCAATTTGAGCAGGACAAAACTCGACAAACTTCTGATCATCAGAGAGTTTGTGCGGTCGCTCGGAATAGAAGAACTTGACACAAAGATAAAGCGTGTACAAGCACGGAACCCCGAGATGACTGAAGAGGACGCTTTGAAGTCTCTAGTACGTACAGAACTTGGAGGCGGGCGAGGCCAAAGTTGATCAAAAGGAGGGTAAGCGCGCGCCCTCACGGCTCTCTGCAACTGGTCTATCCATTTCAGCCTGCAAACGTTTGTTCATCTGGCTTGATTCGACGTAAAACCTGAAAACGATTTAGCTTGTACTCTGGAAGCAGACGTTCCGCAATTTCTGTAGTTGACCAGTCTGCGCGCGCACTGGCAGAAAAAAGGAATGTTCCGGGGGATATCTTCACGTTTCTTTGTGGTAAGATTTTACTCGAGAAGTCCCTTTCTAATTGTCTGTAGGTCTTTCATTACCTCTTGAAACGTATGGTAGATGTCTTCGATGCCTAAGGAAAACCACCCTGCTTTTTTTTGGATTATTGCCGCAGACAAAACGGCGGCACCTAGAGTTTCGCTTAGTGGAGTGGGCTCTGGAAAAGCTATCAGGTATAGGCCCATCTTAATGAGTCTGGAGTTGTCGCCCTTTTTCCATAAATGTCGCACAGAGCGCGCTTCCTTCGCAACTCCGTTAATGGCGTTCGCTGCCTCCTCATAACTTAAGCCCAATTCATGTAACATGTCAACTAGGGTCTTTAGCTCATTTGGTTCCACAATAGAACCCGGCAGTTTCGTGTTGTCATCTAACCGAATTATAGACACGCTTACAACACAAAAGCTTTAATGTCTCAGCGAGATGATTCGGAAGTCCTTGTTGAGGCATTTAAGGCAGAAATATTTTAAGAAATCTAACCAAAAACACCTTGCCATTCATGGTTTTTGAGGGAAAGATAATAAATCAGCTCGCCATCCTGATGTGATCGAAGCCGTTAATCATTTTATAGGAATGAACACTATAAATGCTAATATCAACAAACGGACTCGGTGAAGCATGTGTCAGAACGCCATGCATACATTTTGTTGAACTATGAAAAATTCTGGAAAAGAGTCTGTAGCCAAAACAGGGCTGGCAAAGTGCTGCATGCCTTTGTTCGCAGAGGAAAAGTCGGTCCCAAAAAAACAGAGCTGCTTCTTTTCTATGTGACTCATCCGCTCAAAGAGATTCGAGGAGTTGGCGAGTTTGTCGAGCGAAAGACTGGAGACGCCGACGACCTTTGGAACGCTCATGGCAGCGAAACCTGCCTGAAAACCTATGAGGAATACACAGATTTTTTGCAAGGAAGACCAAAGGCGACTTTCATAAGGTTCAGAAACCTCCGCGAACTTCCTGCTCCAATCCCCGTCAGCGTCATTTGCGAGGCTACGAGTATAAAACAGATGCCTAGAAGCGGTAAATACATAAACAAAAAGACGCTAAACCAGTTGTTCCAAGGAGCCACATAGTTATGCAGAAGTTTAATCCTCAAAAATTTGTAAACAAACAAGTGAAGGAAGTCAGGAAGGCTGTCGGCGGCGAACGAGCCTTAATAGCGGTTTCAGGTGGAGTTGACAGCACCACCAGCGCCGCGCTCACCCACCGTGCCATAAAAGAAAACCTTCTATGCATCATGCTGGACGACGCCTTCATGCGAGAAGGAGAACCGGAACGAGTTGCCCAGCTCTTGTCCAGTCCTCCCCTAAACCTTCCCATGAGAGTACTCAACGTTCAAGATCGCTTCTTACAGGCGTTAAAAGGATTGCGTGACGCCGAAGAAAAGCGCAAAGCGTTCCGAGAAACCTTCTACAAAACCCTGAGCGAAACCGCTGAAAAGGAGAGTTGCCAATTCCTCGTGCAGGGAACCATCGCCGCTGACATCGTCGAAACCACCAGAGGCGTGAAAACTCAGCACAACGTCCTGTCTCAGATGGGAATCAACACGGTCCAGAAGTATGGATATCAAGTCATCGAACCCGTCGCGTCCCTCTACAAGAAACAAGTCAGAGAGGTGGCGAGATACCTAGGGGTACCCACAGAAATGTCGGAACGCCAGCCGTTTCCAGGACCAGGACTCCTCGTGCGGGTCGTCGGAGAAGTCAAAAGGGACAAGCTAGAATCGCTCAAAAGAGCAACAGTCATAACAGAGGAAGACCTAGCCAAACATGTCCCCGACCAATACTTCGCAGCCATCATTGACAACAAAGAACAGCCTCAGCATCCCAGCCTCCCGCGCATCCAAGAAACAACCGCCCGTTTTCTCAACGTTCCGTCCAGACATATCACCCTCAAGGTTTTCCAAGATAGAGCTACAGGTGTTAAGGCTGGCGAGAGACACTACGGGGAAATTGCCGCCGTCAAAGCACAAACAACAAACGGTGACATACATAAACCACCCCTTAGAAACTTGGTCTTCCTCCAGACTAAGATTATCGCAGAAAACCCCTCTTTTGCCAGAATCCTATACACAATTGAAGAAACGACGCAAAAACAATCTTACGTAGTTGCTATACGAGCAATTCAAACGCAGGATTTCTTAACTGCCAACGTGGCTGAAATCCCTTGGGCAACCTTGAACCAAACAGCACAGAAAATCCTGAAAGCATGTCATGACGTCTCAAGCGTTCACTACGACATCACACCCAAGCCTCCTGCAACCATCGAAATGGAATAACCGCACGTTTCCTCTTCAGAAAGAAATAAACCGTTCCATCGATCAGTGGAATACCGTTGAAGTGACGAACATGATACGCGTGAGAGTTCAAAAAATGGAGTCTATACGAGATCCAGATGGAAACCTTGGGAAGAGAATTGAACTGATTCAGGATCGAGTGATTCCGAGGTTCGCGGTAAAACCCTCAACAGAAGAGGCCAGAGTAGTTCAAGACGTCGTTCAAGCGCTGAGGCAGCAACTTCCCACCTTTGGCGTGCAGACTCAATTCACTCTGCCCAAAATAATCCTGTTCTTGACGGAGCAGGAATACGAGGAACTCGGCATCAAGTTTGACGTGAACCAAGTGTATGAGCTCGACCTGTCCAATCAAACAATTAGTTTCAAAAGCGCACCTTAAGACAAACTATTTTTCCCTAGTGGGCACATAGTAGTATTCACCAATCTTCTTCTGATATCTATCAAGTTTGGACGCTTCTTTGTTAACCCTCGGTCTTTTTGTGACCGGATCTCTTCGAAAGGTAACCTTCATGTCCGTGAGGAAATTGTTCATTCCTTCTCGAAGCCTCATGGGTGGGTTGGCAACGCCGTAGATTCCGGGCTCCCCTATGAAAATCATGAGGCGGTCTGCGATGAAGTCTTGTGCCACCACGTCGTGTTCCACCACGAAGGCTGTTGCGTTTCGGCTCTCCACCGCCCTTCGAATGGTTCGAGCCATGGACAGCCTTTCTTCTACATCGAGATAGGCGCTAGGTTCATCGAGCAGATAGAGTTCAGCCTCCTTGGACAGGCAGGCAGCAATGGCAACCTTCTGAAGTTCGCCTCCGCTAAGTTCGGTTACGTCGCGATCGAGAATCGGCTGCACGCTTAGGGGTTGAAGAATTTCGCTTCGATACCAGCTGGATGCAAAGTCTTTCTTGGCTATGCTCTTTAAGAGGTCTTCAACACTTCCTTCATATTCCGATGAAATGTATTGAGGCTTGTAACTAATCGTAAGCTTATCTTGTGAAGGGGTCTTTTCATCTGAATCTTCAATTCCCGCTAAGAGCTTTATGAAGGTGGTTTTTCCGATTCCGTTTGGTCCAAGGATCCCGATGACTTCGCCTCGCTTTGCCTCGCCGGGTTCTACAGACAGTTCAAATTCTTCGTATGATTTCTTTGCTTTGTCCCACTTTAGCAGCGTGTCACCCGCCACTACGCCTGCAGAAGGAGGTTTTACGTGGAAGATGATCTGATCTTTCCGGAAACGAACGTTTTCATCTGGGATAAAGCCCTCCAAGTATATGTTGATTCCCACTCTTACCCCGTGAACATGTGAGACGATGCCGTAGACGCCGGGCATTCCGTAAAAGATACAGATTTGATCGGACAGGTAATCTAGGATTGCAAGGTCATGTTCCGCCACAATTATGGTTTTTCCATTTTCCCTGAGGTTTCGTATAGCCCTAGCGGCTTGGAGGCGCTGTTTCACGTCTAAATAGCTGGACGGCTCGTCGAACAGGTAAACGTCGGCATCTCGACAGATGGTAGCCGCTATTGCAACCCTTTGAAGCTCGCCTCCACTTAAGACGTTGATTTGGCGATCCCAAATTGTCTGAAGCTCTAGTTGCTCAGATACTATCTTTAACCTGCTGCGATCACCAACTTTTTCAAGAAGATCCCCCACTCTTCCCGAAATTATGCGGGGAATTCTGTCAACATACTGAGGCTTGTGCACAACCCTAAGCTCGTTGTCACTTAATCTTTGAAAATAATCTTGAAGTGTTGATCCACGGAAGTGGCGAACTAGTTCAGGCCAGTCAGGAGCCTCTTTGTAGTTTCCAAGGTTTGGCTTAGTCTCTCCAGAAAGGATTTTGAGGGCTGTGGTCTTTCCAATTCCGTTTTGTCCCAGTAGTCCCAACACCACACCCGATGGAGGTATCGGAAGGCGAAACAGCTTGAAGGTGTTTGGGCCAAAACGGTGGCTGCATTCCTCTTCGAGTTCATCTGGAAGATTAACGATGGAGAGAGCCTTGAATGGACACTTTCTTACGCAGATGCCACATCCCACGCAGAGAGGTTCTACTACGAGTGGTCTTTCGTCCTCGAACCGAATAGCCTCAATCCTACTTCTCACCGGAGGGCAAAATCGATAGCAAACCCTTCCACAACGCTTGGGCTTACATCGATCTTCGTCGAGCACAGCAACCCTTACCATAGGCCTCTCCACTTGCTGTTGGATGTAAAAGGATTGAAGCAGATAAACATGTTTGAGTCTGACAACGTCTAATGTTCCAAAATTATCATAAAAAGTGTTAGCGGAAACAATGGATCACAAAATCCCCATTCTTCTTCCTCTTCCACCTTTTGACCTCCACTAATGCGTTCGCATGCTCACTTGTGTTTCTAGGAGAGCCAATCTGGCTTTTTTAAGCGTTCCTATACGTCATACGCGCGCATGAAAGACTGTGAATTTACCACCACTTTACCAATTTAGTTATTTGCCGCCTGATCTCTACAAATTTCGGATCCGTATAGTCTCTAGGTCTGGGCAAGTCAATTGGGATAACCGCCTTCACACGAGCTGGAAGCTCAGTGAAAACCACAACTCTCTCGGCGAGATACACCGCCTCTTCAATGTTGTGGGTAACAAAGATCACGGTTCTCTTGAGTTTTTCCCAAATCCTCAGTACTTCTTTCTCCATATAATATCGCGTCTGAACATCCAGATACCCGAAAGGTTCGTCCATCAGTAGCAGATCGGGATCCATCACGAATGCTTGGGCGATGGCCACCCTCTGCTTCATACCGCCTGAGATTTGGTGAGGATAATATTCCTCGAATTCATCTAAACCCACGAGACTGATGATCTTCCTCACCTTATCGTGAATCTCATTTTCGGAGAGGCCCTGTTTGAGAACCGCCTTTTTGATCTCTAATCCGAATCTTACATTGTCACGGACATTTCTCCAAGGTAAGCAGGATGGCTCTTGGAAAACAAAAGATATGTTGTGTTTCTGAGGATCGATGGGTTCATCGTTGATGAGAACAGGAGTGCTGTTAGTAGCGGAGGTGAGCCCAGCTATGATGTTGAGTAAAGTGGTTTTGCCACAACCAGTTGGGCCGCAAATACACAGAAACTCATTTTCGTAAACACGGAAACTGACGTTGTCTAAGACCAGCAAGTCTCCAAAACGCTTGATGACGTTTTTGACGTGGATCTTCACCGTTTTCTCCTTCGCGGCCGTTTTTGTCGTTGTCTTAGACAACTACTTCCCATCTCCACTTGAAGAGCCGCTTTTCAATTCTTACAAGAACCTCATTCATGGTGAATCCGATAATGCCGATCAGCACCATGCCGACTATAGAATACTCTATCATAAGCAGCTCTGCGTATTTCAATATTAAGTAGCCTAACCCTATCATCTCTCCTCCAATCATTTCGGCGGCCACAATGCACATCCACCCTACTCCTAATCCTACCCGCATACCGGCGAGAACTTCAGGCAGAACCGATGGTATCACTATATGCCGGACTATGTAACCCCTATCGGCGCCATTAACTCTGGCAACGTTAACGTGAACAGGGTTTACTCTTGGGATACTTGTGAGAGTGTTTATAAGAATCGGAAAGAAAGCTCCAAGCCATATTATGAAGACGTACCGTGAGAAACCTCTAAGAAGTACAATGACCAGCGGTATCCAAGCTATAGGTGGTATATACCGGATCGGTTCAATTACAGACCTTGACCCCTCATAAGTGATGGGGAATAGACCCATGATCAACCCTAACGGAATCCCTATCAGGCATGCAAGACCAAAACCAGCTCCGATGCGAATTAAGCTCACCTCAATATGAGCCAAGAGCGAGTAGCCATCCACATCTCCATGTTTTGCCAGATCAACGAATGCCCTCATAGTTTCTATAACATCTGGAAAAAAGGGAGATTCAATTATGGTAGCCATCAGTTGCCATAAGCCGATGAATCCGAGGATGACTAACATGTTTAATATTTTGTCAGAGACAACTATCTTCTTCATTTTTATCTAGCTCTCGAACNNCTATGCTCCAGATTTCAGAGTAGGAACCCAAAGCTAATAGACTTGGACGTTTAAGTTCCTCATCCAGTTCCTCGACGAACGAATTATCGATGGCTTCACTCAAGAACTCTTCTATGTCGGGGACATCGTCACTCTTTATCTTACCCGCTGCGATTTGCCCATCTAACATGATTCTGCAACTGTCTATATGCACGAATGGTGGATACGGATGCTTTACAACAGGGTGGGCTGCCTCAACTAAGCCGAGCGACAAACCTGAGTAATCAGCGATGAGCTCTTCAGCTTCTGAAGGGTTCTCCAAGACCCATCTCATGGCCTTCATGTGCCAACGAACAATTCTTCTCACGAGGTGCGGCGCGTCTCTCACCCAGTCGCCACGGACTGCCACAACACAACACTGGTGCCCTTCCAGGATATCATTCGAAGTGAGTAGTGTATGCGCCCCACGAATCTCTTCTACAACTGCACGTGTGGCGTGAGGTTCCCAAGCGATATAGCCGTCGATTTCACCCGTTGAGAGTTTTTCCTTCAAAAGGGTTACCGAGGCGCGGTGGACACTAAATGTGACATTGTACTTCGCTTTAACTCTGTCTAACATATAGTCCTGTATTGAACCAATACCTGGCGAACCAATAATTTTGCCTTGCAGGTCGGTGACATCTCGTATTTGTTCTTCAACGACTAGAGACGAACCTTCTGTATTCGATGAAGCTACAGCGATCACATCTACTCCAGCGGCACGAGCAGTTAGGAATGGTACTGCTCCGACGTAGGCGACATCGAGCTCTCCAGCGGCGAAGTGCTCCATCTCCACGGAACCATAGGAATATTCGCTGTGAATAACTTCAAATCCTTCATTCGCAAAGTAGTTTTTCTCCTTGGCCACTACCCAACCTGGTTGATGAAGTTGATCAGCTAAGAGATGCCCTACACGTAAGGTGATCGGTTTGAAAGGCTTCTCTGAAGTTCTGGAGAGCCAGTAATACGCTCCAGTTGAAGCTACTGCCACCACTATAATAACTATCACTGCAGAAACATGCAACTTAGACATTCTCTTTTTCACCTATCATCGACGCTTTCTTCTAAGCTCTTAAACGGGCGAAGATTTATAAATGTGACGATTTTAATGTACAATAAGGAAAGAAAGGCACCAACGAGAATACATTTGGGCGAATAGATTATGAGTAGATTATCCTTTTGGGAAGAGGTAGTTCAGTCGAGTTTGAGGTCTGATGAAGAGTTTCGAAAGGCCCTAAAAAGAGCTCTGGAAGAATCACGAATAGATGCCAAGAGGTTCAGCAAGCTTTCAGGGGTTGCAGAGAGTTCGCTTTACAAGATTCTCTCAGGCGAGAGGGCTAATCCCCGCCTCTCCACGTATCGCAAGATCGTAAAGGCATTGAAGCGGCTGGAGGGCGTTGAGGAGGGCGAGCCCTTCGTTGCTGTCATTGCTGCTCGACCAACGCTTGATGCCATTGGAACGAGATACGTACAGGTTCGAGATCGTAAAATCCGGCTTAGAGAGTACGCTGCTACGAGCATCGAGGAGGTTATAATCGCGGCTGTCCGAGCGCAACACGAGGGGGCTAAAGCCATAGTTTGTGCTCCCATCGTCAGCACCACCGTTGAAAAGATAGCTAAGGTTCCCGTGTCTGCGTGTCCTGTTCTGCAGTGTCGACAACCGTTGCTAAAGGCTGCCGAAGCTGCTGCCTCAAAGATTTTCTAAGACCAACGCTGCGCGGGGACTGTATGCGAATCCTGACAGCAAAAGAGGACAACATTCTGAGGGCTTCACGAATAATAGCGCGTGGAGGGTTGGTCGTCTATCCAACCGATACTGTGTATGGACTGGGTTGCGACCCTTTAAACATAGAAGCGGTCACACGAGTTTTGAACGTAAAAGGAGAAAGGGAAAAACCTTTGCCCATACTCGCATCCGACATCAACAGTGTTAAGAAGATAGGCTTTGTTTCCGAAAGGGCTGGAAGGATTGCAGCGAGATTTTGGCCTGGCCCTCTCACAATCATTGTTCCAAAGAAACCTGTTCTCCCAAACCTTGTTACTTGCACCCTCAACTCGGTTGGAGTGAGAATTCCTCAACACGAGGTAGCGGTAAGGCTCATCAGTCTTTCTAACGGATTGCTCGTGGGGACAAGCGCCAACAAAACAGGAAAGAAGCCGCCACGTACGGCTCGAGAGGCTGCTGAACAGTTGGGAAAAGAGGTGGACCTGATTCTGGATGGAGGGCCCGCCCCCCTTGGTGTTCCGTCAACCGTGGTTGACCTGAGTCAGGAAAAACTGAAAATCCTTCGCGAAGGATCCATAAGTTTGGAAGAGCTTGTGAACACTTAGACAAACGTTTGCCTAGTCGCTAGACCCAGCATTAACGTTGTGTTGCTAACAGAGCCATATGCTCAATCACCAAGTCGATCAGCGTCTTCTTTTCAGAAGCTTCTTTCTCTAGCATCGTTTCCAGTTCAAGGTCGGAAATGCCAAAAAGCTCCCTGATGCTCTTGACTTTTCCGTTGGTTATTTCAAGGACGCTGTCGTCACGCTCACCATTCGTTAGCCTAGAAACGGCTTTCAAACTAGAGACTGCCATCTGTTTTGTGTCAGCTATGATGAGAACTGCGACCCGCGATGAGTCAGGTTTTATCCCGAGCAGCTCCACGGCTTTCTCGATCTGTCGTTGAGCTGAGGCGTAGAGAAGCGTTTCAACAGCCAGGTTTTTCGAAATGTTTGTTTTGTTTCTGAAGGCATTCAGACCATTCAAAGCAGCGAAGTATAGGTGTTCCCAGCCTGCCACCAGCTGAGCGTCGAACAACTGAACATGGGCGTCTTCCACTTCCCTTCGAACTGCACCGAAGAATTTGTTGATGTCTTCAATCTTTACGTTTCTGAATCCATCTATGGCGAGGAAACTGTTGAAAGTTTCCATCTTCTTAATCAAGTCTGCTCCTCAGCCAATTCTTGGATGAACCGATCCACAAGTTTCCGGTTTAGTCCAGACTGCACCAGTTTCTCCACGGCTTGCTCGATCGATTTTCCTTGACTCTGATATTGTTTGAGAACCTGTCTAATTGCTTCCTTTCTCTCCCAAGGAAAGATTATCCAGCGGCTCGTCTCCTTTCCGTACCAATCTGGAACCACAAGGCTCCAAGGCTTGTAGTAAACCGTCAGAATCCTAACGTCTTTCGCACCGTGTTCACTCAGGTGCGCCTGTACGAGACGCAGGCTCTTACCTGTGTCGGCGACTTCATCGACAACGAGAACCCTCTTCCCCCTCACAGATGTGGAAATTGGCTGCGTTATCACGGGTTCACCCTTGGTTTTAGCAACCCCCAGATAGAATTCGGCCTTGATGCTTGCGAGGCCGGGATTTTCAAGAAGATCAGACATAATGCGCGCAGGAGGCCACCCGCCACGTGAAACACCTACGATTACGTCGGGTTTGAAGTTGGCTTTTCGAACCCTATCGGCGAGGTTTAGCAGTGACTCATAGATTTGGTCCCACGTGGGAACTTCAAACTCTAATTCCGAACCCAAGATGCTTTCTCCTCCAGAGAGGCAAGAGTAGGTGAAACAGCCAAGTGATTTAAGCCTTGTCGCCTAAGGTGCACGAAAAAAGCTTACTGTTCTGCTCTGACGATTTTTGGGCGCATGAACTTGGCGCAGCTAGAGCATTTTCGTCGAGAGAGCGTTCGCACCCGGGGGTAGCCCATAGACTTCAAGTGCGCTTTAGAAAGGGATTCGCTCCATTGATTTTTGCAGAAGGGACACTCTAACAGCACTGAAGCTTCCTCAACAACAGTGACTCTTTCTCTTCTGCCAACTAGAATAGCAACGCCTCCAATGAGCAACACGAACCCAAAGATAGTGTAATGTATCAACCGCAGTCCGATCCCAAGGGAAATATCTTCGTGTGAAGCAATGAAAAGAGAATCGCTGAGCGCCGAGAGAATATTCGAAGAATTGTAAACTCCATCATCATACGTCTTCCATACCACGATAAGCAGCATCAGTGCTCCTATGATGCAGAGGGCAAGTGCGAGTGTGTAACCAGGCTTTTTCCTTAAGATGGTTCTTTTCATAAATCATCAGCCTTAGTTGTGAAGTTTAGTTTATTTGTTTTATGAACAACTAATAACAATCTGCTTTTGCGTGCAGTTGAAGCGTCCGAGGGTCCATCAAAGTTTACCTTTTTTTGGAGGCTGGGAATCCTATCTAAATGCCTATAGAGGAGTATGAACGAAGGTGATAGTTGAACTCTACGCGATTATGCCAGTTCCTGCAAAGCCCTTAAGCGCTTCACTATNNGCTGGTGTCTCGCCGGCTTCTTTTCATTCTCCCGGAGGATTGCACGATTTTCGCCAAGCCTTCGGAGAGTTTACGTGGGCCGTCTTCGACCGTAGCGGCGCTGTGGCGATCGGCGTAGTATTCCCGCAGTCGGCTTAGGTAGAGGGTAAATATGTAGAGGATCCAATAAACTAACATGCTCGCGAGGCCTATGACTATGGCTACTCCGCCGCTGCTTCTTTCATCTCTGCGTCCATACATAGAAGAAAGTATCATGGAGTACCCAATGAAATAGAATACAGCTGGCAGAAGGGAGACAAACATCATTACTTGCACATCTCTATGTTTTAGGTGTCCCAACTCGTGCCCGATTACTGCTTCAACTTCTTCGTCCTCTAAGGTTTCCAGAAGCCCTTTTGTGACCGCTACTCTGGTTCCAGCGATGGGTGAGCCATAGGCGAAAGCGTTGGGTACAGGGATGTTCGCTGTCATAACCCGAGGCATTTTGATGCCGCTTTTTTGGCTTAGCCTTTCTACCATTGTGTACAGTTCTGGGTTTTCTGATCTTGACACTCTTCGTACGCGATACATCATGTCTATGAGGTAGGGAGCGAAGAGCCACTGAGCTATGTTGAAAAGTACGACGAAGACTAGCAACGTTAGGAGGTTGAAAGCGCCGGTTAGGGAGAGAAGGATGGTGAAGAAGAGGCTGGATACGCCTATGATGATGGCTAGAGTTCCGAGCATGGAAAATCGAAGCTTCCAT
>JABAOF010001381.1_pt1 | contig 13743 bp, 10 predicted proteins | sample 7062171 | NCBI WGS metagenome assembly JABAOF01 (sample SAMN14538628, study PRJNA623070) | marine sediment metagenome | biome: marine biome [ENVO:00000428]; feature: marine pelagic biome [ENVO:01000023]; material: deep marine sediment [ENVO:00002113] | place: India: Gulf of Khambhat ...
GGTTTTTCTCATCGCTTAGCCAGGGTGTGACCCCAGATGCCTCCTGGTACATAGGCCCTTATACGGTCATGGCCGGGGCCGCAATGTCCATATTTCTAAGAAGTAGTCTGGTCAGGGGTAGGTGCCGGCTCTATTGGCCAGTGATCTTGACACTCCTCTTAGGACTCTTTGTGGTATCGCATTCTCTTTTCTTTAGCCCCGTCAAAGATGTTTCAATCCTCAAGGGCCTTTATTGGACGCTTGTTATGAGTACCTTACTGGCCGCATGGGCTGGGCTGGACTCGGGTGCACAAGAGCGACTGGAACACCAGTTATTCGGCGGGCTAATTGCCATCTCCTTGTTAAGTTTGCCATTGCTGGCCACCGATATCGGTTATTTGCGCGATGGCTATGGATTCCAGGGTGTTCTTAACCATCCACAGGCCTTTGGCCTAACGGAAGCATTGTTGGGTGCGTGGTTGATCGGAAATTTTGCTGAAGGCTACCTGCCTCGGTGGCAAGTAGGCATTTTGGCTACATGTCTTATTCTGATCGTGTTATCCGCGTCGCGTACTGCCCTAGGGGCATTGATGCTAGGGGTGGGGCTCCCCCTCATTTTATTTTTGCTTGTTAAACGCGGTATTGTGCGGCCGAAACTGCTACGATTTGGCATGGGACGTATGGCGATGGTTGCGATTGTGGCCGCAGGGTTGGTGTTAGCTGGCTATTGGGCCACAGCACGAATTGGGGAGTATCTGACCAAGGGAAGCGGCGCTTCTAATGTTATTGAAGCTGCGAATCTTTCGCGGGGGGCGATATTCTACTCAATGATGGACAATATCAAGCAACACCCGCTGAGTGGTATAGGATTTGGTCTTGGATCTGAACCATGGACGATGGCTATCGAACGCCATCCTCGTTTCGAGTTACCCACCAGCGCTCCCATAGAAAAAGCCATGATTCCTGTCGCAGTTATGGAGGAACTGGGTATTCCTGGGTTCGTTCTTGTGGCGGCTTGGATGTGGATGCTGTTGCGACGCGCCGCTCGTGCTGGGTTTGTACGTTTGGTAGTGATAACTACGGCGCTGCTGATCAACCTTGGCGAATTCGTATTTTTCTCCCCAGGTGGCTTGGGGCTGTTGGTACTCATTCTGGTGGCATGGGCGGCTAGCTATCGTGCCGATACTCGGTCAGCGAAGAAGTACGTGACCTATCTGGAGCAAACGAAGGTAAATTAGTGAAACACCATGTCCAAGCTGTTGTTGTGGCAGACTGAAATCAATGACAGTACCGTTTTCTTGCGCAATCACAACGAAATCGAACAACGGCTCCAATCTGCACCGGAGATGAAACTTATGAATGGATGGCTATGAGAATCATTCACACTGTGCCCGCTATTTCCAACGAAGCTAGCGGCCCTTCCTATAGCGTAGTGCGACTCTGCGAATCACTCATTCAACAGGGACAAGAATTGACTCTTGTGACCTTGGATTGGGCACCGATGCCTTCGCCACCGCCTTTTCTAAAAACTTTTCCGCTGGGTTTAGGACCGAGGCGGCTTGGACGGTCCCCTACCATGAAACGGTGGCTAGATGAAAAAGGCGGCTTGCGAACTGTTGACCTCATTCATAATCACAGCCTATGGATGATGCCGAATGTCTACCCTGGTCAGGTTGCTCGTAAGCACGATATCCCGTTTGTGGTGTCGCCGCGTGGGGTTTTCACGAAGTATGCAATGGCCATCGGGTCTAAGATCAAGTGGGTCTTCTGGCCGCTGGTGCAGCGCCCCGCTCTCGATACAGTTAATTGCTTCCACGCTACAGCCGAGTCCGAATACGCTGACATCCGCCGGTTGGGATTCCGCCAGCCGGTCGCGGTCATCCCCAACGGAGTCGACATCCCTGAATTGGTGCCGAAACCATCAAGTGATTCACGAACGCTTCTGTTTCTTGGTCGAATACATCCGAACAAGGGGCTGGATATCCTGCTTCCAGCCTGGCGGGCAGTGCAGGATCGATTTATTGATTGGAACCTACGCATTGTTGGGCCGGATAACGGAGGCTGTTTGGCGCAGGTGCGGAAACTGGCAAGTGATTTGTTCCTGAAACGCATCGAATTCGAGGAACCTTTATATGGCAACATGAAAACGCAAGCCTATGCGGAAGCGGACTTATTTGTTCTTCCCTCTTACTCTGAGAACTTCGGCATGGCGATAGCAGAGGCGCTGGCGGCCGGGACGCCAGTCATTGTGACTAAGGGTGCACCGTGGGAGGGGGTCGAGACTCATGAAACGGGGTGGTGGATTGACATAGGCATTGAGCCTTTGATTGCATGTCTGCAAGATGCCCTCGCACAAACGCCGGCACAACTGGAGGCAATGGGCATGCGGGGTCGTGCGTGGATGGAGAAAGAGTTTTCCTGGGTGAAAATCGGGCGGATGATGGCGGAGACCTATCGATGGATTTTAGACGGGGGAGATTCTCCCAAATGGTTGAGAGGGTAAATTGTCAGCGAACGCGGACATGAATGGCTTTGCTTGCCCAATTTGCGCAGGGAGTACCTTTCACTCCTACAAACTCGGGCTGGTGCAGTGCTCATTTTGTGATGTGGTGCTTTCACCTTCCGTTTGGCAGCAGGGCGCAAATAAGGCTATGGAAGAGAAATTTTTCGGTGAAGACTACATAAGCGCATCCTCCGTTTGGGTAGAGTTGTTCGAATCTTGGAACAATAAAAAAACACTTGCGAGGGTTGCCCGATCGCACTCACCAGGTCACCGCTTGCTGGAAATTGGGGTCGGAAGTGGCTCATTCCTCAATGCAGCCAGAACCTCAGGATACGAGGTCATGGGGTGCGACCTTAGTGGGCCAATTTGCAGACAAGTGCGCCACAAATATGGTATCACTACGCACAACGTACCAGTGACGACATTGATGGGGAGGAAAAATTTTGATGTGATCGTGATGAACCACGTTCTAGAACACACAAATGAACCTATCGAGTTACTCCGTGGTGTCGAACAGCTACTTACCCCAGATGGACTTCTACACATTGTGGTCCCGAACATAGCTTGCTGGGAGGCAACCCTATCGGGTTGGGTAAGTTACGAGCCTTATCACCTTACATATTTCACCCCACAGACGCTAAAAAAAACCATCTCTGCCACCGGCTTGGAAATGATCAGCTTTTTCACTTACGATTCGTTCTCAGGGTGGTTTCTGGCATTGCTACGCACTGCCCTTAGGGTTAACAGGGCAGGTGGTACAGTGACGCTTTTAAGAAACTCCTTGATCAAGCATGTAAAGCATAGGTCTAGCATACTTGAACATGCCTACCGCATTGCCATGGTTTTGTTTGGGGGAGCTATCTGGCCGTTGCGTTGGCTTCAAAGCAAGCTGGGCTATGGCGACGAGATGGTCTGCATTGCCCGCAAAAAAGATTTAGTAAATAAGCGGAGAAGAGCGGATGGAGTCTGAAGTTGTTCGGACCCGCTGGCAGTCAGGTATTGCTCCCGTCGCAGTTGTAATGATTTCCCTCAACGAGGGGCACAATATGGAGGCGTTGTGCCGAAATCTTGCGGGTTGGGCACAAGAGGTCTTCCTGGTGGACAGCCATAGCCAGGACGACACGGTAGACATTGCTTTGAGCTATGGTGTCCATGTGGTACAGAGGCGCTTCCGCGGATTTGGTGACCAGTGGAATTTTGCATTGCGGCGGCTGCCGATCACTTCTCCCTGGACAATGAAGCTTGACCCGGATGAGCGCTTAACTGAAAAACTAAAGACTAATATTGTGGCAACGATACACGACGGAGATTGTGACGGTATTGAGGTTGATCTACGGTGGTGGCTCATGAGCCGTCCACTACCGATCCATGATAGAACATTGCGCGTTTGGCGCACAGGACTTTGCACGTTTACAGATGTTGCGGTGAATGAACATCCTGTCGTTAATGGGAAAATTAGGTATGTGACTGGCGAATTGGAACATCACGACAGTCCGGATCTTGATCATTGGCTTGAAAAACAGAACCGCTACACAACTGCAGAAGCTATCACTGCATATAACAGAGCACCTCTAGCCGATGTACCACGCCTACTCGGCTCAGCCTTGCAGCGGCGTATGTGGCTGAAGAAGCACTTCTCCGGGATACCTTTCCGCTATCTACTTTTGTTCCTCTATTTTTGGCTATGGAGGGGCGCATGCCGAGCGGGCTGGGTTGGCTATGCAAGTGCGAGGCTGTGGGCTGATGTATTTCGTCTGAGAGATTACAAAAGGCGCGAGATCGAGATCACCGGTCGTTTGCCCGTAAAGAGACTCTACGGTCCGGGTAAGCCGGATGAGCGGGTCCAACAGTTTGAGTAGGCGAATGGATTGAAAACATGAATCAAGATAATACAGTTAGAATTATCTTTCTCTATTCCACGGTGGTGGGGCATGTCGTTGGTGTGCTCAAGGCTTTGCTAGAATGCGACCGTAAGACAGAAATTGATGTCGTCTTTTGGGATAAAAAGCATATCAATAGTAGCCGGTATGTTATAGAAAAAACAGGGCCGGTTAAGTTTCATGCCCGATCTTCGCTGACGGATTCAGGTCTGGTTGAATTGCTACTCTCACGAAACCCCCATATTATTTATATTTCGGGATGGATGGACAAAGGATATCTAAGAGCAATCGCTCGTTATCGCGCTACAGGTGGCAGTGCCCAAGTCGTGTGTGGAATTGATGATCAATGGAAAGGGACATTAAGGCAACACCTGGGCAAGATTTACTTTCGCTTATTCTATCTCAAGATCTTTGATTTTATGTGGGTGTCTGGAAAACCTCAATATCACTATGCTCAGCGTTTCGGATATGACCACGAAAGAATAATCTCAAACCTTCTATCGGCAGATACCACCATTTTCAACAAGAAGCCTGTTTTTTCACGGCGGTTTGTCTTTATTGGTCGGTTCGCTCCTGAAAAAGGACTTGATCTATTGTTGGACGCTTACAAATCCTTGCCCGAAGAAACGAAGATGGGGTGGCCACTTGTGTTGATTGGTGGTGGAGGGTTAAAGGAAAATATAACTAATGAGAAAGCAAAGTATATTATTGTAAAACCGTTTATGCAGCCAAAGGCTCTAATCGAAGAGCTTATGCAGGGGGGTGTAGCATGCATCGCGAGCAATCATGAGCCATGGGGGGTTGCAATCCACGAAATGGCCATCTTGGGTTATCCTTTGATTTTAAGTTCTGCCTGCGGTGCTGCAACTGAGTTTCTAATCAGCGGCTATAACGGTTTTCTATTCAAGAAAAACGATATGCAGTCGCTTCGTGATGCCATGATGGAAATTAGTTCGCTTCCAGTAGAGGACTTGGAGTTGTTTTCTCTGAGAAGTCATCAACTCGGGCAAAGGATAATACCAGAACATGCAGCATATTCTCTACTTTCTGTTCTTCCCCTTTCAAGGATATAGGTGTCGCTTTAGTAAAGCTCAGCAGTTGGTGGGTAAAGAGACTGCTCTCTCTGATTCGCATAAGGCTTTTGTGACGCAAACAGGTTTTGTCCCGCAGAAGGAATTGCGAGCGAATCTTGTGACCTCAAACTTGTTTGTCTTCGTCTCAAGTTGCCAAAATATGCCCGTCTCCCTTTTGGAAGCCATGGCATTTGGTTTGCCTATCACATGCTCTAATCGGGACCCAGTGCCAGAGATTCATGCCGATGGTGGTGTTTGCTTCGACTCCGGAAAACCTGGCTCAATTGCCGCTGCGGCGGAGCAGCTGACAACCGAATCTGCTCTCCGGGAGGGGGTCGGGCGGCGCGCCAAACAACTTTCTGAACAATATTCGTGGTCTCGATGCGCCGAGGAAACGTGGAAGTTTATTGGGGAGACGTACAGTAGCGTTAGAGCATGACGAACCGACCCTATCAGATTTGTACGAACTGTGTCATGGACACCACCGATCCCAAAATTACCTTTGATGAAAAGGGTGTCTGTGACCATTGCCATACCTTTTATAAGTATGTCCTACCAAATTGGCACAATGACGTGCGGGGGTTTGCGGCGTTACAACGTATTGTCAAGAAGATTAGGCGCGCCGCAGAAGGCAGGGACTTTGACTGCATCATTGGCATAAGCGGAGGGGTTGACAGTTCCTACCTTACCTATTTCGCCAAGGAACAGCTGGACCTTCGTCCTCTAGTTTTCCATGTGGATGCTGGCTGGAATTCCCAATTGGCAGTCAATAACATTGAAAAACTGATTGATAAGCTCGGTCTCGTCCTGCACACAGAGGTGATTGACTGGGAAGAAATGCGAGACCTGCAGCTTGCTTTCTTCAAGTCCGGCGTGCCACATATAGATACGCCGCAAGATCATGCCTTCTTTGCCACGATGTATAGGTTCGCAGAGAAACACAAAGTTAAGTTTATCTTGACAGGGGGAAATTATTCGACTGAGTGCGTCATCAATCCTCTCGATTGGATGTACTACCAGTCTGATTTCATTCAACTGCTCGATATTCACAGGCGATTCGGAACACGTCCGCTGGTGAACTTTCCCACCACGTCCATCTTGTATAATAGGTTTTTTTTGCCATATTTTAAGGGCATCAAGGTTGTTCGCCCGTTAGATTACATTCCCTACATAAAGAAAGAGGCGATCAAACAACTGGTTGAGAAATTTGGTTGGCAAGACTATCCAGAAAAACATTATGAATCACGATTCACCAAGTTTTATGAGGGCTATTGGCTACCAACAAAGTTCGGTTACGATACACGAAGGGTTAAATATTCAAGCCTTATTCTCACGGGTCAGATGACGCGCGAGGAAGCGCTCGAAAGGTTTAAACATCCTCCTCTTGATGAGGCAACCATTTCGCAGGAATTCGAGTATGTGGCCACCAAGCTAGGTACTTCTGTAGAGGAATTGAAGGACTATTTGATTGTACCAAACAAGAGTTACAAGGACTACAAATCGCAGGCATATCTCTATGCAATCGGTACGTATGTAATGAAAGTTCTCAGGTTGGACTTTGGCGGTAGACGTTGATTGCTATTGTAAGCTGCCCCCTTGGCAACATTCGGGGCTTTGCCAATATTAATTGGAGATATTTATGAATTGGTATGAATTAGGGATGGGTTCCCATTTACATGACAACCTAACAGACGAAAAGTAATTAAACCAAATAAAGAAACGAGGGAAACGAGAAATACAAAATAAGCCAGATAGACTAGAGGAACGGTTTTCTTCTTTAAGTTCCTGACTTAATTATTAAGTCAAATTTCTATCCTGATCTTAATAAGTAGAAACTTTACCAGTTGCCATGAAGCAAGTCCTCCAGAACTATAAAACCGGGGAACTTCAAATCGTTGAAGTTCCCAGGCCTGCTTTGAAAAAAGGCTTTATCCTTGTCCAGAATATTTACTCCCTCTTATCCGTGGGCACGGAGAAATACATGCTTGAGATGGCTAAGAAAAGCTTCCTCGGCAAAGCCATCGCAAGACCCGATCTCGTCAAGCAGGTAATTGCAAAGATGAAGACTGAGGGCGTTGTGGAAGCATATAGGGCTTCCATGGCCAGGCTGGATAATCCCGTTCCGCTTGGTTATTCATGTGCCGGGATTGTGATGAATGTAGGAGAAGACGTTCAAGACTTCAAGAACGGAGACAGAGTCGCTTGCGCTGGGAGCGGCTATGCTTCGCATGCGGAAGTAGTGTGTGTTCCCCAAAATCTCTGCGTAAAGATTCCCGAAAATGTTGATTTTGAAAGCGCCTCTTTCGTAGCAGTGGGCGGTATCGCTTTTCAAGCACTCAGAATGGCAAATCTAACGCTTGGAGATAGGGCTGCGGTAATAGGCCTTGGGCTTCTTGGGCAGATCACCGTCCAGCTCTTGAAGTCCGCGGGATGCCATGTCTTCGGGGTGGATCTTTCCCAAGAAAAAATAAGATTGGCTATGGAGCATGGGGCGGAAAAAGGAGCGATCTCCGGCGAAGAGGATATCACCTCTTCGGTGAGACAATTCGCCCCCAATGGGTTTGATTCAGTAATTATTATGGCGGCGACAGAGAACAATGAGCCGCTCGAGCTCGCTGCCGAGATCGCCCGGGAAAGGGGAAGAATAGTCGCTACAGGACTTGTGGGGTTGGAAGTTCCCAGGAAAATCTTTTTCGAGAAGGAGCTAGAAATGGTTGTCTCAAGGGCCTGGGGACCGGGTGCTTTAGATGCGATTTATTCAAAAAAAATCCTCGATTATCCCTATGCCCATGCGAGGTGGACAGCTAGGAGAAACCTGGAAGAATTCATCCATCAGCTTTCCGATGGCTCGGTCAAGGTCAAACACCTCACCACCCACAGATTCCCCATCGAAAAAGCCCTCGAAGCCTATGAACTGGTTATCAAAGAAAAGGAACCTTATATAGGAGTCCTTATTGAATATCCAGGGAGCACTAAATCGTTATCAGTAAGTAGTTATCCATTAAGTGAGAAAGTATGCACAAGAACGGATCAGCCAATAACAGGTAACAAATCACTCCCAACGCCATGCATTGGGGTTATTGGTGCTGGTCTCTTCGCTACAACCATTTTGCTTCCAATACTCAAGTCTTTCAAAGATGTTAGGCTCAAAGGCATTGCCACCGCAACGGGCGTCAAAGGCCATCATGCAGCAAAGAAATTTGGATTTCAGCATTTTACCACTGATTACAAAGAACTCCTGAAAGACGACGACATCGATCTCATCTTCGTCCTGACGAGACACGGCTCCCACGCCCAATTTGCCATGGAAGCCCTAAAGGCCGGCAAGAATGTCTTCCTCGAAAAACCCCTCTGCATCAACCAAGAGCAATTGAATCAAATCATCGAAACGTATTCGGAAATCAGAAATTCGAGATCAGGAACTCCTTTGTTGATGGTTGGCTTCAACCGCAGATCCTCGCGGTTCACAATGTGGCTCAAAGATAAATTCAAAGTCGTTAATGAGCCCCTTTCAATTCATTACACAGTCAATGCTGGTTATGTCTCCCCCGAGCATTGGGTTCACGATCCCGAAGAGGGAGGCGGCAGAATTGTCGGAGAAGTTTGTCACTTCGTCGACCTTATCCAATACCTAACCGGTTCCCTCCCGATTCTAGCCTTTGCTGAAACCCTCGCGTCAGATGCTTACAAACCCAGCGACAATGCAGTCATCACGGTTAAAATGGCCAACGGTGCGGTAGCCTCCGTCACCTATGTGGCCGGAGGCGACAAACGCTATCCGAGGGAACGGGTGGAGGTCTTCGGCGGTGGGGCCGCAGGCGTTATTGGGAACTTTAAGACGGCTACCTTTACCAATCGAGGGCGCACAAAACGTATTCGGAAGTGGCTCAGCGCAGACCGGGGTCACCGTGGCGAGATCGAAGCACTTTTCAAGGCCGTACGGGAGGGTATTGCAGCACCAGTGGATTTTAATGAGTATGTCTATGCCACACTGTGTACGTTCGCAATCGAACAATCGTTGCGGACGAGGGCACCCGTTGCAGTTGATCCTGCCCCGCTTTTTGCCCAATTCAAATCTCAGAAGGAGGCAACCACGAATACAAATCAACTATCTTAGGCTAGAGGTATTTCTCGCTAGGCAGACCTTAATTATGAAAATCCTCTTATTAAATACATCCTTCCCACCAATGGCCAGATCAGCCGCTACCCTTTTTTATGAGTTGGGCTGTTATTTAGTGAATAAGGGACATCACGTAAGTGTGGTCACGGAAATTCCTTGGCGGCGGCTTGGCCCTGAGGGTATTACTCCTCTGTATCAGAACGTTCGTTTTCGCTTCCACGAGGTCATGGCCGGCATGCAGGTAGTTCGAGTTAAAGGTTTTCCCTTCCGTGAAGGAAGCACGCTCGGTCGAGGCATTAACGCCGCGCTCGTCCCCTTGGCTTTTTTCCTTGGTGCGCGATGTATAACCTCAAAGGATATTATCTTAGTTTATTCGCCTCCACTTACGTTGGGGGTCACTGCATATGTGTTTAAATGTTTTCAGAATATTCCCTTTGTCTTCAACGTTCAAGACATCTATCCCCAGACTCCCATTGAACTGGGCTTGATGAAAAATCAAGTTCTGATCAAATTCTCCGAATGGATCGAAAATTTTGTGTATAAAGAGACGGCGCGAATCGTGGTCCATTCCCAAGGGAATCGTGACTACTTGATCAAGAGGAAGTCGGTGCCTCCTGAGAAAGTGAATGTCATTCACAATTGGGTGGATACGGAAGCGGTGCGGCCCAGCGAAAAGATGAACGGTTTCCGAAAACGAGAACAACTTGGGAATAGATTCGTGGTTTGCTACGCCGGGACCATGGGATATGCCCAAGATCTAAACCCGATCATCGAGGCTGCCGATATTTTGAAGTCCGATGAAGACATTCTCTTCTTACTGATTGGTGAAGGCATTCAAGAAGCTGAGTGGAAAAGGAAAGTTAAGACACTTCGTCTCAAAAATGTCCGTTTCCTACCCTTGCAGCCAAAATCTATTTATCCCTCCATTATTGCGGCTTCAGATGTCGGTCTTGTTCCATTGACAAAAAACCTGCGCACACCCGTCGTACCCGGTAAGCTTTTAGACTTTATGGCCGGTGCCCGCCCTATAATAGCCACCGCTAATCTTAATGGCGATACTGCCAAGATCATACGAGAGGCTAAATGCGGTTATGTTTTACCCCCCCAGGATGGAAAACAAGTTGCCCAAGCCATCCTCGAACTGTATCACAACCCGGACGTTGCCAATCGCCTGGGAAGCAACGGACGTATTTTTACCGAGAGCAACTTTTCTCTGAGAGCTTCCGGAGGCCAATATGAAGAATTGTTTAGACAACTAGCAGACAAGAGATGACTGAAATAAAAGTATAACTATTACGAGGCTATCTTATGCAGGAGTGCTTTGACACATATTCTCACAAAATCGTGTTGGTGACCGGTGGAGCTGGGGCTATTGGTTCTAACCTCACCAGGGTTCTAGCAGAGCTGGGTTCTAGGGTTATCGTCGTCGATGACCTATCCTCCGGCGAGAGATGGAATGTTCCCTCGCTCCCGAATGTACTGTTCGTCAAAGGAAGTATCCTCGACGAAGTTATTCTGAAGCGCGTTTTCACCGAACGTCCTCACCTCGTCTTCCACTTGGCAGCCTTCTTTGCTAACCAAAACTCTGTGGATCATCCTGAGCGTGACTTGAAGGTTAACGGCCTGGGCACACTGCGGGTGCTTGAATATTCAGTCCTCACTGGGGTGGAGCGTTTCGTTTACGCGTCTTCCGGATGCTCTATCTATGGCGGTGAGTCTCCCCTCCCCTTGCGTGAAGAGTTCATGTCTATGGATTTAGCCGCTCCTTATCAGATCACAAAAATGTTGGGCGAGCTCTATTGTAATTTTTTCTGTCACCATTATGGATTAAGGATAGTAAGAACGAGATTCTTCAATTCCTACGGTCCCGGAGAGGTTCCAGGCCAATACCGGAATGTTATTCCCAATTTCGTCTATTGGGCTAAGAAGGGGAAAACTCTCCCCATTACCGGAACTGGAGAGGAGACGAGAGATTTCACATACGTTGACGATCTAGTGGATGGGATGTTAAGAGCAGGCTTCTTTGAAGAGGCGATTGGAGAGGCTATGAACTTAGCCTCCGAGAAAGAGACTAAGATTATAGATCTGGCAAATACGATAAACGAAATCACGGGAAATCAGGCGGGGGTTACATTTGCGAAAAGGCGAAAATGGGACACCAAGAGCAGATTATTAGCGTCAACTGAAAAAGCCAGGAAACTCATTGGCTATGAGCCGAAAACGGGTTTTGAGGAGGGAATTAAGAGAACCATCAAATGGTTTGAGGATAACTGGGAGCTAATAGAACGATCAGCGCAATTTGGACCGGGCATTTCATCGGCAGTGCGGGATTACTTTCCAAGCAATGAGTAGAGAATAACAAAACAAGACAGAGAATCGGAATGCTTACCCCTTTCCGCTTGCTATCTCAACGAAAGTAGGATGAAGAAGGTATTGCTCATTTTTGGGACTCGTCCTGAAGCTATCAAAATGGCCCCAATCATAAAGGAGCTTAAGGCTCATCCCTCAGCTTTTGTGGCAAGGGTGTGTGTAACGGCACAGCATCGAGAGATGCTGGCTCAAGTGCTGAGCATTTTCAATATTGTGTCTGACTATGATCTGGATATTATGACCGAAAATCAGGATTTGTTTGAAGTTACTACGAGGTCACTCAATGGCCTTAAGGATGTACTGTCAAAGGAAAGCCCAGACATCGTGCTGGTTCAGGGTGACACAACAACTTCATTTGCCGCCAGCCTGGGCGCATATTATTTGCAAATTCCTGTCGGACATGTGGAAGCCGGATTGAGAACTTTCAACAAGTACATCCCTTTCCCTGAAGAAAAGAATAGACATTTGACTGGAGTCTTAGCGGATTACCATTTCGCCCCAACCCAATGGGCGAAGGATAATCTTTTGAAAGAGAATGTCTGCGAGGAAAGAATATGGGTTACCGGTAATACGGTTGTCGATGCCCTTCTGACCGTGGTTAAGAATCAGCAGTCCTTTGCCCGGCAAAAAGAACTATATAATTATTTCAAAGAAAAGTGGAACATAAAACTACCAACCGGCCCTGATAATAATAAGCTGATTCTGGTGACCGGGCACAGACGGGAGAGCTTCGGGGAGGGATTTAAAAATATCTGCCTCGCTCTAAAGGAAATAGCCGAGAAAAGTACTAACGTAACAATTGTTTATCCCGTTCATTTTAACCCCAATGTTCAGCAACCTGTAAGAGCCATCCTGAACGGAAGACCCCATATCCACCTTATTGAGCCTTTGGACTATGAGCCATTTGTACACTTGATGAGCAAGTCATATTTGATTTTGACCGACTCCGGAGGGATTCAAGAAGAGGCGCCCTTACTTGGGAAGCCGGTTCTGGTTATGCGGAACACAACGGAAAGGCCCGAAGGTATTGAAGCAGGAACAGCAAAATTGGTGGGAACTGATCCCGCGATGATTTTTTCACAGACAATGAAATTATTAAAAGATAAGAAATCATATGAAAGTATGGCAAAAGCGCTTAATCCCTACGGGGATGGAAACGCAGGCAGGAGAATTTGCCAAATCTTAGAGCGGGTTGTGGGAAATAATAAGGCAAAAGGAGATGATTAAAAGAAACTTTGACATTTTTCTTTCCATACTTGGCCTCTTGATTTCCTCACCTTTATGGATAGTGTTTGGGTTATTGATCTTAATTGAGGATGGGTTGCCGATTTTTTACCTCCAGGAGAGGATTGGAAAAGGAGGAACGATTTTTAAGGCTTTAAAGTTTCGATCAATGATTAAGGATGCTGAAAAGGAGCTTGGCCCGGTTCAGGCTGTTGAGAATGACCCGAGGGTTACGAAAGTGGGCAGGATATTGAGGGCCACGGCCATGGACGAGCTTCCCCAGCTCGTAAACATCCTAAAAGGCGATATGAGTTTTGTAGGGCCTAGGGCACTGAGGCCGGTGGAACTGGAAGTCAGGGGAAATCCTGGGTCATTGAGAATACAAAATATTTTTGGCTACAGAGAGAGACTCGCCGTAAAGCCTGGACTGACTGGACTTGCCCAGGTCTATCTTCCTACGGATGCACCCCGCCAGAAGAAATTTCACTACGATGCACTCTACATCAAGAAGCAAAATTTCTTGCTCGATTTGAAACTGATTTTCCTTTCCTTCTGGATTACATTCAGGGGGAAGTGGGAGAGTAGGGGGAGGAA
>JABAOF010006303.1_pt1 | contig 13739 bp, 25 predicted proteins | sample 7062171 | NCBI WGS metagenome assembly JABAOF01 (sample SAMN14538628, study PRJNA623070) | marine sediment metagenome | biome: marine biome [ENVO:00000428]; feature: marine pelagic biome [ENVO:01000023]; material: deep marine sediment [ENVO:00002113] | place: India: Gulf of Khambhat ...
TCCGCTCGCAGCACGCCGACAGGATGCGGGTCGTGCGCTCCGTGACGGGCAGGTCGTCGTCGTCCATTAGGTCTTCCTCCGCACCAGTAAGCTCGCGGAGCGTAACCTTCTTGTGCACCCGGCCCGTCTCGTCCACATGACCGCAGGGCAACTCGAATTGACNNGGCAACTCGAATTGACCGCGTCCCTTCCCGAACACCTCGACGCCGGGAATGTCAGTGATGCCTGGCACTTAGGACTCCTTCTGCTGCTGGATGGCCGCGCGCGCTTCTTCCACTCGCGCGCGGATGTGATCGACGAGCTTCACCTCTACGGTGGTAGCCGTAAGCGAGCACATCGTCGCGAAATCGTTGTACAGGTCCACAGGCACCGGCAGCCGTAGTGTGACCGTTTCGACGGCGCCTGGGGCTCTAGAAGCCAAGAACGGCCGCAGAAGCGCTTCAACCACCGCAGACACGGTCGCGTGCCCCTCGGCAATGATGCGGTCCTCCAACGCGGTTCTGGCCTGGTGCGTCAGAAGCAGGTTCGTCCGGCGACCGTCAGGATGCTCCGATGCCGCCTTCTCCAGGTGGCGATCGTGCTCCAGCCACTCGCACACAAGCTGGCGGACCACGTCAGTCGGCGTCCGCCCCGTCTGCCGACAGTAGACGTCGAGCCGCTCCTCCAGATCATTCGGAATGACGTAGTTGAGGCGTGCTTTGTCGCCCACGCGGCAATCCTCCTCACTTGAGAGTCAATCCTACTCGGCGGGGCAGAATGTTGTCCACTTTTCCTGTCAGGAACATTCGGCCGGCGCGTTTGCTAGGTGAGAGCGCGCCTGACCGCTGCATCCCGCAGCGCAGCGCAATCAACACCGGGCCTGGGAATCCGGTGGCCGGCGACCCCGACAACGTCAGGCTAGGGGTCGCCGGTTCGACCGTTTCAGGGCCGCACGATTGCAAGCGGTAACGAGGAAAGAAGTGAAGCGCAAGCAGAACAAGCAGAACCGCCAGGCGCGCACGGGCGCGACCCGCGCAGCCGGACTGGCCTCCGCGACCTTCGGGCGCGCCCGTACCTTCAAGAACCGCAAGAAGGACGCGGCTCGGAAGGCTTGCCGCAAGCCCGTAGCTTACAAGCAGTAACGCGATTGCCCGTCAGGAATGACGGGCTCGCGCGTTCTCTAGGTGAGGAGAACGACATGAAGACGAAGACCAAGTGCCGCGTCTGCCACCGGACCCTCAAGGTGCGCGTCGCCTACGGCGGCCACGAGGGTCACGCGTCGTTCGCCTACCTGCCGAACCACAACCGCCCGAAGAAGGGAGAGGGATAGTGGACCTCGACGATCGCTTCTACGAGGCTCTCAGAGCACGAACCTGGAAGGACGTCATTCTGCGCCTTGGGCTCGGTCTGATGGCCCTGACGGCCTTCCTGGGGCTCCTGAGCACCGTTCTGGTGCTGGTGCTCGTCTACATCGGCGTACAGGCGCAGTAGGAGGGCGCGATGAAGCAGACGAAGCCCGCGAAGCGAATGCGGTTTCCCGCGTGGACGCTCTGCCTGCCGGCCGTCGAGGCGCAGGTAGAACCGTACGGGGTGGGGCGAGTCAGAGGCGTCGAGGGCCTGGTGGAGCGCGTCAGGATCTCCTGGGGCAGCTACTACAAGATCGAGGCCGCAGACTGGCCCGCCGCAGTCGGGGCGCAGGAGGTTTCGTGAGCAGGTTCGGCTGGCCGCCTCCCAAGGGAGCGGCTTTCACACCACTTCCCGACGACGACGCCGAAGCGGTCGAACGCCTCCGCTACACCATCCAATCGCTCTGGGCGGCGGCCGAGTGGCAGCCCGACGCATGGGATCAGATCGAGCGCACCATCAAGGCGCGCTGGCCCGACGTGCACGAACGCTTCCGTTTCTCGATCAGCACCGACATGGACGTCGAAGTCCTCCCACTGTCAGCCGTCGAGAAGCTCGGACGCGTGGCCGCAGCGACGTGTCGCCACCATCCCGACCCTCGTAGCGTCAGCGAGCCGGCCAAGCGGGCAAACGGCGCCTGGACGATCGACGTGATGTGCGCGAAGTGCGGCACGCGAGGCTCGTTCCCCATGCCACGATCGGAGGATGTCTCGTGGAAGCTATGACGATGACGCCGCCGATGTTCCTCGCGATCGTGAAAGCCTGGCGGGATCTTCGCACCACGCCGATCGACACCACGCCAATCGACGGGCCGCTCAAACGACACCTGGACTACCTAGAGTCTGTCGAGTCGTGCGGAGGGCGATACGGCGACCGCTGGTGGTTCTACTACGAGAAGGGGCCGTTCGTGATTCATCTGCTCAAGCGAGCCGCCGCACACGCCGACAATCCTCGCACGCGGCGCGCGATTCTGCGCCGGCTCGCCCGAGTGTCGCCAGTGGACGCAGTCGCGGCGATCTGAATGCAGACCTTCCTACCATACGCCGACTTCGCGGCTACTGCACGCTGCCTCGACAAGAAACGCTGCTTCAAACAAGCAGTCGAGGCGCAGCAGATACTCAACACGCTCGCGACGGATAACGGATGGCGGCACCATCCTGCCGTGAAGATGTGGCGCGGTTACGAGCTTGCCCTGCGCGCCTACTTCAATGCCGTGCTGGAAGAGTCGATTCGTCGCGGCGTAAACACGCGCTATCGTCCCTTCGAGATTCAACAGCGCGAGATCGCGCTGCCGCCGTGGCTCGGCCACGAGCCTTTCCATGCGTCACATCGCGCTCGTCTGCTCGACAAGGCACCTGAGCACTACAGCCGGTTCGGTTGGATCGAAAAGCCCAACAGTCGCGGCTACCTCTGGCCTATGGTTGGCGATGACGGCTCGATTACCTGGCGGGATCTGACTGGCTAGACCGAACGATCCTTACCTCTGCGGTCGATTCGATCCATAGGCGGGCGCCACAGCCCAGCGGCTCGGTCGGCCGGTAGACGAAGCGTGAGGGGCCCATCACCTCGACCTCGAACGCCTTGAGCGGACCCTTGGATGTTTGAACCGTAATAGCCGGCTCGGCGTCCTGCGGTGCCCGCTTACGGTTCTGAGCGATGATGCGCTGATCGACGTGCAGCCGCTTGACGGTGCCCGCGCGAAGCATCGCCAGTCGGTCGGCTAGAACGCTTCCCGCAGCCACGCGAACGCTTCCTCGAAGGAATGAACGAGCTTGGTGGCGTGGTAGCGCAACCACGGCGAGATCCGTGCGTCGGCGGGAATGACGATGCAGATGGGAAGCTCGCGCTGCCACGCGTAGAGGATTTCCATCGAGGTTCCGACGCTCGGCTTGGGGCAGTTCACGAGTAGGGCGTCACAGCCTCGGATATCGCGCTTGTCGAGATCGACTATCTCACGATAGGCGACTTCTTCGACCCCACGGTAGTCACGCTTCATGGGATCAACACAGGTCCAGTCCAACAGCGCTACCTTGGCCGCAGAGCGCCAGTCCTTGCACTCTTCGTCGGTGCAGCCGTTGATCGGTCCCGCGAGATAGAGCCTCACGAGCCGATCTTCCTGGCCTTCACTGGCTTCTTCAGGTGCGCGATGAGTAGTTCTGCCGCCTTCTTGAGATTCGTGGCGGTGTAATGAGCGCCGTCGTCGTATGCAGCCACCCAGCCGGCCTCACCTGACGCAGCGTAGTTCTCCATCTTGACCACAGCCGCTACGGCAGTCTTTAGCTGGGCCTTCGCTGCTTGCCGCAGTGCCTCGAACTTCCTGTCGCCCTCAAGCTGTTGCCTACGCTTCTCCCAAGCGTTCAGCCCCTCTACGATCTCCTCAGACTCAACGATTCGGCCATAGAGACTCATCAGCAGAACTCCTGGATCACTTCGCACGTCCGCCGAGCTTCTTTGCTTCGGCAGAGAAAGCCTTGGCATCCAGCTTGTCGGACTTCACTTCCACGAGGACCGTCCACACCAAACTGAGCTTCTTGTCCTTGAATAGGCGCTTCGCTACAGGCGGAACCTTCTCGTTATGCTGACGCATCGCTCGCGCTTCGACCGTGCCCTTGCGCTTCTCTGCCCATCGGACGAAGGTGTTCGCCGACTCCTGATCGAGGAAGTAGAAGCGCATCGAAGAGGCGCCATGTCGCGGACCATACCAGCCCGCCGTAGCCTCGACGATTCGGTCGTAGAGCGACATCAGCGAAGTCCTTTCGTAGAGCGACATCAGCGAAGTCCGAACAACTCTTCCACAGCGCGCACAGCGTCGCGGTAGTCCTCGTTGCCGCGAATGCCCATGTCGCGAGCCAGACTGTCCATGTCGCGAATGATCTGCGCGGCGCGCTTCGCCTTGCCTGATACGGTTGAGCCGCGCGTAGCTGCGCGACGCTCCGACGGGAGAAGGTAGCCCGATTTCCTCTTTGCAGCTTCGCAAAGAATGCGATCGAACAAGGTCTTCCTCATTTCCTTCTCCTAACGTCGTCCCGGAGGCTTACGAAGGCCCAACCTTCAAAGCTTCGTCCACGTCCATGGACAACCTGCGCGCCCTCCGGTCGATTTCCTGAAGATCTGAGATGACATGGTTTGCCAGCTTCGGCCGAGCCGACTTCATGCGCCTAGCCGCCGATTCGATTCGACCCACGACCCACGAGCCGGTACAGCTCTCGGCTCATGTTCAGCACATCCTGCGCAGGCTTCTCCAGGTCACGCGCCCCGGCCTCCACCAGGCCCGTCGCTCGCCTCACAGGGGGTACAATGCGATCAAACAAGCTCATCAGAATGGCACTCCCACGGAAGCATTCGGCCCCAGCGGAACCGGAACCGGGATGAGGCGAATGCGGTGCACGTCCAGCGTCAGAGACTCGACCGTGACTTCTGAGCTAGAAGCATCGAAGTCGGACACCGGCTTCCAGGTGACCGGCAAGCACTCTTCCAGCCAGTAGGCGCGTTGGATCGTGAGCTTGTCGGCGCGGGTCTGCACGACGATGAAGCTCCGGCGCGGCGCGATGCGGCCCCAGATCGCCTGCGAGAAGTAGAGCCACATGTCGGTGTTGTAGCCGAAGACCGCGAACTCCATCGTCACTTGGCCGCTGTCCACGTAGCCGTAGGGCACCTTGTGGACATAGGGCCAGTTGCCTTCCTTGATCTCCTTCATCTCGATCGTGGCTTCGGGCATGGAGAGTGAGCGGAAGCCGACGAAGGCGCCGTTGCTCACCGCGTTCTGCACCGTCTTGATCGGGAACGCCGTCGGCAGCAGACCGGCGACCGGCACGTCGAGCAGCGCGAAGTGATGCGAGAGGAGAGGATCAGTAGAAGCAGATCGGGCCATCTACGACTTCTTCTTCTTCAGGTACACGTACACATGCCCCTTGTCGCCGATGTCCACGGAGAAATCCTTGCCGAGTAGAGCTTCTACCTCCTTGCGAAGCGGGGCCGCGTAAGCCTCTTCCCAGCCCTCGGAATCCCAACCTTGGCCTTCGTTGCCAAAATGATCGAGCCTTCTGCGACGCGCCGGTTCGGCAAGGATGTACGTGTAGATCTTGATATCGCGGAACCGGCCGCCAGTCTTGGTGCCCCGGCGCTTCAGCTTCTCGGCCGCCGCTTCAAGCGCCTTTTGCTCGTCGTCAGAGAGCTTGATACGGCTCTCGTGCATCACGACACGGTCGTAGAGGCTCACGACTTCACCTTCGGCGGACTGCCGACACCCAGGTTCTTCCAGACCTTCTTGGCGAGATGCTCGGGCGCGCCGTCTAGCTGCTTCGCCACCCACTCCTTGCCCTTCGGGTTCTCCAGCGGCCTGTTGAGGATCTTGCGCGCCATCTTATGGAACTTCGGTGCGATCTCTCGCTTGAACGTAGCCGGGTCGAAGCCCTTCGTGTTCTCGATCTCGTAGTAGCGGTGCCCGAAGGTGCGCTTGTAGATCTTCCCAGCCCTCGCCACCATCTCGTGGGACTTGCGAACGTCGCCCTCGGGCACGCTACGGCCGCGAGCCCGATTACGTTGCAGAGCCTTATCCAGGTCAGTGGTGACCATCACCATGGAGCAGTCGTAACCGAGCGCCTCAAGCTCCATCTTGCCCTTGTGGATGTAGTCTGGGTCTTTCGCCGTGCCATCGATGACGAGCCCGAGGCGGGCGCGGGTGAAGACGCCACGTCGAGACATCATCTTGTACCACGCGTCGTCGTGCGCCTTCTTGCCGTGAGGCTCGTGCAGCACCGTCTTCGGATCCCAGCCGCGCTGTCTGGCGGCATACATGAAGATCTCATCGACGGAGAGACTCTTGAGACCGAACGTGCTGAGACCNNCGGTCTGGATCATCGACGGCGGCGGTTCCGAAGAGAGCGGCGTTGATCCTACTCTTGCCACTCCCCATGCCGCCGCCCATGAAGATCGCACGGAGGATGTAGGGGTCGAAGACGCCCTCGGTGAGAAGCCGCGCGGTGACAGGGACGATGCGCTCGTACAGTGTGCTCACGCGGCTTCTCCTAGCGCGCTACCGAGAGAGACTAGGTCACCGTGCTCGCCGCGCCGCCCGCCGCGCCCTGGACGATCTCGATCTCCAGTTCCTCGACGATCAGGGTCAGTTCCTGGATCGCGACCTCGGAGCCCGTGGCGTCCTTGTCGGCCATCGGCTTGACCTGACTCGGCCACGCCTCGCGCGCACGCAGGATGCGCGAGGGCGACCCTTGGATGCCGAACTCGTCCTGGATGTGGAACTCCATGATCATCAGATCGGTGCGGTACTCGGCCGCGCCGCCGTTGATCACGCGGAGCACCCACGAGAAGAAGTCCGACTCGCGCTTGACGGTGCCCTTCATAAGCTGAAGCTCGCCGACGGTCTGCACGCCGGGGAACTTCCGAGTCCAACGGAAGACACCCTCACGGTACTCCGCCGGATCGATGCTGATGTCGGGCGTCGAGACGGTCGTGAACCCGGCAACCGGATCGAGATTCTGACCTGCCGGGTCCACTACGTGGAACCTGAAGTTCAGGTAAGGATCAGTAGAGGCTGCGCGCGCCATGTTGTCTTGCTCCTCTGCGTTCCTAGCGTATCACCAGGTCCAATCGTCGCCTCGGCTAGGTGGTGATGGTCTGCCCAACCGGCTGCTGGAGGGTGAAGATGATGAACTCCGCGGGCGTGTTCGGACTGAAGCCGATGTCGATGATGACCTTGCCCTCGGCGATCGTCGTCTCGTTGTTGTTCGACGCGTTGCACTTGATGAAGAACGCATCCTCCTCGGTCTCTCCAGCGAAGAACCCGAGTCGGAACAGCGAGCCGTAGTAGCCACGCAGCGCCGTCTCGATCCGCACCCACAGAGGCGGACCGTTGTTCTCGAACACCGCCCACTGAAGCTGAAGCGACGTCGAGAACATGAGGAAGTTGTGGAGCAGGCGCGCGTTGACGTAGCGCCAGCGGCGCTCCTTCGACAGACCGCGCACGCCCCAGACGGCCAGCCCGGTCGCCTGACTGCTGATGATCGGGTTGATCCGGCTCTGGTAGAGGCTGTCGCGGTCGGCAAGCTCCAGAATGAACTCCGCGCCAACGGTGCCGACACCGTCCAGCGCGCCATCCTCGATGCCGCCGGGAGCCTTGCCGACGTTCTTGTTGTTCGCCGTCTTGGCGTAGACGCCGGCCACGAACGGCGTGACGGGCAGAAGCTCGACGCGATCCGTGTCCGGGTTGACGTAGTTGATGTTGGGGTAGTAGAGCGCCCCGATCTTCTCGTCCCACGCCTGGGTCACCAGGTTGTACTGGATCGCCTCGGCGACCGTGGTGCCGTTCGCGAAGCCCATGATGAGGTAGCGGCTATCCGAACGGTTCCGCGCGAACTGCACCATGTCGAACTGGACGAACTCGCTGCCCTCGAAGTCGGGCACGACGACGTTGAGCGGCTCCTCGACGCGATCAAGCGCGTAGATGCCCTTCTTGCTGGCCTCCAGCGCCGCCGCCGAGATGTCCGACCGCGCGATAGCCGAGCCGTCGAGACCGCCCGTGAGCGGGAAGTCGAGCGTGTCGGCCAGGTTCGTGTAGTTGGCGAGGATGTCGGTGCCTGCCGGAGGAGCACTGTCCCACGTCAGGTCGATCGCACCGGTGTCGTAGTCGATCGTGTTGGCGCCTGCGGCGTCCACGTCGCCCACCAGTCGGCCCAGGCCGTTGTCCGTGGCAACCTGACCCGACTGATAGTCGGCGTCGATCGTCTCGCCCGACTTGGCCGCCGACGCGAAGGTGACAGCAACCGCACCGGTGACGAAGTCGGCCGTATCAGGGCCGCCGCCCACGTCGCCCGAGCCCGTGCCCGCCACGTCGTAATCGACGATCTGGAGCGGAACGAAGTCGAGGAAGAACGAGGTGCCCGTATCCGGCGCCGCCGACGTCTCGAAGTCGAGCAGACCGTTGCCGGTCGGAGCAGTCACGCTATCGACGAGATCGATGGTGTTCGTGCCGACGCCCAGAGCGCCCAGGAGAGCGACGCCCAGGGCAAGGTTGTCACCGCTGGGGGCCTTCGTGATGAACGAACTGGTGTTGTGCGTCTCGGTGATCGTCGAGGCCGGGAACAGCGCAGCCGTGACGCCCGTGAGCGCGCCGGTGTCGTAGTTGATCGTGCCGCCCGCAGGAAGCTCCGGGGTAATCGGAAAACCACCCGCGCCGTCGTCGAACTGGAGCACCGGACCGGCGCCGATGTCGATCGACAGCGACACGGTGCCGGGGTGGGCCGACAGACCGACCGTGATCGGCGTCGTGCTCAGGTCGTGTGGCAGACCGCCACCACCGTCGGTGTGCAGCAGGTTCGGACCCGTGGCGGAGCCGACAGCCGCGTACTTGAGGCGGAACACCGTGTCCTCACGGTGCACCTTGTCGCTCAACGTACCGGCGGAAACGGTGTAGGTCGTGTTCACGCCATCGATGGCGCCAGTAACAGCGACTCCCTCGTTGAAGACGGGCTGCGCCGCGGAGAACACTCGAAGGCTGCCGTCAAGAACTGGCGTTGTCGGCAGGGTGAAGGTGAAGTCCGTTGCGATGTCGTCTGGCGCAGGCGTCGGAGCTTGTGCCTCGTCATCGATGGTCGCGTCGGCAGCGACGATGCGAACGCTGCCATCGAGCACGGGCGCGCTCGCGAGCGAACCCGTGAAGTTGGTGTCGATGCCGTTGACCAGACCGCCCGCGACGAAGATCTCGTCGGCGATGTCCGTTGCCAGCAGACCGGTCGGCACACCACCCGCGCCCTCGGTAACCGTCACAAGCTGTGACGGCCGGCGCGGATCAGTCATGACGTTGACGATGTAGTCGCCCGAGTCAGCGTCAACCAGATCGACCGCCTCGAAGACCTCCTCGGCGTTCAGGATCGAAGCGTCGAAGTCCGACGGCCGAAGCACGAGAATGTCGAACTTGTCCCACTTCACCGCGCCGACGGTGCGGTCGAGGAAGTTCCGGTTGCCGCGAATGCGAATCGTCGTGTCGTTGCCCCACACGCCTTCACCGATCATGGTGAAGGTCCACTTCGTGGGACCAGGAAGCGGATCGACATCGACGTCCGCGGCTACAGCATCGGCGGGCGTCACGCGCACGATGAACACACGCTCTCCGCCGGTGGCGAAGAAGGCGTTCACTCCGATCGGTACGAGACCCTTGCTGCTGAGCCCGCCGAAGATGCGCCGGAACTCCTCGACCGAGCGAATCTCGACTGGCGTATGAGACGGCCCCTCGTCAGTCCATCCGACGAAGCCGGCCTTTGCGGGAGAGAGTCCCTCGGGTGCAGACTGCGGGGCTCGCTCGAACCCGAAGACACCTGGGGACAGGATTTCGAGAGTCGGCACGGTGCGCTCCTATGCGTTACTCGGCGGTTCCAGGAATTATCCTACCTTGTGGGTACGGCTAGTCCTCGTTGTCATCTAGGACGACAAGAGGGGGCGCCGCTGGCGCCGCCTTCTTTGCGGGAAGCCCCGGCTTCGGCTCGGCCTTCTTCGCCTGCGCGTGCAGACGGTAAGCCTTCGCCTCTCTCTCGGAGCACTGACGGAGACGCTTCGTCCGCAGTCCGCGAACGACGCACGGGTTGAGGGGACTCTCCTCGAACAGCATCCCCGGTGTGTAAGCCTTCGAGTCGCCGTTTCGATGATCAATGACCCAGGGGCCACGTCCGACGACCTGGTAGTATTCGCGCCTCATTCGTCACTCCCTAGAACCGTGACCCGCTTGATGGGCTGGCCTTCTCCGTAGAGACCGCCAGACCCAGGGTCGGGATCACCGGGGTTGTCTGGATCGTTTGGATCACCGGGGTTGACCGGACCCTGACCCGGAGGCAACAGGCCACCGGTAAACGGCGGAACCTTCTCGGGCACGCGCGTACCCGTCAGTTCGCCTTCAACTCTTACGTTGAGACTGTACCCGACGACTCGGTCAACGAGCGAGTTGATTTCTGTGAGATCTGCGGTGCCTTCGAGGAACGCGTGATAGGTACGCGAGACTCCGAGATCGTCGATGACGGTAATCTCGCCTTGCGGAGGAAATCGCACGGCCACAAGTTCGGCGAGCATCTGTGCGACGACGCGGTAACGACTCCAACACTCGATCGTGTAGCTGAAGTCGTAAGGCCACTCGCGATCTTTCGTCTCGTAGCAATCCCAACCAAGGCATCCGCCAGCGCTGACTCGCGTAGCCCCAAAAGCCGGCAGACGGTATTGCTCGGTCGGACTCCACTGCCGCTGCAAAGCAGGAGTCCAGTCGTCGCGCGTGATCAGAACCGACGGTAGATCCCACTCGGTGTGCGTTGGCTCTGACTGCTTGAAAACGACAAGCGCGCGTGTGGTGGGCTCGGGCGCTTCGGAGCCTTCCGGCTGGATGTAGAACGGTGTGCCCATGTTGTCTACCAGGGGCAGGTAGTACTGGTTCTTCTCTTCGTCGAGGACCGCGCCCAGTCCGTCCACCACACCTTGATCGAAATGAATCAGGCGGACGTTGCCGGTGCGGAAGCCAAACTCACGCGAGCCCATGCGAACATTCTACGGTGCTGTACCATCCGTCGCTACTAAGCCTCTCGACGCAGAATGCGAAGTAGCTCCTCCGGCATGGCCGGTAGCGGGGTGCGAGTCGGACTGCCTCGCAGCACGTATTCGATCCGCGGCAGCGCTTCGCGCTCCCAACCTGGCAGCTTGCTCCGAAGCTCGTTCCAGGTCTTGAGCCAGACAGGTCGCCTGGGAAGCCCGCCCAGCCCGTGTTCCAACCGCATGGCTAGGAATGCGATGTCCGCGAACACCTTGCCCGCGATCACCGGCAAGCCTCTAAGCTCAATGGCTCCGCCAGCCGTGAGAAGCTCCGTCTTCACCTCATCGATCACGCCTTCAAGGCGCTTGCGATGTGAGTCGATTTCACTCACCGAGGCGTGCTTGACGATGGCCTGCGCCCGATAGCCGCCCGTGTAGGCGGGGATCATGTCGATGGTCCACGGGTTCCGGGATGCCATGATCTGCGCGACCTGCGACGAGCCGCTGAAAATCACCTGGCTTTCAGATGCATCGAATCGACTCAGCGCCGCCGGATACAGACCAGCAACTCCCCACCTGGTACCGTCGGCGCTCTCGAAGTACTGGATCGCCTCGCGGTAGATCGTGTACCACCCGCCGCTGGGGATCTTCTTGACGACCGCATCTGCGACGTTCGATGCCGCCTGTCGCGCCAGCTCGTCGCGAGCGGCCTTCATGCGACGCTCGACGTCGCGCGCGATGTTCTTGGGCGGCGGTGTGGTCTGCTCGACGCGGAACTTCATTCGTCGTCCAGGAGAAGCATGACCGCGGCAACTTCCTCGACGGTCAGCTCACACTCGTCCTCCCAGTCGTAGCTCCGGCGTCCCTGACCGACAGCAGCAGTCGTACGCGTCTGGTCGCCTTGTCCGGCAGCGAAGTCCGAGCGCGGGAACTCGCCGTCGGTGAACAGCAGCAGACAGCGGTTCGGACTCTGGAAGCACGGGAACTCCCCGTCCGTGAACAGCGCCTGCTCGTCGAGCGTGCAGGCGGCCGGCGCCAGCGGAAGGGTCGCCATTAGGGCACCGTCGTACGGCTACCGCCGTTGTTGCTGTGCGTGAACTTGTCGTTGCCCTTGGCGTCCTTGTAGGTCGCCTCCACCGCGGGACAGGGCGCAGGCGCCGGGTCCAGCGTCACGTCGCCAATCAGCTTGGCGCGCAGCTCCGACTGCACTTCCTTGCGCGTGATGCAGCCGTCGATCTGGCACTTGATCTTGATCTCACCAGGTGGCACATTCGTCGCCCCCGAAGCCGGCCCTGCCGTCACGTTGACGATGACGATCAGCGAGTCGTCCGTGCTCTTGTCCAGCCCACCCGGCAGGTCGATGATTGACGTGTCGAGCCCGCTCGGATGCGAGACCGTGGCGAGCTGGTAGATGCCGGGCGCGTTGGTCGCGTCCTTCGCGGTCAGCGTCTCGTCGAGCGTGACCACGCTGCCGACGACCTTGAACGTGTCGTCGCTCCAGTCGAGGTAGAACCCATCACTGTGGCGGCAGATGCGGATCTCTACCGTCTGCCCGGCCACGTTCGTGTTGATGACGATGGGTTCGACATCGCCGACTTCGATTTCGCTGCACGAGAGCATGGTCTAAGGGTACCACACTGGCTAGAAGCTGCCCGGCGGCCGGTAGGTCACCAGCCGCAGGACGTGGGTGTTCTTCTCCGTCTTCGGGTAGTAGATGTAGATCCGCAGCTCGGCCGCCGCGATGCCACCCTGGCCGTTCGGGTCCAGGGCCTTGGCCTGTGGGCTCGTCGCACCCAGCTCCTTGCCCTTGTAGTACTGGAGATAGGCGTCGAACTGCACCACGCTGCCACCCAGGTGGGCGGGGATCTGCGGGGCGCCGATGGCGTAAGCCTGATGCTCCAGGGAGTCGGTAAGCGCGGCGTCCACGATCATGTAGCCGTCGCGCATCTCGACGATCTGCGGGGCGCCTGTCGTCTGGTTGTGAGCCAGGTAGCGCCACACTGAGAGACAGGCGTTGGCGGTGGCGTCGGTCTGGTCGTCGCAGAGCACATAGTTGCCCTGGCCGTCGTCCTTGTAGATGCCGACCTGCTGAAGCTCGCTCCACTCACCCTTCGTGTAGTTCGTCGGGCTGATCTTCACGTCGCTCAGGGAGTCGGTCTGGCCTCCGGCGAGTGCCGTGGCCGCGGTGACCTGCACGAGATCGCTGCCATCGCCAAGCAGTGTCGGGAAGACGTGCATGAGCAGATCGTTCTTGCCCGCGAGCATCGCGGCGACGGCGCCCGCCGTCGGCACGATCGGATTGCCGCTGCCGTCCGTGCCGTAGATCACCTGGACTTCGATGCTGCCCGTGTTGTAGGTCACCGATGCGTCGAGAGCCCGGTTCTCGTGCCCGGCTCCCGAATCGCCCGCAGTATGCTCGACCGAGATCGAGTTGCCGCGCACGCCGGGCGAGGTTGCGGCGTAGGCGATGTCGCCGTCCGGCGAGACGGCACCGGCGATCACGGCTTGCGCGCGAGCGTCGTAGATGCCCGTTTTGATCAGGATGTCCCGGTCGCACATCTCGTAGGCTTCGGTGGCGGGCGTCGGCACCGTTCGCAGCGAGCCGTCGGCGGAGCGGGCGAAGTCGTCGCCGATGACTCCCACCGAGGACACCGAGTCCGCGGTCACGTTGTGGAGCGTGTTGACCGGGCACGTCGTCGGAGCGGGATCATCCTCCGGGAGATACCAGCGCTCCCACTGGTCATCCGACTCGCAGTAGATCTTCCAGATCTTGACCTTCATCAGAACACCATGTATGCGGACGCGACGGCCACTTCCTTAGCGCCGCCGGGCCC